>JACCDO010493681.1_pt1 | contig 10548 bp, 5 predicted proteins | sample 7446101 | NCBI WGS metagenome assembly JACCDO01 (sample SAMN15323440, study PRJNA562643) | freshwater metagenome | isolation source: river surface water | place: USA:Blue River Watershed | collected 2017-08-16
AGAACCGATCAGGTCAGCGCCCAATTCGGCTACTGCATCCTTGAGCAGCCCAAGCGTTACTTTTCCCCCATCCTCCAGGGCAATGTGACTCAATCCTTCATTTTTTGAAGTCAGTGGCCCGTTTTGGGCAGCAGTGGTAGAGGCAAACCAGCGTTCATCGATCCCTCCACGCATGCCTCCAAAGGCATAATAATCGTCGGGATGTAGTTTAATCCTCCGTCCCGGCACACAAAAAGACCGGGGCACCCAAGTAGGGGTCAATCGTACAATTCCTTCGCCCTGTTCGAGCGCTTTTCTGGCAAAACTCATACCTGTGTATTTTGGGTTAGTGTTATTCTTTTTTTTTCATTTAAATCATTAAACAAGCGGCAAATTCCTTCGAGATGGATCAAGAAAATTCCAGACCAGCAGTTCCTACCAATACGCTGAGATGGAGGTCATAAGTCCGACTTTCTCCAGGCTCCAGCAAAATCAAACTCTCATTCGCCCGAGCAGCAGCCTGTCCAATCGGTGGATTGGTAGCAGGCTCAAGCGCCGTCACGTACTCATTTTTTCCCCAATGCTGCCAATGGATAAGCCAGGGCAATTGGGTTTTGGAAAAGGAAATCTTTAAGCCCAATCCCAATTGATCGTTGACATAGCCGCAAACTACTTGTTGCTCCTGATCTCCATACGGGTCAATAAAGGCTACTTCTTCCCCAAAGCCAGCATGGCTATCCATTGGGGCTGGACAGTGTCTGAATCCATCTTTTCGTGAATTTTGACGAATGTCCGACTCTCCAGGTCTCGGTTGTAGGTCCCCCTTCCAGACAATCCTTGTTCCTTCATCTATCAAGGGCCAGCCACAATTGATATGGTACAAGAGCATGTGGGGGGCCTTTGCATTTCCACGATTCGTGACTTGATCGTGTATTCTAATTTCTGCCGACCCGATTCTTCCTGAGATTCGTCGAACGAGTTCCAAACTGGGACCAAAGGTGCTGCTTTCGGTAACTTTTCCGACCAGCTCAAATCCCAGGTCCCCTGAGAAAATATCCGGCTGCTTGATGGAAATGAGTTCGGCGGATAGGTTGGAATAATTGCCATGCAACCCTCTAGTTCCATTTGAATCGGAATTGGGAGGACCTGCATTGGATAATCCGCAAGTAGTCAGCAATCCCCCTCCAAAGGTGCGTAGCCAATCTATGCCCTGATTGGAAAAAGGTTGGGGCGCAGTCAAGCCCGCATGAGAAATCCATGCCAGGCTATGTTCATTGAAAAAGGCATCCAAAATATCCATTCCACGGTCAAGCACGACCTTGTAGCGAAGCCCGGTACCTGTATTGATCCAAGCGATACGCACTCCCCTGCCTGCCCCATTGTCTAGGACAGACGTTTCTATTCCTCCTAGTTGCTGGGAGTTGGAGAGGGCATGCTTCCAATTTTGGGACTCCTTATGCTCCATTTTTTTTACCGTAAAACCTAGGATTGGGCAAGTCTTCCCTATCCCTTTTTCAAGAGAATATTTTTAAACATCACCTTCATGGGTGGGCCTACATGGACTTGAAAGCCGAATAATCCGCTCAACTTTCTGTTTTTGGTATCGGCATCCTCCACCTCACTCATCAGGGTACCGTTGACATAATGCTTCAGGGTAGTTCCCTTAGCTACAATATGAATCGTGTTCCACTCTCCCTTTTTGATCAGATTCCCCAAGGCAGCTCGATCGCCTAGTTCATCCATGAGGACCAATCCTTTCCAGGCATTGTTGCGCACATATCCACCGATCGAGGTGATGGAGTCAGGAGCTGAAACAATTCGAGTCTTCTGACCTCGGTAGGCCAAAGTGGTCCGCTTTCGCTCTTCGTAGTTTTGACCCGTATAGAGATTACCTCCATCGATATCTGCCTGATAGCCTCGTAGGGCATAGGGCAACTCCGTGAAGCGATCGCTTCGGTATTGCACCCCTGAATTTCCTTTTTCTGAAATCCAAAAATCCACCTTCAACTCAAAATCTCCGAGCTCTTCCCCCTTCCAGATGATGAAGGTGTTGTTTTTAAGCAACGTTGCGGCAGTGATTTCTCCTACAATCGCTCCCTCCTTGACCGACCAATAGACCGGATCATATTCCCAGCCTTCCAGACTTTTCCCATCAAAAATCGGGGTAAATCCATCCTGGGAAATCTTGGACGGAAGGGCTGCCTGACTAGATATTTCTCCATTGGAGAGGAGCCCATACCCAAGCAGGATCAGCGCTGCGGATACCTCAAGGAGCAAATAAGGTCTCATATTGGGGATTTTCATCGCTGTGCAGTAGGTTGCTTGTACACGGCATGGTTCGCATTTCCCCCTGAAATGAGGTAGGCTATCAAATCTTTCAATTCCTCTTCATTCAGTCGATTGATCAACCCTGGCATCATGATGGATACCTCCGAGTTTTTCTTCAGTGCTACGGTGCTTTTGGAAACGGTTTTGATGTTGTTTGAAGCAAATGGATTTTGAGAAATGTAATAGTTCTTCGCATCCTCATTCGTAATTCTCCCCACAATTGAGCCTCCCGCTTTAAGTTCGAGAACCGTAGAATGGTATTGATCCGAGATGGTTGCATTAGGATCTATAGTGGCCACCAAGATGTCTTTAGCAGAAAAGCGAGTTCCCAGCTGGCTCAAGTCCGGACCAATTGCTCCACCTTCGCCCTGCATGGTGTGGCAAGATTGACAGAGGCTTGCTGCATACATGGCTTTTCCCTTAACCAAATCACGCCCAACTAGATTAGCCACCAAAGGCTCTGCTTCCTCCAACGTCCATCGTCGACCTGGGCCTTCAGGTTGAACCCCAGAATTTATAACATCATTGCCGCTCTCAGTAAGTAGCTTACCGCCTGATAGTTCATCGTATTTTTCGAAGTCCGCTTTATCCACAGAGGCCAAGGCCATTTTTCGGGCACGATCGAGAAAGCCTACATAGCTACGTCCTCCTTTGTAAGCGGTGAGCGCATTTTTGATCCATCCAAAATATTCTTCGCGCTGGGCAGAAGTCCATCCTTTGTCAGCTCCACCCAAAACGGTGGCATAAAAGGTGGCTTGCGCAGGAGGTACATTGGCCAGCATATTCGCAATATCCAATCCATACTGAGGATTTCGCAAAATCAAATCCGAAGATTCGGTAAAGGTCTTTTGGTAGTTGGGATCATCCTTGGCATTCTTGAGTAAAGCGAGGGTCTTTCCTACTACGGAAGGAGCATCGAGGTGCACCAATAAGATGGACAGGGATCGATTGAGCAGGTTGTCATCCGCAGGATAATGCGGATCCAAATAAGCTACCAATTGGGCTTTGCTTGAGGTAGCCCCTTTGTCGTAACGGGACAAGATGACTTCCAGGGTACGTAGGATGTTTTGCTTGTCCGTTGCAGAAAGGGAAGCATAATCCAATTGCATCAGACTGCTCAGCATGGCTGCTGCATCTGCATCCGTACCCTGGTGTGCCAAGGCCAAAATGGCCTGAATTTTTGAGGTCGGGTTCGTTTCTGCCAGGGCTTTCGCCTTCCAACTGCCTACAGGCTGATGCTCTACGGCTACACGGGCAGCATATTGCACAAATCGATCCGGATGATTCAAGTTGCTCCACCCTTTTTCCAATCCTGCGGCAGACGCTCCTTTGGCATGGTATTGCTCCAGTTCACGTCTCAACTTCGCCTCCTGAGGCAGATCCGCTTCCTTGAGCGGCGTATAGGTGTCCAGCTCTCCCTTGTAGTACACGCGGTAGAGGTCTGATTCCAATCTTCGTCCTCCGGTAGCAAAATAGAATGCCCCATCTGGTCCAATCGTACCATCCGTCAGCGGCAGTGGCGCACCGGAAATAAATTCTTCAGCGGTGGCTTCATAGGTGGCTCCTTTTGGCGTCAAATGGATGGCATAGATGATTCCAAAACTCCAATCAAAGGCGTACAAGGCCTTTTTGTATTTACTTGGAAACTTGGCCTTTGCGCCAAACATGACATTGGTCGGAGAACCCTGGCCAATATTAATTGTGGCAGGTAGGTTGTCGGGGTAGCTGGGAGACCACTTGGAGTTTCCTGTCCGCCAACCGTATTCTGATCCACTGGTCAGGTGAGCAATGCGCGTAGGACGGTACCAAGGCATTCCAAAATCCCATTCCATATCCGAATCGTAACCGAAAATATCCCCTACCTCATTGTAGTCAAAATCAAAGGTGTTTCGGTATCCTGCAGAAATCAACTCCCAATCCTTCCCTTCTGGATCTATTCTAGCCAACCATCCTCCCGGGGCTTTCCGCTCCGTGGCATGGCCTCTAGGGTCTTTGATAAGTGGAAAAAGGTTGTCCTCCTGCCATACCCTTGGCAATCGGTAATGATTCATTTCAGGCACATCCACATGGTTGCCTGCTATGAGGTAGATCCCTTTTCCATCAGGGGTAAGCTTCAAAGAATGGGGTCCATGTTCTCCTTGCTCCCCCTTCAATTCTCGAAGTTGAGTCACAGTTTCAAACTGATCGTTTCCATCCAAATCCTGAATTCGATAGAGCCCAGTAGGTAAACCAAAGGATTCATTGGGGTCATTATTGACCACTACATAGAGGGAATTGAAGGCATAGAGCAATCCTTGGGCATAGCCCATGCCTACTAGAGAGTCGGCCGCATTTCCTACGACCAACTTTTCCACCTTGGCCTTTTGCGTGGAGTCCGAACCGACTGGAGGTAGTTCCAGTCGATACAGGAAGCCATACTGATCCGAAGTGATCATTCGACCCTTGTCATCAAAGGTCATGGCTACCCAAGAGCCCTGCTCATTTTCCCCAGGGCTGTAAAGCAATTCTGCCACAAAGCCATCGGGTAGTTTAAGTTTATCGAGTTTGGGATTGCCGGTGAGCTGCCGAACTTCCTCTTTTTTGGCACAGCCAATGGCGAGGATTAAAACTAAACCAAGAAGTAACATCGGCTGAAAGTTGGATCTGCGAAACATATAGGCTGGGTGTATTGCTTTTTGAAAAATTCTATTTTACCAAATCAAGATGCGAAAAAATTTAAGTCTATAAAAGCAAGTTTAGATAAGTTTTTATACGAGCGGGAACCAAAAGGCATGACCTTGGAGGCAGACCCATCAAAAAGGCATTGACATTGCTCTCCTTTCTGCTTAGTATTAAACAAACTTTATTGCCAGCCCATGAAAAAATATACCTGCTTCCCCTGGAGTTTCTTTTTTGCACTAGTCGGGATCTTACTCCTAGGTTGTCGTCCTGAGCCTACGCTTCAACTGACAAAAGGAAGTAGTATAGCCCTCGTGGGGAATAATTTAGGGTCTCGTATGATGGAATTCGGCGGGCTAGAAACAGAACTCCACCTGCGCTACCCAGACAGCACGCTTTTCATTCGCAACCTTTGTGATCCTGGCGATACCCCAGGATTCCGACCTCGATCAGGCACAAATGATCCCTGGGCTTTTCCTGGAGCGGAACAATTTCAAGATGAATACGCTACGCCTTCAGGTTCAGAGGGGTTTTTAGAGAAGCCTGATCAATGGTTGACACGCCTCAAAGCAGATGTGGTGATTGGATTTTTTGGATTCAACGAATCTTTTCAAGGCCAGGAAAAACTGGAAACCTTTAAACAAGAATTAGAAGCCTGGATCCTACATTCCAAAGCCCAGCGCTACAACGGAAAGGCAGCTCCGCAACTTGCCCTCGTGTCGCCCATCGCCTTTGAGGACCTTTCGGAGCTCAAGGATGTTCCCAATGGGAAACTAGAAAACGAAAACTTACAGCGCTACACCGAAGCCATGGAGGAGGTAGCTAAAAAGCACCAAGTGGTCTTTGTGGACGCATTTACCCCAAGCAAAAATTGGTATGCTTCCACTGATGAACCCTTGACGATCGATGGAACACAGCTTACCGAAAAAGGGTACGAGAAACTAGCGGTTCTACTTGCTGACAAGATTTTTGGGAAAGCATCGCCAAAAGCAGAAGCCAACAAAGACCTAATTCAAAAAGCCGTACTGGAGAAAAACTGGTTTTGGAACAACGACTACAAAATCCCAAATGGAGTCCATGTCTTCGGCAGACGATACGATCCTTTTGGCCCAGACAACTACCCCTTTGAATTGGAAAAAATCCGCCAGATGACCGCCATTCGCGATACCGCCATCTGGGAAGCAAACCAAGGAAAAGTAAAAGACCTCCAAGCTGCGGATGCAAAAACCAAGGCCCTGCCAGAAGTAACCACCAACTACAACCCTGAAGCCAATGGCAACCTTACCTACTTGTATGGAGAAGATGCGTTGAAGACCATGAAGGTTCCCGAGGGATACAAAATCGAGCTATTCGCCTCCGAAAAAGAGTTTCCAGACCTGGCCAACCCTGTGCAAATCTCCTTTGACAACAAAGGAAGACTCTGGGTGGCGACCATGCCCAGCTACCCGCACTACAAGCCTGGGGATAAAAGACCTGCAGACAAGTTGATTATTCTTGAAGACACCAATAAGGACGGCAAAGCAGACAAGCAAACCACATTTGCAGACGATTTGCACATCCCAGTTGGATTTGAAATCGCAGCCGAAGGGGTGTATGTTTCTCAAGGAAATAACCTAGTGCTACTCGTAGATGAGAATGGAGACGATAAGTCAGACCGCAAAGAAGTTCTCCTCAGTGGATTTGATGACCACGACACCCACCATGCGATATCTGCCTTTGCGGCAGATGAAAGTGGAGCAATCTACATGGCGGAAGGGGTATTCCTCCACACCAACGTGGAAACCTCCTATGGCCCCGTACGGGCTACCAATGGAGGATTTTACCGATACGAACCCAAGCGCCACAAGCTGGAGCGGGTCAATCAGGTGAGCATACCCAACCCTTGGGGCATTGCCTTTGACCGCTGGGGACAGAACTTCTATGCAGAAACTTCCGGTCCTAATGTCAACTGGATGCTTCCGGGCTCTACGCTCCCACGCTATGGCAATGGTAATTTCAAAGGCCCTAACCTGATTGAAAAAGACCACATGGTCCGTCCTACCTCTGGATTGGAATTTATCGCAAGTCGACATTTTCCAGAAGAGGTTCAGGGCGATTTAATCATCAACAATACCATTGGATTTTTGGGAACCAAGCAACACCAACTACTTGAGGACACGGTGGGATTCACCAGTAAATGGCGACAAGACCTGATCGTCTCCTCTGACCGCAACTTCCGCCCGGTAGACATGGAAATTGCCCCAGATGGCTCCTTGTATGTGGCCGACTGGCACAACATCCTGATCGGCCACATGCAGCACAATGCACGAGATCCTTTGCGAGACCATGTACATGGACGAATCTATCGAGTGACCTACCCTTCCAAACCCTTGGTCACGCCTGCCAAAATACATGGAGAGTCTATTCCTACGCTTCTGGAAAACTTGAAGCTTCCTGAATACCGCAGCCGTTACCGTACTCGTCGCGAACTGAGAGGAAGAGATGCTGCTGCGGTAACCGCGGCCGTTGAGAAATGGGTGAAATCGCTAGATAAAAAAGACCCAGACTACGAACACCAGCGCTTGGAAGCGCTATGGGTCACTTGGGGTGCCAACAAGGTAAATGTGCCCCTTCTCAAGGAGTTACTCGCCTCCAAAGATCACAAGGTACGTGCTGCCGCCACCCGCGTGCTTCGCTATTCCGGACACCAGGTGCCTGACCAAGCCCAACTGCTGACAGCCTCCGTCCAAGATCCCCATGGACGCGTTCGGATGGAAGGCATTGCTGCAGCTTCTTGGCTCCCCCGAGCACAAGGAGTCCCTATCCTAGCACAGGCTGAAAAACAAGCCAAGGATGCAACCTGGATTCCAGGCACTTTAGAAACTGCCATCGCCCACCTCAATGGGCTTTCTGTAGCCCAGAAAAAGGAAGAAGATGTTAAATCTTCGTTGACCGGTTCGGATCGGGAACTCTTTGTGCTAGGCAAGGAAATCTATGCCCGAGAAGGATTGTGTAGCACCTGCCACCAGCCCGATGGAGGAGGATTGACTGCCTCTGAATTCCCTCCACTTCGAGGTACTCCATGGGTCACCGGCAGCCCTGATCGACTCATCAAATTGGTACTCAAAGGACTAATGGGCCCCATGGAAGTGGCAGGCAGGAGCTATTCGGGACAGGTTCCAATGACCCCACATGAAGGCATGCTCAACGATTCCGAAGTAGCCGCTGTGCTTACCTACGTTCGCAATTCCTTTGGCAATAAAGCGGCTCCTATTTCTCCGGATTTGGTGAAAAAGGTGCGAGAAGAAGTTAAGGGAAAACAAGGATTTTGGAGTCCACAAGAACTCCTCAAAGCACATCCTTTGGAGAAAAACTAGGCAAATAGGCCTAGTTTTTTACTCTACCTTTTGGATGGGATACCATTCACTCACTCCATTCTCATTGATGGCTTCGATGGTGAAGTGGTAGGGCTTGGTCCGGTCCAAAGTCTTGAGCCAGTATTCGTTATTGCCTAGCACCATGATGGACGTGTACAACTTGTCAGGAGCAGTACCATAATAGATGTTGTAAGCATAGGCATCGGATGACGGAGACCACTTGATAAAGGCACTTCGCTTGTCCTTTTCGGTACGGAAGACCATAAACTGAGACACTTTATTGGGCACGGCTCCACCTGCATTTCCGAAAACCCGGAATCCAGAGAGCGCAAATTTGCCGGTAGGCATCCACACATTGACCAATTTGAGGTACCTGGTTTTTACAGGGTTCTTCAGTTCTACGTATTCGTGCGGGATGTCCGTGGTGTTTTTGCTTTTGTCTACCAAGATCTCCCACTTTTTCCCGTCCAACGAATGGTAGAGTAGGTACTGGTGGTATTGGTCGGTACGCTTGCCTAGTCGGTCGGTATCCACATCTTGATCGGCATAGTTGAGCTGAACTGCATTTACCGTACTCACTTGGCCGAGATCCGTTTGGATCCACTCTCCCTTGGCTCCAGATTGAGCACTCCAGTAGGTCTTCAGGTCCTCGTCATTGGCCTTGTTGGGCGAAAACCCTCCCAAAGTGGACGACACCTGCATGGGCTTGTCGTAGTTGAGCAGCATCCATCCGGTAAACTTACCAGCCTTTTCGGTATTGGGAAGGTAATGCGGATAGTCTCCAAATGCGGTGCTGGACCACATCACATCGTCTTTATCGAAGCCTGCAGGCCAGATGCCTAGGCGGCGCTCAAAGGTATTTTTGACCGAAATCATGATCGTGCTGATGTGCCAGTACTTGCCTTGGTTGTCCTTGAACGTACTGCCATGACCTGCTCCTCGGGCAAATCCACCCAACTTCATACTCAAGGGATCGGATTGGGGAGTAAAGGGTCCCAAAGGTGTTGGGCCAACCACTACCCCGTCCGAATAGCCAGAGAATTCGGTGCCTGGTGCACCGTACTGCAGGTAGTATTTTCCGTTGTGTTTGGTCACGTGGGCACCTTCCATAAAGGGATCCAAGAAGGTGTTGTCCATGTGCTCCCCAAAGCGCTGCCAGCCGTATTTTTCTGGCTCTAGGAGGTAGAGTTCCTTTCGCGTGCCAATGGGAGCCATTGTTTTTCGGTTCAACTCAATTCCATACAAAGGATAGCGGTTGGAGCTACCATTGTACATGTAGAGTCGGCCGTCGTCGTCGGTGAAGAAGTCGGGGTCCCAACCCCCAATTTCAAATTTCTCGACGAGCGGTTTCCATTCGTTTGCCTTCGGATTGGTGCTCATCCAGATCGTAAAATCTTTTTCGTAGGTAGAGCCCATTACCAGCACGGTATCCCCAACAATGCCTACTGCAGGAGCACACAACTCATCATAAACCTTATTCCAAGGCTGCAGAAAGCGTCTGGAATGGAATTCCCAGTTCAACATGTTGTCACTGGTCCAATAGCCCCATTGGTTCGTCGAAAAAAGAATGTAGGAACCCTGGTAATTGACCACAACCGGATCAGCTGTGGCCCGATGCCTTCCCCATTCCGAGAAATTCGGGATGGGCGTGTAGCCATAATCCAGGTTGATAGGATTGCAGTAAGTCTGCTGCTGCGCCTGAGAACCAAAGGAAAAAAGAAGCAGGGCAAGGATAAGTGTGAGGCAATAACGCATGGCTAAACAATTAAAAATGGAGTATTCCAAGAGTAGAATCAATAGAAGCCATGTACAAATCACTTTAACCTACATTGAGTCAACCATTTCAAAAATACGGGAGAGCGGGCCAAGAAAAAAATACGGAGTCAGATTGAAAGGCTTAAAAATTCTAACCCACTTAGATTTTAGTAATTAAAAAAACTTATACATATATTTGTCACACTAACAATTGCCATGACACAAGAACTCTTTGCTAGCTATTCCTTTTTGTTGGACCGCACGGCCCGAAAGGTGAAGCAATATGCGCAGCAGCAGTTTAAGCGAGGAGGCTTTGACGTGACGGTAGATCAATGGTTGGTCTTAAAAAACCTGTCGGAAAATCCGGAACTCAGCCAAACCGAATTGGCAAACCTAGTTTTCAAGGATCATCCCACACTCACCCGAATTTTGGATTTGCTTCATAAAAAAGGGTACATCATTCGGGTGCAGC
>JACCDO011614828.1_pt1 | contig 10548 bp, 11 predicted proteins | sample 7446101 | NCBI WGS metagenome assembly JACCDO01 (sample SAMN15323440, study PRJNA562643) | freshwater metagenome | isolation source: river surface water | place: USA:Blue River Watershed | collected 2017-08-16
GACAAAGTTTCGGCATTGTGAGACACGAAGTTGACGGCAGAGAGTACGATTTTTTTCAACTAAAGGCGTCTCTCCAGCTGAGGGTTCTGACACTTTTGGCCAAGCAATTTGGCTTTGGACTCACTGATTTTCTTAGTTCTGTCCTAAAGAAGGTTAGCGACAATAAAGACATGAGATCACCTGAGAATTTAATGAAGGAGATCAGCATAAATGAAAGCGAAATAACTTCCATTCTTAAGAATATAATCACTAATTTAGATGACGAACTTATGATCAAGCTTGTTGAAAATCTGATGCTTTGCGTCAATCACAAGGGAGAAACTTCCCCAGTGCCTTGGGAATATGAGTTTCAGGGACGACCCGGAGCACTATTCAAGACCTTATACCTATCATTCATGACGAACTTTAAAGATTTTTTGTTCAAAGGTTCAGACGCTCTACCCTCCGTGTAAAAGACTCTTATTCTGTGCCAAGCGACACTACCCTTGATTGGCGAATTTACAGGATATGGGCCAGTAATAAAGAGCGTCTGAACGATCTGGAATACGAAATTAGCCTTACAGATTTATTCAGGATGCACGAAGCTTTAGACATAGAAGCTGAAGCACAGCACGAAGCAGCAGAGAGAGAAAAGAGGCGATCAAGTGGCAATCACCGTTGAAGAACTTATCACGCGCTGGGGTTTGGACTTTGACTCAGCCAAGCTTAAGTCAGTGTATGATCAGGTAGACAAACTGAAGGGTACACTTCAAGTCGTTGCCGCAGGCTTCGCGGCAGCTAGTGCAGCTGTAGTGGGGCTGGCTAAGTTCACGTCCGACGCCGGTTCCCGAATCGACTTTCTTTCAAAGCGCCTTGGTACGTCTACAGAGACGGTCCAGGAACTTGGATATGCGTTCCAAGCTCTCGGAGGTTTGGACTTCGATCAGTACGCAGACGTAATAGCGTCTTTTTCAAAAAGACTTCAGGAAGCAATTTCCACACAGTCAGGTGAAGCATGGGAAGGTTTAAAGCTTCTTAACTTCAATATAAACAGTCTAGCTGACAGCAAAGGCAACCTAAAAAATGTAGAAGGTGCCTTCTATCAAATCGCCGATGCAGTGGCCAGCCTACCAGCATCGAAACAAATATTCTTTGCAGACAAATTCTTTGAAGGTGAAGCCGAAAAGGTCGTCAACGTGATGCAAGGTGGAAGCGGAGCAATAAGAAAGTTTGCCAAAGAAGCTCGTGACCTTGGCCTGATCATGGATAAAGAAACCATCGCCGCTTCAGTTCAATTCAGGCTCGAAGTCGGTAGAATGATGGGGGTTTTGACAAGCCTTCGGAATACTGTTGGAGCGGGAATTATACCGGCTCTTTCGGAGCTAATAGACACCACAATACTTTGGATCAAGCAGAACAAAGAGTTGATTTCATCGACTTCGATTGCATTCTCTAAGGATTTAGTTACTATAATTTCACTAATCGGAAGTGCCTTTTTCTATACTGTAAATGCAATGGCGGCATTTATTGATGCGCTTGGCGGCGTGGACAAAGCCGTGAGGGTCTTAAATATAGCTATGCTAGGCTTTGCTATCGTGGGCACAGCCTATCTTGTATGGATAGCAGCTATCCCTCTTGCAATTGCAGCCGCTATTGCTCTTATAGCCTTAATAGTCGAAGATATCATGACATTCTTCGAGGGTGGTAACTCGATTACTGGAAAACTCGTTGAAAAAGTTAAGGACTATGGCAATCAAATAAAAGTTTGGTGGTCTACTCTAGGCGATGTTTCAAAGGGACTTCTTATAGCCATAGGAGCAGTTGTATTTGCAGGACCGCTTGCAATATATGCGATCATTACTATATTCAACTTGCTAGTTAAAAAGATAAACGAAGCCGCAGCATGGTATGAAGAATTCAAACAGTCCGCATTGAATAGCATTGAGCAGGTGGCTACTGGTCTTTGGGAAAACTTTAAGGATGCTTTCGATAAGGTCAAAGACTACGTCATGACCTTTATCAATTGGATGCAGGACCATTTCACTGTAAAAAATATGATCAAATTTCTGACTCAAGGACTGCCCGGACTCCTTCCCGATATTAACCTCGATAGTGCAAAGAAAATAATCGATGGCCTAAAACTTGACCTACAAAATGGCCCGATGGCATTCGCTTCAAATATAACACCCGAAACCGCTCCACTTCTTTCAAGCCAAAAGCAGGTCCAAACATTTCAAACCAACACCTTCACGTTTGCCCCTACCCTCCCCCAACTTCCGTCAAGCCTCACTAAAACTGAGGCTCTTAGGCAGCTTGAGCGATCTATTCAAACTCCAGTCAACGATTTTTTTCAGTATGTTCGCAATCAATCTTTAGACAACCAAGACACGGTGGAGTAGGCCAATGAGCATCATTGACTACGCCAAGGACTTTGTAAATCAGCCGAAGCGTCTTTCGCTGACGCCAGACCCTACCTTGAATAAAGGCAGAGGTCTTGATGCTTCGCTGGAGCTTCCAGTTCTGGTTGATACGATTTTCTCAGCTGACATTCCAGAAACCTCTGAAGTTACCTTCCTTCCAATAGAAGCCAGAGCAAATGTCACGGATCACGTCCAACCAAAGCCGATTCAAATTGAAATTGAAGCTGGATTTACCAAGTACGACAATTTCTGGGAGCAAACCATTGCAGGAAATGCCCTGGGATTTATTTCCGGCGGGGTCCAAAAAACTCTCGGTCCAATAGCTGGAACAGCATCCGCGTTCGGACTCGCGGAGCTAAGAAAAGAAATATTGAAATCAGCAACGCCTTGGGAGAGGTTCCAAAAGCTAAAAAAACTTAAGGACGCTGTTGTTCTATTGTCCGTTAAACTTTTCGACCAGGAATATAAGAGTCTAATCATATCAAGCTTGAGTCCAAGAGTAGATCTTAAGTCAGGCGATGGCGTCACATTCAAGATGACTCTTCAGCAAATATCTTTTGTCTCTTTCAGAACTGAGTCCGTGAATATTAAAAAAGACTCTCCTCCTGTTAAGAAAAGGACAAAGGACAAGACAGAGTCTGGCGTTAAGCCGCCAGTAGTTAAATCCAATGATTCCGCTGCTTTTAATCTCTTTAATAAAGGGAGCGAATCTTCAGTGGGAAAAGCTGTAGGTAGTTTCTTTAAGGGCACAAAATGATGGATATGGAAATTCCAATAAGTGCTGGTGATCCCAACTATATCTTTTCCACAATCTTAAGGAGTCAACTCTACTATCTATCGATTCGGTTTAATTCTTCAGCCGATCTATTTACTTTAGGCATATTTGATGCCGAGAGAAATCCAATAGTGACAAGCCTTCCACTTACCATTGGGATTCCTATTGGATATGAGTTTGCGGGATCTCTTCCCAAGTTTCCTAAAGGAATTTTCTTTCTGTCTGGCGATACTCGAAAGACTCCGAGAGCAGACTTGGATAATTTTGGAAATTCTTTGAAACTAATTTTTAGGGAAGTCTTATGACCCAATTTTTTAATCGTCGCGTTAGAGCCGTCGTTGGCAAAAGAGGGCAGCCAGGAATAGAGATTAAAACAAGAATAAGTTTCGATATCACTAAAACCAATTTCACATTAGCGAATAAAGGCAACCTGACGTTCTACAATCTATCCAGGGAAAGCCGCGATATATTTGAGCAGGAAAACCTATTTTGCGAACTCTATGCAGGTCATGAATTCAATCAAAGCCTAATCTTTGTTGGGCAAGTCGTATATATAAAACCAGACATGAAATCTCCCGACCTTGTCACCAATGAAAGATCGGGGCAGGACATTCTGACAAAAATCGAGTGCCGCGATGCAGACTTTTTTTATAAGGCCCCCGTGTCAGTGCGAGCCCAAAAAGGCGAAGAAAAGAAAACAATCATTGAACAATTGATCGATGCCTTGGGGCTGACCAAAGGAACTGTGACGGGTTTGCCGACCGACAAGTTAAAGCGAGGTTATTCGTTTGAAGGGAGCGCACCAGACTTTCTCACGCAAAAACTTCAGCCCCACGGGTCAGATTGGTCGGTTCAAGATGAGATTTTGCAAGTAAAGCCCATAAATGAACCCGTAGACAAACAGGCCATCGTGCTTGAATCTGAAACTGGACTTTACAACAACTTGCAAAAACGAACTCAGAAGACTGAAAAAGGCTTTTCGATTATCGAGATTCAGGGTTCCTGCCTCCTAAACCCACTAATAAAACCAGCAAAGCTTCTTCGGGTAAAATCCCGCCGTTTCTCAAAGTCTGGGCTTCCTGAAGATCTTGGATTATGGCTTACGATGGAAGTGAAACACAGAGGCGACAGCTATTCTGGGGATTACGTCACAGAATTTAGGGCCAAAAAATATGCTTGAAGCAAGTAACATTTACAGAGACGCGATCAATAAAGCCTTGGCTGACGTACATACGTCCATGCCCGGAAAGATTTTATCCTATAACGACGAGTCAATGACGGCCACTGTGGAACTCGGTCTGAAGCGGAAGTATAAGGGCAAAGAGAGCACCTTTTATCCCCTAATCGATGATGTTCCGGTTGTGCTACCCGTTTTTAAAACTTGTCAGATGCGCCCCCCAGTCTCCGAGATCGAGGGGGGAACCTGCCTAGTCATTTTTGCGGAGAGATCATTGGACGATTGGCTTAACGGTGACGGCGAGCCGAAAGATGGGGTTGAGGTTCGCCGCTTTGCCCTCTCAGACGCGATAGCTATACCGGGGCTTAGTCCAGACTCCCTTCGACCAAAACGCGCCACAGACCCCGAATCGTTTGAAATTAGCAGGGGCAAGAGCTTTCTAGCATTCAAGTCCAGTGGTGGCATTGAACTGAAACGCGACGGTAACGAACTATTCAAGACCCTTCAAGATCTTTGTGACATCCTACTTGGAATTAAAACAAATACAGGAATAGGTCCGCAGCCTTTTGAGCCAGGAAGTCTGGAAAAGTTGAAACAATTGCAATCAAAGTTCAAAACCATGACCTCATGATCGGAGTCAAGACTATGATGCAACCCAAAGTAGTAGTGGATAACTACTTGGCTCTGATTGAGTCAAGAACCCCGCTAAGTCCTGAGCAAAAGCAAGAAATAAAAGATACCCTTGGATTCTTAGTCGAAGAGATCTTCAAGCAAGTTTTACTTATTCAGATCGTTGCTACTGATAGCCTTAATAAACCTGTAACTCAAGTTTCAGTGAGTTGATTATGGATTTTCTGCTTGATGCTAACAATGATCTAGTTCTTAGAAATGGTGATTTAGTCATAGCCACACCGATTGAGGAAGCTATACAGCGAAATAAGCAAAGACTTTCATTCCTATTTGGCGAATTTTTTCTAGCGGACGATAGGGGAATCCCATATTTTGAATACATATTTACCAAACTCATAACAATTGAAGAGGTAAACGACTACTTCAAGGCTGTGATTCAATCAATCGATGGTAACCTAGAGATTTTAAAATTTAAGACTGAATTTGAACCGAAGACTCGTGCCTTGATCATTTCATATTCTGTTCTAACTAAAGATGGACCAATTAGCATAAGCGTATCATCGCCGTCTATCTTAAATTTGAGGGTTTGAGTGGACATTAAATCTGGCCTAAATTTCAAAACCCTCCCCATGATTCTAGCGGACATAAAAAGTCGCCTATCCGCAGCATTTCCTGGCCTAAATTTTTCGGATGAGTCAGCCATAAATCAGCTTATTTCATCGCCTGCCTACGAACTTTCGATTGCATACGAGGAGTTAGAACGAGTTTTCTATAGCCAATATCCCTTTTATGCTGAGGGATTTTCGCTCGACTTCGCTATGCAATTTACAGGCAACAAAAGATTGATTGGCAGGCCGCAAATCATCGAAATAACATATAAGGGCTCAAATGTGAGCCTAGCAGCAAAAAGCGTATTTTTTTCTAAGAAAAACCCTGCCTATTCCTTCACATCTGCATTGCCCTTGACTGTTTCCAACGAAAACACGGTAACACTTCAGACGCTTTCCGACATTGACTACCCAGTGTCGATTGGAGATGAGCTTTCTCCTAAAGATAGAATCGAAGGATTCATCTCTGCAATAGTCACTAGAATTGTGCAATCTGGCCTGACCTTTGAGTCTGACGAAGCACTGAAAAGCCGATTCATCGATCAACTTTCCCTGCAAGCAAGGTCTGTGACAGAGGGAATCAAGTCAGTCCTTCTTTCTATCCAAGGCGTCCAAAGTGTCATTATTATTGAAAATTTATTTGATACAGTGGATCAGCAAGGTCGGCCACCTGGAGCTGTGGAAATTATTGTCGCTGGTGGGAATGATCAGCAAATTGCTGATGCCATTGAAAACGCAATTTCCCCAGGAACCACTCTCTTTGGGGTTCCCATCAAAGCTACCTCTGGCCGCATAGTTAGGTTTTCAAGAGCCATTGCAAAGCCGATCTATTTTCTTTTGGAATTTACTATCAATCCCTTCCTTTTCAATTCCGATCAAGCAACTATCATAGAAAAGTTTGTTAGCCGTGCCGCCGAAACCTTCAAGCAAGGCGACGACGTAATACTTACTCCAACTTGCATATCATTTCTTTCGGACATCGATGGACTTATCTTCGTCACGATAAGGGCAGGCATTGAGAAGGGCATCTATACTGCAAGCTCCGGTGTAAGTCAGATGCTTGATTTCAGTGGCAATGGAGTCATTGACAGAGATGATCAAGCAATATTTATGAAGCTATTTAATCAAGGTTTGGCTAGTAAATCTCAAACATCTATCGAGATAGACCGAGATGAAATACCTACGTTCAATTCCAATGATGTTTCGATATCTATCAAAGTAGATTCTAATTCTGCTTCTTCGGTGCCCATCGAAATAAAAGCCACCTTCCTAGTTGATAAGGGTTTCCCAGAAAATGGCCAAGAACTGATCGTTGACGCCTTTTTCAGAAGTATAGAAACGCTGGAGGTAGCTCGCTCAGTATCTGTATTTCAAACCCTCGCACCATCCATTCAATCGCTGGGGAATTACCTTGAAGCAAGCATCTTGATAAAAAGAAAGTCCGACACTGAATTCAAACAGTATATTGCCATTGAGAAAAATGAGATCGCAACGGTATCCAAAACTGATATCTCAGTCGCAATTAAGAGACAAGCATGAGCCTAGTAGAAAGCCGCATTATTTCTCAATACTCGAAATCCCCTGTCTTAAATGAGATTTCCAATTCTCTATTGGCGGAAATTGACCTTCTTAGATCTACAATAAACGACCTAAATCGATACCGATCGATTTCACTTGGAGACGGCCAAAGGCTTGATTTAGCTGCGCAGATTTATAATGTTATCAGGCCGAACGGCATGCAAGATGATGTTTTTAGGGCATACATATTTGCAACTATAGCTGCAAGAAATTCCAAGGGAAAGCTCGATGATATCACGACAATTATCAGACTTATTCTAGGAAATGTTCCGATCAAAATATTCAACTATGAATTTGGAGCAATTAAAATCGAGGTTGAACTTGATATTCCTAGCTATCTCTTAGCAATTCTTTCCGATCTAGTTTCGCTTTCAGTGCCAGCCGGAAGAAGAATATCGAACTTTCTGCAAACTAAGCCGAATTCCTTTAGATTTGGAAAGACCTGGGGAAGTGGCTTTGCGAAGCCAATAGCGGCAAATAGTCCGGAGCAAAAAATCACGTTCATATTGCCAGGAACTCAATCGGAAGGGGTACTTATACTCGCGCAATCTTCTGCACTTTGGTCAATCGCAGCGAGTGGCAGCGTAACCTGTTGGCCAAACAATAGGCCGCCAAACGGACCTTTGGGTCTTTCAATCGCTGACGGTGGATTTAGCAATCCAAACTTCTTCGATCCAAATAGCAAGTTCGGTCAGCTTATTGTTGTCGTTGGAAACACTAAAATACCATATTCAGTAGGCTTAAAGGTGACGGTATCAAAGGGAATGTCAATACTCTTCAAGATTAACGATAATTCTTATGCCGATAATTTGGGATCTTTCAAAATAGAGATAGGAGTTAACCCCAATGGCAATTGAACCAACTGAAAAACCTAGCTGGGTGCCTGACCCAACGCAAGCAAACTTCTATTCAAAGCCGCCAACTGGACTAATAACTAGGGGCTTCAACGATCAGGAAGCGCCAGACCCAGGCCATTTCAACTATCTATTCGCGGTACAAGCACAGTGGATAAATTATTTAACTGGCGAGATTTTAAATCTTAGAAAGTATATCGACGACTCAATAGGAAAATTTCGTGATGATCTTATATCTACACTGCAAGGTGAATTGGTTGACATAAAAAAAATCATAAAGTCCATCACCATCACCTTTAATTTAGATCAAATTTCAGGAGCTTATGGTCCATATAATCTAACAAATTTTGTTACGATAGATAAACTCGAAGCCCAAACTAATGTTTCAAACCCAACTATAGATTTTCAGTTTTCAATGCCCCAAGCATCCATAGATGCTGCGTTATTAGGTGAAATTCCTGATATTATATACTATAAGTCAATGACCTTTGAGGTGCGAATAACGACAACAAAACCACTTTTCAAAGGACTCCTTCATTATCCTCTGTATGTCTATCGATCATTTATAAAAGAAGTTTCGATGACTCTATTTTGCCCTGCAAAGCCAACTGTAAACGCGACCAAAATTGTCGCATCCGATCCATTTTCGGCGTTTGATACAAAAATAGAGGACTCTGCGGACAAGCTATCAACAATTATTAGTTTCAATGTAAGCCTGGAAGACGGAACATCATTGCGAAATTATTTAGATAGGATTTCTACTGTTACATCCGACAATTTTGCAATTGCTCCTATTCTTGTCAAGGGATCATATTCTTTTGCAAAGAGCGAGACATGAGTGATGATCCAATTCCAAGATCGCAGTCGTCGGAATTCTGGCAATTCATGTCTGGAATTAAGAAAGTCGATCCAAAATTCTACCTTTGTATGGTCAACTGGCTATCAAGCTGCGAATCCCCTGGCACGACTCGCCAGAGGCAAACTCACATGGTCTTATATTTTAGATTTTTTAGGCGCGAGACGTTTGAGCATCCTAGCTTTTCCAAGACAAATCCCGACATTTTAAAAGCATTTTTCAGGATGATGAAAGACAAAAGGCGATCTGATGGACGGGCATATACTTCTAGCTACCTAAAATGTATGTACTCAGCTCTCAAAAGCTTTTTTCAGTATGCTTTTATCGAAGGCCGCATTGCCGAAAACTATATGCTCAAGGTTAAAAGACCAAAGGGTGAAGACAAGATCGGCTATGATATTCTCACTGACGATGAAACGGAAAGGTTTGTAAATTATTTTAAGTCTGAAATTGTAAAAGCCAAGGACTCAAGGCCATCCGTCAGGCGTTCTGCCATTCTTCAATTTACCATGGTTTGGGCATATCTGTCCGTTGGAATGCGATCTTCTGAACTGGCTTCAATTAAGCTCGAAGACTTTTTGGATTCAGACTTTCCCCAGCTCAGGATGCGGGTGAAAGGAAACCGCATAGACACGCGCCCAATACCCGATTCGACAGCTGACTATATTCGCCAATGGATTGCTAGGTATCGGAGAAAGGCAGGCCCCAAGGATTTGGTATTCTGCTCGATCAAGAAAAAGGATGAAGTGATTCCAGCCAGCCAGATTAAAGGCTGGATTGCAAAGGCGTGTAAAAAGATAGGGATCAAAAAAAGGGTGACTACCCATAGCCTAAGAGCCACGATGTTAACGCGAATCTATAGGCAGGGAGCGAACATTTTTGAAGTGCAGGCGGCAGCTGGTCACAAGGAAACCCAGACCACGTTTGGCTATATCAGGCTAGCTGAGATGCAGCAGAACTCCGCAGCTAGACGCTATGATTTGGAAAATTTCTTGAGCGAGAAAAAGCCAGCAGAGAAGCGAAAAAGAAAGCCCGAGGTCATTCCGACGACGCTCGGGCAATAGACGCAATCTAAAAAGGCTCAGAGATAAGGGAACCAAGCCAGAAATTTTTGAGCCAGCTTAAACCCAATGGTCAGGAAAAAGCCGTTAGCAATCCAGTTGATGATGGTATTCAGGTTGAACCAGCTAAAATCTAATCTCATATAAGCCTCACAATTTTTGAATTTCTGTGGTCATTTCTTTGATACCCTTGATTTCTTCCTCAAGGACGCGACCTGCTTCCTCGACTTTAGCGATCATGGTTTCCTTCTTTTTGCCTTCTGGCAGGGCTTTGGCTTCAGACTCAATGCGCTTGATCTCATTGGACTATTCTTTGCGCTGCTCGGCCAATGCAATCCGGTCTTCTTTTGGAAGATTGATTTCCTTTTGAATCTTTTTGATCTCTTTTCGATCAAGTTTTGCATTCGCCAAGGTGATTTTCTGCTCTTTTTCGCCGTCTTTTGCCGACACGACTAGGGTGCCGTTGCCGTCCAGGGAATAGCTGATCACAATGCGCGGGACTCCCTTGGGACGTGGCTCGATCTCTTCCAAAGTGATGGTTCCGAGCAAATGATTTTCGTCGGCAATCTTGGACTCTCCTTGAAAAATCTCAATAATTGCAGATACTTGC
>JACCDO010157705.1_pt1 | contig 10545 bp, 8 predicted proteins | sample 7446101 | NCBI WGS metagenome assembly JACCDO01 (sample SAMN15323440, study PRJNA562643) | freshwater metagenome | isolation source: river surface water | place: USA:Blue River Watershed | collected 2017-08-16
AAAAACCAAATCGAGCTCTACCATTACAAACTAGCCTGTCTCAATGCCGACTATCTCATCGATTATCGCAACGAAATTGAAATCGCTGGCGTGCAATTGACTCATGTCCCGATTTGGAAGGTTACCTACGTGTACAAGCCTGCTGGAGCCTTAAAACATTTTCAAAAACCACGAGAAAAGCATCTTCTTATCGATGGCTATGGAAAAGGTATACTCAACGGCGAATTAGCGCTGGTCTATCATGATAAACTCTTGGTTAATGCCTACGTGGCCGCCGCGGCGGCTCTTATCTTTCTCATCGCTGGCGCTGTGGGGCATCCAGCGTTCTTATTGATCTCACTCTTCGCTATGACAATTTCAGCTCTGAGTGTCTATACGAGCATGAAGCGCAAGGCAGCAAGAGAGGAGGAAGAATTGAGAAAATTATCCGCCTCTCATGGGATGGTTAAAGAAAAAAATCCATCCAAAATTCCAGCAAGAGCATCATGAACGAAAAAGCCCGAGTAAACTCGGGCTTTTTTATATTCAGTGATTAGGAAGTGGAGGGACAGATGAGTCAGGTACCGAAGGCACCTCAGAAGTTTTAGCCTCGCCAATTTCTCGAACTTGAGGGTACGGCATAGCCCCCGTAGACATAACTAGTTCCACTTTATCTTTGAAATCTTTGTCACTAAACGGTTTTTTCAGAAAGTGTGACGGATAAATTTCTGTTTCGTAAGCTGCAATGATTCTCGGTTCGGCTGCTAAAACCGATACGATCAAAGTTCGAGGCGGAACCTCGAGTTGACGCGCATGACGATAGCACTCGATTCCATCCATTTCTGGCATAATAATATCTAAAGTCATCAGATCTGGTTTTAATGTCCGGATTAATTCCAGAGCCTCTACCCCATTTTCTCCTTCGCCCACCACAGAATAGCCAAGTTTAGTGAGCTGAGCTTTGATCTGAGCCCTCATAGATGGGGAATCGTCGACAATTATCGCTCGCATCAAAACCTCCGGTGTCAGAGCATTTCAATAGAATACGATTGTCTTGATGAGAATTCAACCAGTCTACTTGGAAGACTGAACTCTTGGCAGAATCTGAAAGACAAACAACAGCATCGCTAAGAACCGACCAATAAAAGCAAAATCATCCGCAAATTTTAGCAGTGAAGAACCGAAAATTCCGGCTTGAACCAAATCGATTTTCTCTAAAAAAAGATGTGTTTTCGAAAAAATGATAGTCGCAAACGTTAAAAATATTTTATGAGGAAAGATAGCAATGAGAAGTGAGCTAAATAGCAATAAGACCCAAATGGGAGCAAGTATCGCCGAAAAGAGTAGGGATGCCACACTCAATTGATTGAACCAGAGTAGGCATAGACTTTGAATAGCCAAAGACGAGTAAAAAATACTTGAGACACTCAAGACTTTGTCATCGGAATAGGCAAGAAGGCATAATACAGCCCCCCAACTCAAGACATTCGACATAGTAAACCAAGAGTTTGGAAACAAAATCATTTGCAAACAAAAAAGTTGAAACCATGACACTTTTAAAAAAGGAGGAAACATCCACATGCCACAGAGCTGCTGCCCCTTTCCCAAAAAAGCTCTTTGACAAGGAGGGGTGACACCACAAACGATGAGGTAGGCTAAGAGCAATAGAAAGACCAAGCCATCACATAATAGCCTTAAACTCTGAAATGCCTTCGATCTAATAAAAGTTAAGGTGTAGGCAAGATTCAGAGGTGAATGAAATAAAAAGTTTAAAGTTTGAGAAAGCCAAAGAAATTGACTGCCACTTACCACTAATACATGAACTTGACCCAAATTCTTATAAAGCCTCTGTGTCTCATGCAAAGCTTCCCCACCAGCTATCATACTATAGGCCAGTGGCCCCCATTCTACATTCCAACTATTAAAGCGTGACTCTAGAAAGTTTCGAAAGCTTTCGGCTTGTAAAGCTAACGTGGAACTCATTATCAATTCCAACCAAAATGGACTTTCACGAGAAACACAAATGAACCAAAAATTTGAGTCACAACGAGGAAGATGCAATTTAGGAAGGCTTGAAAGTGACGAAAATTCTAAAAAGGAAAAAACTTGCCAACAAAGACCTATTAATACCAATCGGAATTTTCCCTGACCCAACAAAAGAAGGAGAAATGAGGGAAAAATCAGGAACAATCCTTGGCCTTTATAGATTAAAATCAAAAAGCCTAGGAGTTGTCCAATCACAATAGGCAGCATCTCTCACCTCCTCTCGAAGCCTATTGAAACCTTCGATAAAAGGGCAGGGACAAATACTGATTTACGAAAGCTGTCGGAACATCACTTCTGTTTCACTTGAATAAGTAAGCGATAAGGTCTGGCTTTTAATATCTCTAATAAATGAATTTTGCTTCCAACGCCTCATCCAGGCATGAAAATCCATTAAATATTCATCTCGAAAGCTCAGCCATCTTCCTTATAATGATCTCACATCCGTTACAATAGCACTCTCTAGAGAGCGAATCTCTCCAAGCCGACGTGCCAAGATCATAGGAGTTCCTCCTGCACTTGGAAAACCCAGGGCATCGCTAACATAAAGATCTGCCACTTCTCGACTTGCAAAGTAACCTTCACGAACCATTTCATTAGCCAAATCTTTTGCAAAACTTGAAAGCATTCGATGGATAAATCCTGGACCTCGCCCACTTCGCTCGCTATTTTTCTTCTGCGTAATGCGTGCGATCTCACTCACTTTACTTAGATGAATAATTTTGGCATCAAAAGCAAAGCGCCCAATGGGTGGAAGATTTCCAAAATCTTTGTCTTTTAGAAGTGCTCTATATTCAAAAAATCTTTCCCAAAAATTTGGGTTACCGAGCAATCCCCAACCTATTCCCTGAAGCTGCTCTAAGACGTCATTCCATGAACTATCACTATCCTGGCAATAGTAAATCAATAGTTGAAGGGCGAGAGACCGAACCCTAAAGACTAAAGAATTCGGTTCAAGATGACCTCGAACAAGATAGGCACCATCAAATACGTCAATAATCGAGCGTATCACAGCTGACAAATCTGGATTTGAAGCATGTAACTCGATCGTCTGCCTCTTCATGGATTGAGCACTCAGAGCCCAACCTTTGATAGCAATGTCCCGATAATTCACATAGAACTCACGATGACGCCCAAACTTCATCGTATAGAATTCCGGATGCGATGCCGACTCTCCAACAAACCAGGCTATCCTGCTCGCCAGACGCTGAACCTCTCCTCGTTCATATCGACGATTGAGATGACTGAATACTTTTTCAATCCCAACCTGGACTTTCAAAGAATCAGCTGCAAAAAGGACAATGCGCGAGCCCCTATCCAGCAGTCGGCATAAAGTTGCCATCGGAGGGACTGATTCACTCATATCGAAATACACAAGCTTAGGAATGGACTGTCGTCCCCAACTTCTCAACCTTTGAAGTTCAGCTTTTAACCAGCGTTCATAGAGGGGCTGCATCATAAAATGTGATGCGGTATCGATCAACTCTTTATCTACTGCTTTGAAAGGAATATTTTGTGTAGAGAGTTGACGAAAACTCTCATAGTGACTCTTAGCAACAGAATTAAATTGCTTAGCCTTCCAGAGCCCTTCTTCCCAGCTCGGATGATTGGAAGCCTCTCGCTTTCGAAAACCTTCAGCGTCTAGAGTTTGTATTTGCTGCTGCATCCAAGAAATAAGATGCCTTCGCCAGTCTTTCCAAGAAAGTGCAGCGGTAATGACTCCTAGATGGACAGCCTCTTCTGCTGAAATTACACTACGGGCTGTCCAAGTTCTCGCTAGATGGGGTTGTTTTTGAATTTGAGCAGACAGCCATCCAAGCGGTGATACTTGGCCAATCGAAAACTCAGGAAAGCCGAACCAGGTTTCACGATCGAAGACAAACTTTTTGTGACAAGCCTGCATCAGTTCAAACATGGTTCCACAGCAATCCTTTTCGGTCGCATAGATCCATGGAATAGGAGAAGATCTGATAGCCCTCAAAAGCTTGTGAAGTCGAAGCATACGCAGGCGAAGTTGATCCCTTAGGAGATCGTCTGACAACTCCTTCGCCCAAGACTCGGAGGCATCATAACAAGGCACCTTTTGAATCCACAAAACGGCCTGAATTCTATCCTTTGCAAAAAGGTCTAAGGCCTGTCGATAGACTTCTTCCAATTGATCAATTTCTTTTTGACCAGCTAAACTCAGAGGTGAATCCGAACATGTCCAATCTGCAAGTAGAAAATTATCATGCTGTTCAAAGTTCATCGCACCCATTCCGCAAAGTGACAGTTGCCATTCATTCCAATGAAAATGAATGCTGCACTTTCCACATCAGCAAGTAGAAATTCAAAATAAGAAGCTATGGCATTTGAATAGGATATCCACTGAGGAATTCTAAGCTTATCTGCTGCTATGCCACGCTTATTCAAAGCTTCCCATGCAGCTGGCAAAAGACCTTTAAGGTGTGAGTATATATAAATTCTTTCGTGCACCATTCCCTTGCGATTTTCACGAGATAGCCACACATCCCAATGCTGAAATAACTCACCCATACCCATTAAGCCCAAACGAAAATCTTGAACCTTTTGAGTTCGCCCAGCTAATTTTTTTGATCCAACAATGCCTTCGCCATCTTCAAAGACTCCTTCGACAAACAAACTGGATCTTTCGTCAGATTTTCTTTTGCGAAAGTAGGTTTTTTCATCTCTTGGCATCAACCGACCATGTCTGTCCAGTAGCACTGCAGAAAAAATTTTGGTGCCATAGACTTGTTCCTGAACTTCCAGTAATTCTTCAAACGAATCTAGTGGAAATGGACTGACTCTTAGAAGAGATTTTTCGAGTGCAAGCCTCGCGGGATTCTCTAAACCTGGTGGACGATCGACGATTTGTGCGAACGCTGTCCTTTGAACAGGAGTTTTTACCAAAGCATTAAAAAGATCAGAGAAACCGTTGAGCAAAGAGCAGCCACCAAATAGTGACGAAAAATTCGGCCTGAGATTGTCTGTTGATGCGTATATCAAATATTCGGGCAATTCTTTTAAAACCTGCATCCTTTTGACCAATAAAGAATCAAGTGTTCTGGAACGTTGCCATTCCCTATCTCGCTCGTCACTTTCAATCATCTGTCGAGTAACAGTTCCCTGCACCGAAAGAGCAAGATGATAGTTAGGCATGACTGATGCCTTTGGCGACGTCGTTCATAGCGCCTTGCAAACGCTCAATTCCTTCTCTCACTTTTTCCTTTAAGAAAGGATCGTCTAGACATTCGTCTAAGGCAGTCAGTGTTTCGAGAACGGAATTCCAATTCTCTTGCCGAATATAAATGTCAGCAAGTTTCTCCAAGGGCTCAAGCATATTAGGCGCTAACTCAAGAACTCGTTTATATGACATTATCGCATCATCGGGGCGTCGCAATCGTTCAAATGTCTCCCCAATTCGCAAGGTAAGATTAGCCTTATTGAGGTCTCCACTCACTTTCTTAACTTGAGTTTGGAGGACCCGGAGGCACCCTTCCCAATTTTGCATCCTATAGTAAGCTTCGTAATGGATGGCGAAGGTACTGAGGGGGCTATCAGCGCAGTGCTTCTCGAGAACATCCACTGCGTTCCCTGGGGCATCCAATTGATAGAGATAAACGGCAGCAAGTTCTTGCGCACTTCGATAGCGATCATTCACATGTTTGGCGGAAGCAAAGAGATTCATGAGAACCTGCGATACTTTTTCCCACTGGTTGTTTTGTGTGTAGACGATTTTGAAGTAGCGAAGGGCTTTCTGATTGTATTGATCGAGCTCGATTAGTCTTTCGTAACTTTTATTTAGATTGGCTTCATCATATTTCTTTTTCTCATAAATGAGGCAAAGCCGTTCCATGCAGGCAATGTTATCTTCTTTGCTCTTAAGCTTGGGGTAAATTGATTGCAAGATCACGGATTCTTCTCCGAAATCCTGCTCATCAACAATTGCATAAAGTGCTTTTTCTCGAAACTCTTGATAACTAAGCCGCAAATCTTTCATCATCTTAAGACAGACTTTAGCAGCCTTTTGAATGTCTTCGAGATGGACCGAATAAGCCCTTGCCGTACGAACGTAATACTCAAGTTTGCGTCTTTTAGGATTGTCGATTTGTTCTTCGAGAAGATGAAAGTAGCTCGTCCAACATTCGAAGGCTTGAAGGCGATCAAAGGCATTCTCAAGCTGAGACTCACCCGAGATTTGCCCTTTGCGAATGGCGGCGATTAAATCCGAGATCTCTAGATGAGCTTCCATGCCCCGACTCCTCTTTTCCGGAAAAAAAGTCTTTTTCCTATGATATCAGAGGGCCTTCGGCTTGGACAGTGTCGGTAGAAACGAAAAAGCGGCCCAGTGTTCTGCACTGGACCGCTCTTCGAAAGAATAAAATCAAGATTTAGCGATTAAGCTGTCTAGAAGGACTTGGCCAGCTGACTTTGACACTTCAGCATAGTCATATACTGTTTCGTCAAAGAGCCATTGAAGCGAAATGCCATCAATAGTGGCGATAATAAGAGAAGCATAGTGGTGAGGATTCACTTGCTTAAAGACCCCCTGCTTCACACCTTCCTCGATAACCTTGGCACAATTATCTCTGAATTTCGCATAGTGACGAGAGATGACTTGGCGAACTTCTTTTTTCTGGTTTATCTGTGTCCAAAAATCCATGTTAACTTGGTAATATTCCTTGGTACTTCGCACAACATCGAAAGCGACGGCGATGAAAACTTTAATTTTCTCGACTGGACTCGAAATGGCTTCCATGTCATCGGCGATAATGTTTTCAATATCTCCCGCTACTTTATCCAACACCGACATCATAAGATCGTCTTTGTTCAGGAAATAGTAGTGAATGATACCCTTAGAAACACCCGCTGTCCGAGCCACATCCTGCATGGAAAAGTTGTGGTAACCGTGTTTGGTAATACAATCAACCGTCGCACGAACGATCTGATCTTTTCTTTCGGCTGCTACGTCTGGCTTAGACATCTATAGTCCCAATCTTCGAATCAAGTTTCACAGCAAAGCAATTGCTGTCATTTTGATATATTCATTGCATGTAAACACAAGGGTTTAGCCTCCCTCGTGATGCCAGGGTATATCGGCTTAAATTCCGCTTGGCAAAGCCTGAATACTAGCACAGGCAAAAAATCTTAACAAGCCATCAAGTGCGTCAAAAAACCACTTCGAGAACGGGTGCTGCATCCGGTTTTTTCGCCACTGCGCCGAGTTTGTCTTTTTAAAGCTCGTCATGATAAAGTGTAACATCATGTTTATCCTAGTGAAGTGCCCAGGGAACCTAAACCCCAAGTGGAGTACGCCATGTGTTGGCCTAAACCCGCCATACTCACCGCATCAATTCTGAGTTTAGCGTCACTATTGCCTGAAGTTTCGCTCGCCCGCGAAAATCAACGCTGGACGCATTACGGTCTCCGCCCCCTCGGTATGGGAAACGCATATGTTGCGGTAGCGGATGACTTCAATGCCATCTTCTATAACCCAGCAGGACTGGCGAGACTGAAAACTTGGGATATGGAATTTTTGAATCCGTATTTTGTCGGTTCTTCCAACATTTCGGGACTCGTCTCCGACGCACAAGATAATTTAAAAAGCGGCAGCACCAACGACACACTCGACCTTATAGACAAACATACGGGTGAAAATTTTGGTGTTGGCTTTGGCCTGACTCCCCACTTTATTTTACCTGGATTTGGAGTGGGCCTTGGCCTACAAGCTTCTGCCGAAGCTGTTTTCCATCGTGATGTGACGGTCGACCTTGATACCGGTATCAGGGCGGTGTTACCGATCGCGTTTGCGAAGAGTTTTCTACAAGACCGTTTGTCGATCGGAGCTGCCATTAAACTTCGCGGCAGAGCTGGGGTCGATCAGAACTTTAGCATGGATGATATCGAGGCATTCAGTTCGTCCTCCAAATCAAGTTCGACTCCAAGCAATGCTGATGCCGAGGGAAAAGAACTTAAAGATTACGTCAAAGCTGGTACCGGCTACGGCGTCGATTTTGGTCTACTTTTTACCCCCACTAAAGTCATGGAACCAACTTTAGGAATCAGCGTTACCGACTTAGGCGGCACCAGTTACAGCGCCTACGATGTGGCTGGTAGTTCGCTCGGCGCCCCTGACCTTCAACTCCCCAGTGTCAATGTCGGTATGAGCTTTAAACCTTGGCGAGGCGAATGGAGCTATATAATGGCCGCTGTCGACATGCACTCCATCAACCAACCCTTCTCGTACTCTAAAAAATTCAATTTGGGCGTTGAAGGTGGGCTAGGGAATATTCTCAAGATTCAGACAGGACTTTACCAAGGTTACCCAACAGCCGGCCTACAATTCGATATTGGACTCTTCAATCTTCGCATTTTGACTTACGCAGAAGAACTTGGAACTTCAGCAGGCTATAAGGCCGACCGCCGAGTGGCAGCTCAGTTGAAATTTCTGCTTTAAAAATGAAATCGTCTAAGAAGCAAAACACGATGTGAAGGAAACGTATTATGAAGCGGATACTTGGAGCTCTTCTCTTAAGCCTGAGCTTCTCCTCAGCCCTTTCAGCAAAAGGGCTCGATAAGTTACAGCCAACCACTGATGAAGATAAAGAAACAGATGAAGAAGATGACAGCCAAGGTATCGTCGACAGAGATGGCAATACCAAGGGTCAGGAGAAAAAGGACGAAGTCGCTACTGAGAAAAAGGGTGATGGCAAAAACTCGGCAAAACCTGCGACGAAAGAGCCAGAAGTGCCTATCGCACCAGGCTTTCAGGACTGGTATCTCGGTGCGAGCCTGTCCTACATCAACATCGATGGCCGGGAAGGTGAATGGCACTCTGGGTCGATGGGAGATGTCGAACTTGGGTATCGCCTCACCAAAAAATACCTCGAAAAGTTTGATCTTTACCTGACGGGTCGATACCGTCCGACTGATGTCACCATCGATCTCAATAAGAGAGCCTATCGAGGCGTACTTGAAACCTATCTGGCCGGCGTTAAGGGACAGATGGATATTTTGCCTAGGCTAATCGCCTTCGGATCTGGTGAATTCGGCATTGCTCGCACCGCAGTTTCTGCCATTGACGGCATTCACCAAGTCGATGGAAGCCTTGAGAAATCTGGAGTTGATCTGGTCGTTGGCGGTGGGGTATCTTATCTTGTCCTAGAAAAACTGGCTCTCGGCACTCAGCTTCATCTCGGAGTCGGCACTCACAAATCAGTCCAATTTGGCGTAGATTTGCGATTCTTACTTTAAAATTTTGGAGTCAAAATCCATGTACATGTCCTCACTGTTCCTCGCTCTGAAGGCCAAGGCCCGACGCAACGAGCTGGGACTTTGGGGACTTATCTTACTCGCCTATGCAGTCACTACAGCTTGCAAAAGTAAACCCGACACTGGCGAAATCACAGTAAGAGCTCCGAATCCCGGCACCTTTGAAATCTATCGCATTGAATCTGAGGAGCCTTTGCAGTTCGTCTCAGAGCAGATTGGCTCCTACAACCAACCCCTGCATTTGCCGGCTGGGCATTATCTTATTCTCGCTGACTGCAGCTACGAGAGTGTCATCCTTAGACCAGCTGAACAAAGGACTCTAGTAGCCCACCAGGTCATCTTCAATCCGCCGGTTTCACCTCAGCCGGAAGATAGTTTTTCGATCCAATGCAATCGCTTTGCTAAGACTAAATCTCGACAGCAGTTTTCGAACCGCTACACCTTGAATGTTCTTCATGGAACACGTGAGATGTTAATCGGCATGGTTCCCATGACGATTAAATTTGATGAGCTTGCAAACCACGAGAACCCACAGATCCTCTCCTATAGCCTCTCAGGCGTAAAGGTCAATTCGTATGAAGGCATGAAGCCGAAGACCAGTTTTTTCATTTCTCCTGTGAATGGCCTATTGTCTGTGACAGAAACGCAGGAATTTGGACATTGGCAATTCCTTTTAGCTGGTCATTATAGGCTGGAAGTCAATGGAACGGCCTTAGAAGTCGAACTCAAAGAAGGTGAACAAAGAGAAGTCGCTCCAGCATTTTTAAGGGTTATGGTCTCGGATAACGTAAATCTCAACACATCTTCCAACATCCTAGGTACTCCATCTTATGTCGAACTGAACGGCAGTCATTGGCTTGATCTCAATGAAACCTACCCAGTTTTACCAGGAGTCGCGACTCTCAAGATGAATGGTTCGTTTGCAGAGCACAGTGCCGAGCTAATCAGCGATCAAGTTCTTGAGAAGAAGGTGCGCTCAGTCCTTGTCGATCTTGATTGCTCCCCTTGGGATTGGTCATGTCTCGGAAGTAAAGACGTCTACCTTTATGAAACGGACAAGCCATACCCATTTGCCCAGGGAATTACCGACGTGCCACTCCTGTTTTTCGAAGAAGATGCTTGGGTAAGCCTACAAGGGTCTCGTGACATTCGCCTTAAACTAAGCGCTCAACAAGACTCTAGCTTTAAAGTCGGACGTCTTAAACTTGTTCCTAAGCAGTTTCATCGCCATGGCCAAATTACTGACTTATC
>JACCDO010917495.1_pt1 | contig 10545 bp, 9 predicted proteins | sample 7446101 | NCBI WGS metagenome assembly JACCDO01 (sample SAMN15323440, study PRJNA562643) | freshwater metagenome | isolation source: river surface water | place: USA:Blue River Watershed | collected 2017-08-16
ATCATGTATCTTCTTAATTGTTATTTGAGGTTTAATTGCTAATACATCTTTTGTAATACTTTCATTAATAATTATTGGATAATCTAAAATATCATATTCCATTATCTTCTTTAAATTTATATCACGAATAATATCATATAATATTTCATTTAGCTTTCTAACTCCCGCTTCATACGTATATTCATTAATAATTTTTGTTAGTATTAAATCATTGAAAATTATTTCATTTATTGAAAATCCAACATTATTTAATATTTCAGGTATTATATAATTTTGACTAATTACTAACTTCTCTTTAACCGACAATGCTTTAATCTCTATTTCCTGTATTCTATCTAGAAGTATACGATCTATACTATCACGATCATTATAAGAGAAAATAAATAAAACTTGTGATAAATCAATAGGAATACTTGCAAAATATCTATCGTAATACTCTTTATTTTGAGATTGATCTGTAATATGTGTTAATATTGAAATTATCTCTTTACCGTGTTCTGTTTTGCTTATTTTATCAAGTTCATCAATATAAATAATAGGATTCATACATTTTGTTTCCATTAATATATCAACAATTTTACCCCATGTACTACCTAAATATGTATAATGATGACCTTCTAGTATACTACCATTTGTTGCACCTCCTAAAGGTAAAAAAGCAAATGGTCGCGCTTCTCCACATTCATCAAATAAACACTTTGCCAAACCATTTTTACATAATGTTGTTTTACCAACACCTGGTGGACCATATAAACCAAAGCATTGACCTTTTGAATTACCATTCATCCATTGACCAATTATTCTTTTCATTTGATTTTTAGCACATGTTTGTCCATAAGTACATTTATCTAAAATTCTATCAACTTCTTCCATATAATCTTTCTTTTTTATTTTAAAATCATTCCATTCTTTTATAAATAGATCAAACTCTTCTAAGTTTTTAAGAATATACTTTATAAATCCAATATTATAAATATTATTTTTTTCATCATCTTTATATTCATCTTCCTTATTTTCTTCTTCATTTTTCAATAAATTAATATTTAACATACATTCTAATTCATTTAGTTTTTTTACCATTATGCATATATTATTTTCATTAATTATATTACTTTCATATAATTCATTTTTAATTTTTTTAAAATGAGATAATTGGCTCATACAATCATTTACAACTTCTTCATCTGGTACTACATTATTTTTAATAATATCTTCTATTACAACAGATGTATCATCATAATTATCTAATAAAAAAATTCCATTTTCATTATTATTATTATTAATTTCAACAGGTTTATTTTTAGTATAAATTCCAGATAATGATTCAATAATTGATTCAATATTTAATTTTATATTTTCTAAATATTTAATAAACAATCCATATGTATTTTCACTTTTATAAATATTTGAATGATATTCATCAATAATTTGTATTATTATATTATAAATAGTCTTGCTTTTTACATTTAATTTATCAACATTATATTCTGATATTTTTATAGTAAAAACATCAATATATTTTTCTATTTTTAATTGATAATTTTTAAAAAAATCAATAATAGGTTCCTTTTTAAATGTATTAAAAGGTATTTTTAAAAAACCATCTAGCCATTGTTGAGCTTTTATACTATTATCTTTTGATCCATTAATCTCTTTTAATTTTTCAGTTGCTTTTGCTTTTATATTATCTGTTGTTTTTAATGCCAATATTCTTGATTCATATGGTACATTATTTATATTAATATTTTCAAGTTTATCTTTCATATTTTCAAAATTATCATTTGATATTTTAAATATTTTTTGAATTTTCCAATGAAAACTATTAAATATAAGTTCAGATAATTGTATTGATTCTGATATTAATGATTTATCTGTTATTAGATCAAATATAATATGCGCTGTAAATTGCGATTCTTGGTCAGAAATTAAAAGTAATAAAATTATTTTTCTTTGTTTCTCAATATTAGACTTTATAAATTCTTTTATTAATAATGATAAGGATTTATTTTTATAATTTAAAAAATCATCATAATCATTTTTTATTAATGTTGCTATATCAGTTGGGCTATTTATTAAAAAATCTTTTAGTGATAACTGTTCTAAATATTTTTCTTTAAAATCAGGTGGTATATCAACATATTCAAGTTGTTCTTCAATTTGTAATGATTTCTTTTTGAATTGATGATAATTTTTAAATGTATTTAATGGATCATTATTAAAGAAACCATTTATATAAATAATTTTATTATTAATTAAAAATAGTATTGATGCTCCATGTATAGTTTCAGTAAGAGGATTTATTTTTGAATATTCTATAATTTTAACTACATGTGGAAAAGAATTATTTTTTATGTTCATTTTGCTTATAAATTTTTCAACATCACCTTCAAGAATTTTATTAGATGATAATGGTATGAAGTATTCATTGTATAAATTAAAAAGATAATTATATTCATCATCTTGATCTTCAAGAAATGATTCAATATTAGAATATTTATTATCAAAATTTTTTGTAAGATAAATATCAATTACACTTTTACAATTAGTAGATCCAATTTTGTTACATAATTTCTCAAAAGATAAATTAATATCATTTAATAAATTATCAGAATTTACTTTATTTATTTTTTTCTTATCATTTAATTCTTCATAATTAGAAATTTTAATATTTACATCATTTAATAACTGCATTTTATCCATATAAAAATCTTGAAGTATAAATTTATTTTTAAATAAAAATTCAAGGTGATTAACTAAATCTGATAATTTTTTATATAAACTTGCAATAAATTTAAAATTTTTATTTTTTTTTTTTTTACTATTTATTTTAACGTCATTATTCATCTTCATAATAATAATAAATAAAAATTTTTAATAAATTAATATATTAAATATATATAAAAAATAATTATATATATTAAATAATGCCGAAAAAAAATAATAATCAAAATCAAAATAAAAATAACAAACCAGGTCAAAAAAAAGATATGAAGGGGAATAATAGTGGAAATTCTGGTAAAAATAAAAAAAATAATTCATCAAAAAACAATGATAATACTAATGAAAATAATTGTAATAATGATGATGAAAATAAGGATGATGATAATAAGGATGATGATAATAAAGATGATGATAATAAAGATGATGAAAATAAGAATGATGATCCAGAAAATGATAACCCAGAAAATAAAAAAAAACCAAGTATTATATTATTGATTGATAAAAAATTAATTGATGATGATAATAATTACGATGACCCCTTTTCTAATATCTTTGATGATCCTTATGATAACCATTATAATGATCCTTATAATGATCATTATAATAATGATTATAATAATAATGATGGTGATGATCATGAGTGTAATGATAATGATTGTGATGATCATAATAACGGCAAAAGAAAAAATAGAAGTATGGATAATATTTTTAAAAGTATTATTAATTCCATACATAAAAAAGAAACAAAAAAGCGAAAAGTCGAATCAATTGATGACTTTAAACAATATTTCAAAGAGTCAAGTATTTTATTACCAATTAATAGAGAAATTAAAAATTTAAAAGATTTAATTGATCTTGGTAAAAGTTATGATCCTTTTGATGAAAATAGATATGTCATTAATTTAAGAGCATTGCATAAATGTGTAAAACCTTTGGAAGAATTAGAAAAAATGATTGGAATGAAAAATATAAAAGAAATGATTGTAGATTTAATATTTTTTAGATTGCAAAATTTAGAAGATAAAAAAGAAGAATTATGGCATTTAGTTATTCAAGGTACTCCAGGTTCAGGAAAAACAGAAGTAGCAAAAATTATTGGTAAAATATATTATTCTCTTGGTATTACAAAAAAAGATAAATTCACTTTAGTTAAAAGATCTGATTTAATCGGTAAATATTTAGGTCATACTGCAAAATTAACACAAGAAGTTTTTGACAATGCAAAGGGTGGAATATTATTTATTGATGAAGCGTACAGTTTAGGAAACCCTGAACAACGGGATAGTTTCTCAAAAGAATGTATTGATACTATTAATCAAAATTTAACTGAAAATAAGGAAACAGTTGTTTTTATTGCTGGTTATAAGGATCAATTGAACGAGTCATTTTTTAGTTATAATCCTGGTTTAAACAGAAGATTTAAAATGCGTTTAACAGTAGATAAATATAATGCAAATGATTTAAGAGAAATATTTATAAAAAAAATTAAAGAGAACGATTGGTCTATTATGGATAATAATCTTGACAAAGAATTACCTCTTACTTTTTTTGAAAAAAATATTAATTTATTTAAATATAATGGAGGTGATATGGAAAATTTATGGCATCTTACAAAGATTGTACATTCACGACGTATATTTGGAAAAGATCGCAGTTTAATGAAAAATATTACAATCGAAGATTTGGAAAATGCTTTAAAACTATATTGTGAAAATGATGAAGTTAAAAATAGAGATAGTAAAGATATTGAAAAGTATTTGTTAAATACTATGTATTGTTAAGACAATGTATTGTTAACACAATGTATTGTTAACACAATGTATTGTTAACACAATGTATTGTTAACACAATGTATTGTTAACACAATGTATTGTTAATAATCAAGATTATAACACAATGTATTGTTAACACAATGTATTGTTAACTCAAATTTTTCAATTAAAATTATTTATTATAATTTTTATAAATAATATTATTTATAAAAGTTAATAGCAGAAAAATTATTATTCTTCTAATAATTTTAAGATCTCAGTTAATCCTTTTGATTTTGCTATATCAACAGAACTTGTATTATAATTATTTTTATGATTTTTAATTTTCTTAATATCTGTTTTTTTTATTAAATTTTTAACAACATCAAATTGATCTAATGCTAATGCTAAAATTAATGCATTATCATTATTTTTAGTTATAATACATGGATTAGAATATCCAGTATCAATAATCTTATTAGCTAAATCTGAATAGTTTTTATTAATTGCTAATATTAATGCTGTACTATTATTTTCATCAGTATGTGAAATAATCTCTTCTGGAAAATTAGTTACTATTTTTTCAGCAAGATTTAATAAATTTCTATTAATTGCTAAAAATAAACAATTTTTATCATTTTTTATAATATTCAAATTATATATTCTATCCTCAAATTTACCATGATTTATCCAATGACATTTTACCATATCATTATCATAAGATGAAATATCTTCATAAATACTTCTATAAAAATCAAAATCAAAATCATCCGGAATTTTATCATTTGTAAATCTTCTATTTTCAAATTTACCACAAGTATTCCAATGTTTAATTAATTCTTCATCATTTAAATGTTTTAAATCACTATTATTTAAACGATATCCATCTATATCAAAAACAGGTAAGTAATCATTTTTATTTTCTTCTGAAATATATGATAAATTTAACTTTTTTCCTACTTTTAAATAATGTTTAATAACATCTTTTCTTTTCATATTTTTAGAAAGATTATTTAACATTTTATAATTTTCAAAATTAAAATCATATGGTAAAACTTTTTTTAAATCTTTTTTATAATAATAATTTTCAATAGGAAAATTTTTTTCATAATGTCCATCCCCTACAATTCCACTTGAATATATTTCACAAAAATTTGGTTTATTTGATAGTACCCATGATTCTGGATCAATATAATGATAACCAATATTTATTGGTAATTTTCTAATATGATTTATATTTGCCCACCAGAAATTTCCAGAATAAAAAACATTATCTAAAACATTGCATCCATATGTATCATAACTATTTAATTTTTCTAATGCTAATTTCCATTTTTGTACGTTCCAATATAACATTAATTTTATCCAATCTAAAACAAAACTCTCTTTAGAAGTACCAAAATGTCTTAATCCTTTTGTATGTAAATACCAATAAACAGTATTTTCTTTATCAGTTTCTGATTGTTCTCTCATATTTATCAAAGTAGGTCTTTCATATAATGTAGATTCACCAACAAAAATAATTTTTATTTTAGGATCTTCAAATTTATCATAATGTATTAATTTTCCTGAATCAGATATTATTCCACATCTTATTTCTGTTGTTGCATCATATAAACCATAATTTTTAATAAAATTAAATATTATATTAAATGATTTTTTCCATTCTCCTTTTTGGCAAATATGAAAATAGCCAATAATATTAGCCATATATAAATAGATATAAATTATATATATTTATATTACGAAAAGATTTATAATACTAGATATCAGAAAAATCAAATCCGGGATCATTATTATCATTATTATTATCATTTGAAAAATTAATATCAGTCTCTTGAATTATTTTTGTACTTGTTATATAATCATTTTGTTTTAAATATTCAAGTTCTGAATCTTTATAGACAAAAATAATATCTCCTTTATCTTTTTGAAACTCACGGAATGATACTAATACATAACTTCCACCATTAATAATAATTCCACGAGCATATTTCTTTTTAACACCTTGTGATAAATGTACCTGACGATCACCTTGTACTATTCCAGTATTATTAATAACTTGACATAAATATCTACCATTTCCATAGACTTTTGTGATTATACAAACATGTGAGTCATCTTCTTCTTCTGGTACTGGAATTTCTCTAACTTTAACAGGAGCACTACTATTTTTCATGCTTTTCCCCCCTTTACCACCTTTTAAATTTTTTGGCATTTTTAAATAATATACTTAGTTTAATTTTATATATAATTAATTTTATGTAAAAAAAGAATAAAAATAATAATTATTAAAAATATAATTATAAAAAAATAATTATTTATATTATATTTTTTACTACTATTACCATCACATGCATTATTAAAATGTTCAATAGATTTTGAAGATAAATTTTTATGATCTAATATAAATTTATCTTCAAAATCTAATTTACATTTTACTTTATTTCCTCCATCCTCACATTCTAATTTACTTTCCATATTGAATAAATCATTATCAAAAATATATTCATTCCCATATTTTTTTTTACATTCATTATTATAAATAATATTTTCTTTTTCTATATTATTAATATTTTTTGTATTTATACAATCAGTATATAATGAATATTTATCTTTTTCTTTTTTATCTAAATATTCTTTGTTATCAATTTCACTATATTCTTTTGTACAAAATGGATTTGTTGAATATATTCCGCCACAATCATAAACAGGTAAATTATCATTAGTTTCATATTTTATATTATTATTATTTGATTCTTCATAATTAGTACATTTATCATCTTTTAATGTACAATAATTATATATTTTATTATTTGTTGATTTTTTTTCTTTTAATAAATTATTTATTAATTCTTTTTGATCTTTCATTTTATTTTTATTTAAAGTATATACATCAAATTCATTATTAACTATTTCTTTATGATTTATTTTTATTTTATTATAAAAATCGCATTTTTTTGGAGTTTCTAAATAAATGACACTTTTACATTTATTATTATTTAAACAAGCATCAAGACAATGATTTTCATTATTTACATTTATTTCATCTATATTATTTTTATAAACATATTTATTATTATTTGTTATATTAAAATATTTTGTTGAATCCAACTGATCTTCTAATTTTATATTAATACTATCTTTTGTTTTAAGAAAAGTTTTTTTTTTGTAATCATTATATTTATTATCTTCAGTCTCTTTTAAATTATAATAACCATAAATTAAGCATTTATTCTTATCACCATTATAAGTAAATCCTTTATATTTATTATCAATGTTATATTTTGCACAATCTTCTTTTGAATAATCATTTATTGTTTTAACTTTTGAATCTAATAAATATTTATTTTTATCAAAAATAGATAAATTACTTAAGAAATTTGATATTTTATCATGATTTAAATTTTCACATATTTTTTTATCATAATTATTTCTAGTTTCACAACTAATACTAGAAATAGATTCTAGATCCATATTATAATTATAGATCTTTTTATAAAAAAGATTTCATAAATAAATTATAAAATATTTAAATACTTTCATTTTTTTATAATTATTATTATTATAGAATGTTATTAAGTAATTATCAAATAACAGAAATAGTATTAGGAAGTTTATTATTTACAATGGCTTATTTTTTATTTTTATATTTTTCAAAGTCAAAAATAATTTACTGGGATGTAGCTTGGTGTACTATAACAATTTTTATAATTTTATTATTTAAGAATTTTTATATTAATTTTAATATTTTACAATCTCAAAATTTAAATATAACAATATAGTAGTATGGAATTTATAAAAGTTTTTATAATAACACAAATGATTTTTTTAATATTTCAATTTATATTTCCTTTAAAATTACAACCATTTCAATATGCTGAATTAATATTTGGATCATTCTTTATAATTCTCTTTTTTGGAATATTTGGTAGTATATTAACTTTAGATATATTGAAACCTAATCCAAATTTATTAAATAATAGTGCATTATTTGCAACTTTTTATGCAATTTGGTTTTATATTACTAAGAAATTAAGTAATGCAATAAATAGTGATAAAAATGGAGTTATTAATTATTAAACCTAATTCATAAAAAAAAGATCTTACTTAATATTAGTTATGAGATATTATTATTTATCACCTTTACAAAAAATAGATATTGCAATTACAACACTTATGTTTTGTATATTTATAGGATTTATAAGACCATTAATTTTAGGAACTGATTTAAATACACGTAATATTATTGCCTTCACATTATTATTTTTTGCATGGTATGGATGTACAATATTATTTAGTAATGCATTTAACTATGAATCTGTTTATAATAAATTGCAAAATATATAAAAAATTATTTATTCTTTAATTCTAAATATTTTTAATTTATATTTAAAAATAATTTATGTAATATATTTAATAAAATGTTAATCCAAAATGTGTTATCCTATGAAGATTTTAATAACTATATTAAAAACTACAAATATGTAATAGTAAATATTAGTGCATCATGGTGTAAACCTTGTGTAGCAATTAAACCAAAGATTGAGAAATTTATTTCAGTTATTGATGAGTCTGATTATATTTATTTAAAGATTGATAATTCAGTATATGAACAAGATTCTGATTTTGATAATTTTTTTTCATTAAAAAAAATTCCTTACTTTTCTTTTATTAAAGATGGTAACATTATAGATTCATTTGTTAATGGTGATTTTGATTTTGTTTCGCAAAAAATTATGTTTTTTATTAAGAGTGAAAGAACATTAGAAAAAAATTTATATAGTAAACTTGACAAAAATGATGATTTTTAATTTTTATTTTATCAATATTTATTTTTATAGATTCTATAAAAATAGTCTTAATTACAAAATAATGAGAGTGAATACTTTAATAAAAATAACTTTATTTATATTATTTAATAAATATATATTATCGTTAAATATAATTAAAATAAAAAATTATTTTTTTAATTATGAAAATAATCATAAACAAAAAAAATATATAGTAAGTTTTAAGAATAATAAAACTTATTCTAACAGTAAAACTGACTTATTTATTCATGAAAATTTATTTATAAAAAATAAAGAATTAATAACAATATCACCGGGTGGTATTCGAGGATTTTATTTATTAGGAATTTTATCTTATATAAAAAGTAATTATAAAACAGATAATTTAATTTATTCAGGAGCATCTGCTGGTGCATGGAATAGTTTATTTATGTGTTATAAAGGAGATACTTTAGAATTTGTATACGATCTATTAAATTCCGATATAAATAAATCAAGAAATCTAAATGAAATTCAATATTTTATGAAATATAGAATTTTAAAAAAATATAAAAATGAAGATTTTGAGTTAAATAAATTATTTATAGGTGTTACAACATTTTCAAATTTTAAAATTATTAGTAATATTTTTACAAACTTTAATAGTTTAGAAGATGCAATAAATTGCTGCATGGCTAGTTCCCATATACCATTTATAACAGGTGGTCTAACACATAAATATAATAATATGTTTACTTTTGATGGAGGGTTCAGTAATAATCCTTATTTAGATAAAAAAAGTTTATTACACATATCACCTATTATTTGGAATAAAATTGAAAAAAAACCTTTAATATTAAATAATATATTTATATTTAAACATTTTTTTTCAGTAAAAAGTAATAATTTATTAAGATTATATGATGATGGATATCAAGATGCTAAAAATAATAAAAAATATTTAGATAAAGTATTTGAAGATAATGATGAAAATCCAATTATGTTTTAGCAATTTTTGAATTATTAAATTAAATATTTTTACTTATATTATAATATGATTAAGAATATTATTGAAAAACTACCATCTGAAATTCAAAAAAAAATTTATTATGATTATTTAGAGATAGATGTTCTTTATGGAGAAATAATAAATATTATTGAAAAATCAAAAGAGGATGATGAGTATGATTTAGATAGTATAGTAAAAAAATTAAATTATATTTTAATTAAAGAAAATTTAGTGAATTATTTTTATGAAAATGATATAGATTTTAGAATAGCATATAATTATCATATTAAAA
>JACCDO010079377.1_pt1 | contig 10543 bp, 11 predicted proteins | sample 7446101 | NCBI WGS metagenome assembly JACCDO01 (sample SAMN15323440, study PRJNA562643) | freshwater metagenome | isolation source: river surface water | place: USA:Blue River Watershed | collected 2017-08-16
GCAGAGCTGGTGGCGTTTGACACGGAGACCACCTCGCTCGACGCCATGCGCGCCGAAATTGTGGGCCTGAGTTTTTCAGTCAAGCCTGGCGAGGGCTGCTACATCCCATTGGCGCACAGCTATGGCGCTGCACCCACGCAGCTGCCCATCAACGAGGTGCTGGCCAAACTCAAACCTTGGTTTGAAAACACCAACATCAAGAAGCTCGGCCAACACATCAAATACGACCGCCACGTCATGGCCAACCACGGCATTGACGTAAAGGGCTATGCGCACGACACCATGCTTCAAAGCTATGTGCTGGAAGTGCACAAGCCTCACGGTCTGGCCAGCTTGGCCGAGCGCCATGTGGGCCGCAAAGGCTTGAACTACGAAGACCTGTGCGGCAAAGGCGCGCACCAAATTCCGTTCTCGCAAGTGGATGTGGCGCGTGCCACCGAATATTCGTGTGAAGACTCCGACATGACGCTAGACGTGCACCAAGTGCTGTGGCCACGCTTGCAAGCCGATGACAAACTTCGCTTCATCTACGACCTGGAAATTCAAAGCAGCGAAGCCCTGTATCGCATCGAGCGCAATGGCGTGTTGATTGACGCACCCACACTCGCCGCACAAAGCCACGCCTTGGGTCAACGCATCGTGCAGCTAGAAACCGAAGCGTATGAGATTGCAGGCCAACCGTTTAACTTGGCCAGTCCGAAGCAACTGGGCGAAATCTTCTTTGACAAACTGGGCTTGCCCGTTATCAAAAAAACCGCCACCGGCGCGCGCAGCACCGACGAAGAAGTGCTGGAGAAATTAGCCGAAGACTACCCACTGCCTGCCAAAATTTTGGAGCACCGGAGTTTGAGCAAACTCAAAGGCACCTACACCGACAAACTCGCACAAATGGCCGTGCCCCGCACGGGCCGCGTGCACACGCACTACGCGCAAGCCGTGGCCGTGACGGGCCGCTTGTCGAGCAACGACCCCAACTTGCAGAACATCCCGATTCGCACCGCCGAAGGCCGCAAAGTGCGCGAAGCGTTTGTGGCCCCTGCGGGCTGCGTGATCGCCAGTGCCGACTACAGCCAGATTGAGCTGCGCATCATGGCGCACATCAGTGGTGACGAGGCTTTGGTCAAAGCATTCCATGATGGCTTAGACGTGCACCGCGCGACAGCCGCCGAAGTGTTTGGCGTGGGTGTGGATGCAGTCAGCACCGAGCAGCGCCGCTATGCCAAGGTCATTAACTTTGGCCTCATCTACGGCATGAGTGCGTTTGGTTTGGCCAAAGCGCTGGGCATCGACAACAGTGCGGCCAAGAACTACATCACCCGTTACTTTGAACGCTTCGCGGGCGTGAAGCGCTACATGGACGACACACGCGAACAAGCCAAAGCGCAAGGCTATGTCGAAACCGTGTTTGGCCGTCGCTTGTACTTACCCGAAATCAACAGTCCCAACGGCCCACGCCGCGCAGGCGCAGAGCGTGCTGCGATTAACGCACCTATGCAAGGCACAGCCGCCGACCTCATCAAGATGAGCATGGTGGCCGTGCAAAAAGCCATCGACGATCAACAACGCCAAACCAAAGTCATCATGCAAGTGCACGATGAACTGGTGTTTGAAGTGCCCGAGTCAGAGGTGGAATGGGTGCGCACCGAAGTGCCGCGATTGATGGCTGAGGTGGCGCAGCTCAAAGTGCCGTTGTTGGCCGAGGTGGGCGTGGGGCCTAACTGGGACCAAGCGCACTGAGTGTCGATGGCCTTCTATTTGCGAGAGGGTTGTTGCTTACCAGCGCAGCCACTTGCGGCCCATTAAGCCGCCCAAGATGCCCACCCCTAGCATGCCAGCGGCATACCAAATCGACAGGAAAGCGAACGCAGTTTCAGGGCAATGCAAAGAGTAAATCAGCGCAGCCAGACTGCCCGACAACAAGCCAGCCACTGACCCGCACAGCGCGGGTCGTGTGGGTGCCATGTCTCGCAACACCCAAAACAGCGCAGCGAGTAATGGCAAGGCCAGTGCCATGATGCTCACACTGCACACCTGCCACGATGTGCCCAACCACGCGCTACCGCTATCACTAGGGGCAGCGTTGCTGAGTTGCCAAACTCCCAGGGCTGCCATGACGGCCCATGTCGCTAGCAATCCTTGAGGGTAGCGTCCTGTTGATACGCCAGGTCGCGCCAAGCGCAAGACCAAGGGCCACACGCTCAGGATCAATGTCGCGATCCAAACTTCTTTGATCCAAAACGCGGGGCTTCGAGCGAAGTTGAGAAGATCTGGATTGATGCCCCACATCCCCAGCAACCCACTCAAGCTCAGCACAGAAGGTAAGAGCAACATTCGACCCACACGGGTTTGCATGCGCAAAGCGGGGCTTGTAGGCGTATCTGTGGCCAGTTGTGCGATCAACGCTTCTGTTTTCATGTGGGGACCCCTAGTTTGTGTGCCAATCGTTTCAGACCTCGGTGAACACTCACCCTGACGTTGGTGATGGTTTGACCCGTGAGAAGGGCAGTTTCTTCGGCTGACAAGCCTTCGAGTTGGGTGTGCTCAATCAAGCGTCGTTGTTTGTCGGGCAGAAGCGACAGCATGTAGGCCACATCATGTCGCGCGTCGGAGGCGTTTGTGTCGCTCTCCACCCACAAGGCGTCTACCCAGTCGTCAATGTCATCGTGCTTGTTGTCTTGACGCGACTGGGTGCGCAAGTGGTCAATCAACTTGTAGCGTGCAATCGCATAGACCCAAGCAGTCAGGGGTTGGTCGGGCAGGTAGGTATGTCGTTTTTGGTGAATCGCGAGCAAGGTTTCTTGCACAAGGTCTTCAATGTCTTGGTGTCGCGAAAAAAGTCGTCGACGTAAAAAATTGCGCAAATAGATGCTTAAGGTGTGGAGCACCTTTTCATAGCTTGCTGCATCTCCAGTTAGGGCCTGCATCCACTGGGCGTGCAATTTGTGTTCTATGTTTTGCATGTGTGTCACAGACCTATTCGGTGAAGAGACACCTTGGGTTACATCTGATCGCAATTTTTCTGGGTGTAACTTTTGGTGCTGGAAATCGAAGTAATAAATAAGCATACATAAAGAAGTGGGTGAATGGATGGCTTGGCACTGCGTTTTTCGCGAGGAATGGGTTCAAACGACGTGCGATGCGACCAGCTATTTCGCTGGCATGGACGCGTCGCAATGCCAAGATTTAGCGGATGTTTTGCCTTATTTAGCCTGTGGGGAAATTTCTGCCGTGTATGCCTTCAGCGGACGACTCCAAGACGGTGTGACTGCTGAGACCCATACGCTGCTTGCACACATTGCAGCGGATGAACGCAGGCATGCTGAGCTGATCTTGTCCCTGCAAAAAGAATTGCCACCACCCCGTCAAGAAATTGCACCGTCTCGACTGGCCATGTTTTTTCAGCGCCTGGAGGCGGGACATCCGGCCGAGCATTTGGCTCGCGTGTCGGCCTTGGACCGCGCAGTGTGCCGACTGTTGCAGCCTTTGTTAAAAAAAGGGGGAGCGATCAGTCGCGCGCCCCAGTTGCACCATGACTTGTGCGCCTTACGCCGTGACGAGGCAAGGCATGTGCGCTTGACCCGACGCATGGCCAGCGATATGGGGTGCAGCAACGAGCGCCAATTGCTCTTGAATGCGACCATCCAGCAACGGTTGGTCACTTTGATGTCGCCTGTCGCCGATGCGTTGCGGCGCATGGGCAGCGTGTGATGCAGGGAGGTCGCATTCGCCTCGAGACCGGAAGACGCAGACTGTTGGGCTGGGGCTCCGCCTATCCGGGGCCTGCGGTGACTAGCGCGGCACTGTGTGCAAGGATGGAGGAGGTGTTTGGGCTGAAGGCGATTCGCAGAGGGCGCATCATCGCGGCCAAGTTAGGCGTTGAAACACGTCATGTCTGTCGTGACTTTGAACAAGCGCATGAAATGCCACGCGCCACTGCGCGCAACCCGGAATTGGCTGCGCTTGCCATGCAACACGCATTGAACCGTGCCGGTTTGGCGCCGAATTCGCTGAGTTACTTAATTAGCCACACCGCCACCCCCGCCATGTTGTTGCCAGGTGGGTCGGCAGAAATTGCATGTTTGATCCGGCACACAGGTGCCCACATGGAACTCAGGCAAGCTTGCACCGGTTTTGCCAATGCCTTGCAAGTGGCATTCGCCATGACACAAACCCCAGGCGCTGCACCCATCGGCATTGTGGGTGTTGAAACTGGCTCGGTGTATTTCGACCCGCAAAGTCTGCACACCCTTCCTGAGCAATGGGTGAATTTATTACAGATGGGCGATGGCGCTGCTGCCGTGGTGATTGGCCCGGATGAGGTCGGCGCTTCAGGGCCTTTTTTAACCAGTGCATTTTTTGGTCAGTGTCAGCACGCACCTGAAACCGGGCTGTGCTTAAAGGCCGGCGGCTCTGATGCAGCCAGTGTCAGCGCAGGCACCTTGCACTTTGAACACCGCTATGACGGTATTCGAAAGCATGGTTTGGCCTTAATTGAGTTGGGGCGTGAGGCGTTGCGAAGCCAGAACTTTGATGTGCAAGATGCCGCATGGGTGGTGCCCCATCAAGCCAGTGGTGCGCTGGCGCCATGGTTGGCTCGCACTTGGCAATTGCCAGTGGATCGGGTGTGTGCACACGCTGCGTCTGTGGGTAATTTAGGCAGCGCCAGTATCTGGGCCGCGCTGGATCATTTGATGTCGCGACGGGATACATGGCAGGGAAACACAGCCTTGTTTCTAGGTGCTGAAGCTACGCAATATAGCTACGGTGGTTTTGCGCTCGAGCTGGCCTGACGCTGTAACTTTGTCTGCATGGTCGGCGAACTACATCAGGCGATGAAACCGTCAATGCAAAAGCAACATGAAAGTAACCCGGCTCCTATGAAAAAAATCACACACCTTCTTCTCACTGCATGTAGTGTCTTCGCGTTGCAAGCCCAGGCACTGACCATCGAACCGTATACCCCCGAGTTGTTGGCGAAAAAAAAGCAATCGGGTGAGTTGGTCGCTTTGCATTTCCATGCGTTTTGGTGCCCGACGTGTTGGGCCCAAGACAAAGTATTCAAAAGTTTTCTCAAGGACACTGATGTCCCCGGCGCTTTGTTGGTGGTGAACTACGACATCGAGCGCGAGTTACGCCGTCAGTTGAATGTGCGCTCACAGTCTACGTTGATTGTTTACAAGGGGGTTGAGGAGCAAAAGCGCTCGACCGGTGAAACCGATGCCAACGTGCTGCGACATGTCTTCACAGATGTGAAGTGAGCACGCGATGTCGCTCCATGTCACGCAGATAGGGTTGAGTTGGCTTGCTGGAAGCTTGACCACGCTGTCGCCTTGTGTGTTTCCCTTGTTACCGCTGGTGCTGGGTGGCGCCGTGCAAGGCAACCGCTGGGCGCCGGTGTTCATGGGTTTGGGGATGGCTTTGTCGTTCGCGTTGATCGGTATGGGGCTGGGCTGGCTAGGGCCTGTGCTGGGTATTGACATGGAAGATGTTCGTTTCGTTGGCGGTGCTTTACTCGTCCTCTTGGGCTTGGTGATGTGGCTGCCCGCGGCGTCGGCACAGTTTGCTCTCTGGATGCAGCCGTTGGCGACACGAGCGAACCACTTGTCGAGTCAGCTCAGTGCTGGTTCCAACACGGGTGCGTTGGGGCTAGGCGCAATGCTGGGATTGGTGTGGACGCCTTGCTCAGGCCCCTTGCTGGCTTCGGCCTTGACCTTGGCTGCTTCAGAAGGTGGTGTTTGGCAAGGTGGCGCTTTGTTGGGCGTCTTCGGACTAGGAGCAGCCACACCCTTGGTGGCTGTGGCTTATGCCTCACGTCGTGGAATTCAGACGAGTCAATCTTGGGTGTTGCGCTTTTCGGAGCATTTGAAAAGGGGATTTGGCTTGCTGATCGCGCTGACAGGTTTGGCTATTTTGACGGGACTCGACAAATGGTTAGAGGGCTGGTTGCTGTCACTCTTGCCCGAGGTTTGGTTGCGAGTCACTACGTGGATATGAGGTGCTGTATGAATTTTGTTCTCAGAACTTTGGGAGTTTGGGTCGGGTTGATTGTCCCTGTATGGGCCGCGCAAACGTGTGCCACTGCATCACCGCCAGTGCCACCCACCGTGGTGGAGCTCTACACTTCGCAAGGCTGCAGCTCATGCCCGCCAGCAGACCAGTGGTTGTCAGGTCTGAAGGGGCGCTCGGATGTTGTAGCTTTGGCGTTCCATGTCAACTATTGGAACCACTTGGGCTGGAAAGATCCCTTCGCCACTGCGCAGACCACACAGCGACAACACGCCTATAAATCCGAGCTAGGCAGCGGGTATGTGTACACGCCGCAAGTGGTGGTGAACGGCCATGACTTTCGTGATTGGCGTGGCGTGGCCCGTGACCAATTGCCCAAGCAACAAGGCGTTGCAGCTCCACGACTACGCATGTGGCGAGAGGACGATACGGTGCGTGTAGCCGTGTCTGCCTTGCCATCCGCCACGACTGGAAGCGCACCGCGTTGGGCAGGGTATTGGGTGGTCTTGCAAGATGGCTTGCGCAGCAAAGTCAGTGCAGGAGAAAACTCGGGGTCGCTGTTGACCAACGACCATGTGGTCAAACGCTACGAGACTGTGCTTGCATGGGGTAGCGATCAGCCGCAAGTTTTTTCTTGGGAGGCACTTGTGGGCGCTTCACAACGCGTGGCCTTTGTGGTGACCCAGGCACAAGGATTGGTCCCCATTCAGGCCTTGCTGCTGAAGTGCACGTGAGAGGCCATTCGGCCTCTATGATTCGGGGATGACTTTGATTTTGATTGTTGTCGGCACCTTGGTGGCTGGCATGGGCAGTGTGTGGCTGGCCGCGTTGCTGGCTTATGCGTTGCTGTCTCGTTTCACACAGCATTTGCTCAGCCTGGCTGCTGGCGCTTTGTTGGCCACGGCGTTCACACGTTTGTTGCCTGAAGCGTTTGAGTTGTCCATAGCCGAGGGTGTTTCTGCGCAAGCTTTATTTGCCGTGTTGTTGGTCGGTTTGGTGTTTTTCTTTTTGCTCGACAAAGCCGAGCTGTGGCATCACGGACATGAGCACGGACACGGACACGATCATGGCCATGCGGATCACCACGCAGAAGCACATCAGCATGACCACGCGCATAGCCATCACACCGGTGGTTGGGCGGTGTTACTGGGCGATAGCGTGCATGCCTTTGGTGATGGCATTTTGATCGCGGCTGCTTTTGTGGCCGATCCCCGTCTCGGCGTTGCGGCCGCGCTGGCCGTGATGGCCCACGAAGTCCCTCACCATGTGGGCGATCTGGTGGTGCTACGCCAGACCTTGCGCGATCCTCGCCGTGCCTTGTTCAAACTCACGCTGGCGGGTGGGGTGACTGCCATTGGTGGCGTGGTGGGCTACGTGCTTGTCGGTGCACTGCACGAGTACTTGCCGTTCTTTTTGGTGGTGGCGGCCAGCAGCTTTATTTATGTTGCGCTCGCGGACTTGATTCCGCAATTGCAAAAGCGGCTTTCGCCGCGCGAAACCGCTGCGCAAGTGGCCTGGTTGTTTGCGGGCATTGCGTTGGTCGCTGCGCTGGGCGAATGGGCGCAGCACTGAACGCTTTTTATCGGCTGTTTAGGATTTTTCGCAGGGCAGTCCAGGGGTGTTGCACCACTCGCTCCAGCTGCCTGCATAGAGTGCCGTACGTCCGAGGCCTGCCACTTCCATGGCCAACACATTGGGCACGGCGCTGACCCCACTGCCGCAGTGATGTACCACCGTTTCGGGGTTTGCAGAACCAAGCAAGAGCGCAAACTCTGCACGTAACTCAGCCGGGCTTTTGAAAAAACCGTCCGCGTTCAAGTTGGTGTTGAAAGGGCGATTCAAGGCGCCCGGGATATGGCCTGCCACCGGATCCAAAGGTTCGACTTCACCACGGTAGCGAGGCGCACCGCGCGCATCGATGAGAGTCTGTGTGCCATCGTTCACATGCATGGCGACGGTGGCCGTGTCGACCAGCTGCATCAAGGGTGTTTTCAATACAAAGCGGCCTGCCTTTAAAGGGGTTTCTTCACCTGCGTTGACAGACCCCTGCGAGGCTAACCAGGCTTGCAAGCCGCCGTCGAGAACAGCCACGGCTTCGTGGCCGCACCACTTGAGCATCCACCATAAACGGCCGCAGTAGTTCATGCCATTGCGGTCGTACACCACCACTTGGGTGTCGTCATTCAAAACCATGTGCTGCAGCCAGGTGACGAACACTTCGCGTTTGGGCAAGGGGTGGCGTCCGCCGTTTACGCGCTGTGCTTCGTCGTGCGTGGCCAGGTGTTGGTCCAGGTCCGCGTGCAGTGCGCCCGTGATGTGCTGATCGAGATACTGCGCATGTCCCGCCGGTGGGTTCATCAAATCAAACGTGCAATCGATGACAAGCAGCGGCAAACCACTGGTTTGCAGGTCTTTGAGTTGCGCAACGGAAATCAAGGTGGTGTACATGGGGTCTCCTAGCAAGGTCAATGTTCTTCTGCGGGTGCATGCGGGGCAGCGCGCGCACGCAGCAACGTGGCGGTCATGCCGCTGGCCACGATGAGTGCCATGCCGGCCCAGCCGATGAGCGGGATGTCGTCTCCAAACAGCAGCAAGCTGTAGAGCGCGGCAAACACAATGCCCGAGTATTGCAAGTTGGCCACCACCAAGGTGGCACCTTGACTGTAGGCGCGTGTCATGCACAACTGACCGAGGGAGGCAAAGACACCGACAGGCAACAACCACACGGCGTGTTCCCAATTCCATTCGGAGATGCCAGCGAAGTACATGCCGATGAGTCCGGCCACAGTGGTGCCAATCGCAAAATAAAACACCGTCCGGGTTTCGGGCTCTCCCATGCGCCCGAGTGCCATCACTTGCATGTAAGCAAAGGCGGCGACAAAGCCGGACATCAGGCCAATCAAACCCGCAAAGATTTGGTTTTGTTCAATCGTCGGACGCAGCATCATCACCACGCCGGCAAAGCCGGCAATCACAGTCAAGGCGAGGGGGCCTTGCGACCATGGGCTGCGGCCTTCCTGCGGTGTCCAGTGGATCAAGGTGCCGCCAACCAAGAAGGCCGCAATCCACACACTGCTCATGTAGTTGAGCGTCATGGCGGTCGCCAATGGCAAGTTGGCAATGGCATAAAACCATGCGCTGAGTGAGAGCACACCCACCGCCGATCGCCACAGGTGCATGCCGGGATAGCGCGTGCGCAACGAGACTTTGTTTTGTTTGGCGATGATGAGCAGGAACACCAAGCCCACGATGCCGCGGTAGAACACCAACTCGGCCGAGTTGAAATGTTGCGAACCAAATTTGACGCACACGCCCATGGTCGCAAAGAAAGCTGCGCCCAGCAGCATCCACAGGGCTTGCATGCGTGTTGGGCTTTAAGTCGTGGTGAAGTTGAGTTTGCCGCGGTACCACTCGTGGAAATGCTGCATGCCATCTTCCATCGGGCTTTGGTAGGGGCCGACTTCGTTGTCGCCGCGTTGCATCAGGGCTTTGCGGCCGGCGTCCATGCGCTCGGCAATTTCGTCGTCCTCAATGCAGGTCTCCATGTAGGCAGCCTGTTGGGCTTCGACGAATTCGCGTTCGAATGCGACGATCTCTTCGGGGTAATAGAACTCCACCATGTTCAGCGTCTTGTTCACACTGATGGGGTGCAAGGTAGACACCGTGAGCACATGCGGATACCACTCCACCATGATGTGCGGGTAGTAGGTGAGCCAGATGGCGCCGCGATCGGGAAGTTGTCCGTTGCGGTACTTCAACAACATGTCGTGCCAAGTTTGGTAAGTCGCTGAACCGGGTTTGCCAAAGCTTTGTGACACGCCCACGGTTTGCACCGAGTAGTTGTCTTTGAATTCCCAATGCAAATCGTCGCAAGTGACGAACTGGCCCAGACCTGGGTGGAACGGGCCGACGTGGTAATCCTCGAGGTAGACCTCGATGAAGGTTTTCCAGTTGTAGTTGCACTCATGCAGTTCGACACGGTCGAGGGCAAAACCGGTGAAATCCAAAGCGGCACGCGGCCCCATATTGGCCAAGTCGGCTTCGATGTCCAAACCGTTGTCTTCAAACAGCAGCCCATTCCACTCGCGCAGTTTGTAGTTGTTGAGGTTCAGGCAAGGGTCGTGCGAAAAGTGAGGGGCCCCCAGCAATTCGCCGGAGGCTGAGTAGGTCCAGCGGTGCAGCGGGCACACGATGTTGCCGCCGGCCGCGGCTTTTGACTGACCATTCAGCGAGCCACGGCCTTTGAGCATCACCGCTTGGCGGTGACGGCACACATTCGAAATAAGTTCGAAGCCTTTGTGGGAGTGGACGAGTGCGCGCCCTTCGCTTTCTTGGGGAAGAGCGTAGTAATCACCCACGTTGGGCACGGCAAGTTGGTGGCCCACATAACGGGGCCCTTGCTGAAAGATCGTCTCCAGTTCGCGCTGAAAGAGCGCCTCGTCAAAGTAACTGGTAACTGGTAGTTGGCTATGCGCCTGCTGCAGTTGAAGACTTAAATCAGACATGGGTGACCTGACCTAAAGACTCCCCACAGGGA
>JACCDO011052717.1_pt1 | contig 10542 bp, 2 predicted proteins | sample 7446101 | NCBI WGS metagenome assembly JACCDO01 (sample SAMN15323440, study PRJNA562643) | freshwater metagenome | isolation source: river surface water | place: USA:Blue River Watershed | collected 2017-08-16
AATATAGAAAGGCAATCGATTTGAAAATGGATTTCGACTTTTTGTTGAATGATGAAGACAATATTTTGGATGTTCTGATCGAAGATGATTTTCCACGCGTTGGAAGTTGTGCAGACTATGATGAGGCAGATGAATTGATCAGAGACATCCCTTCTGCAAAACTTCCTGATAAAAAAGTGAAGACAAACCAAGAAAAAGTGTCATGTACGAATATAGAAGTTCCAGTTCTACAGGTGCAGCATGTTCCTCCTACTAGTGCGGAAGCTATTATGATGAATGCATGCGCAACTTTGAGGGCAACTGGTATGCGTTTTATAAACGATGTCAGTACAGCTCATTTAACTCTAGAGGAATTTCGCGAAGCTTTTTACGGATCTGGCGAAGGAACTGGTTCTGACCCTGGAGATGATGATGATGCAGAGGACGATGATGAAGAGTCATTTGAAGGTAAAGGCAACAGCAAAAATAAAAAGAGAAAGCGCACATCAAAACGTCCTAATAATCCAGACGCCGACCTAATCGTCTCAGCGACTGAAGAAACCATGCGCCTTCTCGGAGCTGACAGCAATAGTCGTGACGGAAAATCCCAGCGTCGCAGAATACGCAATCGAATGAGCGCTCAATTACACCGCGAGCGAAAATCCATGTATATCGATGCTCTTGAGGCATTTGTCCGTATCAAAGACAAGCGCATTAGCCAACTAGAAGCAGATGCAAGAAAACTTGTTGCAGATAATGATCGCTTTCGTGTTATTGGTCATGCGGGCTCAAGCACAACTAACACTTATTCGGCTACGACTACATCCGCTTCATCTGGTTCAACTACAGCTGAGAGTGATTCTGAATCTATTTCATCATCTTCTTGCCCTGCATCTCCATTCGTGGCAGAGCGAGAGACGAATTTCGCCATGGTTCGACCTGCAAACACGGGCACAGGCATTAATGGCGGTACAGGCGTCAGAAATACTGGAGTTACACGCCACTTAATGCCTCTTTTGAGCGTCATTTTCATGATTGCGTGCTGCTTTCGGAGTGATTCAGGAATGCTCGGTTCACCAGTCAGTTTTGAGGTGAGTCAGTCGTCGGTTGCGATGCCATTAGGCACGCCAACAACTGGTCGCAGACTTATGAACCTAGTCACTACTGAAGAGAATCTTGGAGTGCAGCAGGCTCTTTTAGAATTACCTTCACCTTTGAACAATGCTGTCACACACCGAGAAGATTTCCTGAATGACCAATGGAGTGGCTCGCCCAGAGCACGTGCTGCGGAGAACCGAGCGGGACGCACTGATCGCAGACCTAGTAATGTAGACAATTCGATGGCGCTATGGAAATATACACGGGATGATATGCTGACCACACTCTATCCTCCTTTCGCAGGTAGAGTTGTCAAATCCGTCACACAAAAAGAGCGGCGCAATTTGCGTTCTCGCGAAAGTTCTATAACCAATCCCACGCATTTGAAAAGTTCTGCCTGGGAAGCATCGTCTTTCAATGCACTGACTACAATATCAGGATCGCATCCCGGAGCTGTAAATGCACCCTTACAGAGCCAAAGCCATATTCTGATGCTCAGTGGGAAAGCCCTGCTGGATCCTTCGATGACTCTGAAAGGTTCGACATCGACCGCACATTTACACTCTCATGTGCCAGGATCTTTACCAACAATTGGTGCTCCCATTGACGCAGCATCATCCTCTGCCGAATCAAACACGCTAGTAATGTTACTGCCCACGAGCAGTATCCGTTGGGGCAAGTCCTGGGGAGACTCCTCAGCTGGGACCACCGCGGCTTTGCTGCAAGGTCTTCGTCTCGCCAACTCCGAGGATGGAGCTGCTGACGAATATGATCATGCAGATGTGGATGGAATGTATGTGGAAATTGTGTGCTCCATTTCACGAGCTCAATTGATCAAAAACGTGACGATGGCAATGTAAAGGGAAAAGCAAGAAATCAAGCTCAATATGGGCTCATCATGACATTTTTATAGTTAAGTACAAAGTATAAACAGAATACATTTCATTTTCATTTGGCGATGTTACACCAACCCTCCCGGTGCGCTCTGCTACTTCTTTTTCGTGTACCCTTTCGCGATGTCGTGTGAGTACAACCAGTACCGAAAGTTTCTAGCCTTTAATTCCGAGCAGACATACTGCTTGCGCTTACAAACATTGCACTTAGGGGATACAATATCGAAAATACTGACAACAAATTTTCGCGACATGATATATGCCCACATCTGCTGATGCATGCGTTTGCCACAAAATCTGACGTTGTCGTTGAACAGGACCTTGACCTCGTGTTCCCAATCATCCTTGACATACTGAATAGGCAGCTTCCCACAGTTATCAAACACAAAAACTTTGGCTTTTTTCTTTAATATAAGCTCCACATACTTTAAAGCGCCTAAAATGATGGAACGATGCAAGGGGGTGACGCCGCGGTGATTCGCCGCGTTGGCGAGCTTTTCACTGAGTGCGGCAGCCTTATTAGCACTTTTATGTCGCGAACGTAACAAATCTGCAGCAATGGAGACATCATGATATTGCAAAAAAACATCGTGGTCCATAGATAAATGCAATGGTGTGTCCCCGCAACGATCTCCGATCAGTGGATCCGCACCACGGTCTAATAGGTATGTGACACGTTCAGGATCTCCACGTAATACCGCTGAGTGAAGTAATGTGCGGCAATTATGATCATCAATAGGTGTGTTAATAAGGATTTTCGCCATGCTGCCTGCAGACTCCAACACCATCTCGAAGTACTTCCAATGCTGATGGTTGAAAGCGAGAAGTAAGGCCGCACGTTTATCACCGGAATAATTCAAAAAGTTCCGAAACTGCGTCAGCGTCATTCCAGGATTTCGACGTGGTAGTGATGCATCTAGGAGCGGGAGCACTCCATATACACCGCGATCTTGCTTGATTGTACCATCTTTATTATAACGCACCGCAACGTCGGGCGCAGCCACTGTTAGGGAAGTAGGCGACTCGCGAGTTGGCGAGTCTGCAGTGGCCACTCGAGATTGACCATCTGCAGTCGATGCGCGGGATAAACCCTCTGCAGTGGCCGTGCGAGCTCGGCCCTCCGCAGTGGTAATTCGAGATCGGCCTTCCGCAGTAGTTGTGCGAGCTCGATTCTTTTCACGTGATCGCATAATTTCCATTTCCTCTTGCAGCCAAATGGCGTAAGCCTTTGCCGCTTTTTGTGATTCAATATCTGCAGCATGCATGAGAGCCAATTCTAAAACGAGTCTCTCCGAAGTTTTCTGCTCTTCATCCAATCGTAATTGCTTTTCAATGGGGGTTTCTTTGGCATAAAGCTCTGCTAAGGCAGCTGCCGCTTCTGCAGCACACTGCTCATCGTAAATCCTTTTTTCTTTAGCTTGCATCTGAATTTCCTTCTCTGCTAATGCTTCTTGGATCATCATAGGCCATTCCTTGTGAGTCTCTTCCATCCAATATCCACGGTAATCATATTTGATGCGCGATGGGTATGTTTCGGGTAATTTCAGCTCTCCAGCATTTACCGCTCGTAACTGCTCTCGCACAAATATCCATATTTTCAATCCGGCGTCAACTCCTGGCACGAAAGTTTGCTCTCCGTACACCTCGGTGATGACTTTGGCACGTTCACGGGCAGCATTTAACTTCTTCTTGCGAGCACGGCGCTGAAGACGCAGCTCTTCTTCATCTGCAACATTAATCTTTGCTTCGGAATTATTTTGCTTTTCTATTTGAAAACCAGTAGAAAACATTGGATTATGCTGAACTAGACTCGACGTAAAATACGTCGGTGAAAGATGAAAGGAATTCCAGATCACCTACAAATAATGCAGCGTATTTAAAATAAAAATTCTTAAATTAAGATAAAATCATTTTTTGGAAACTTTCAACTTCCACTTCTCTTCTGTTACGCATTGGTAAATTTAGTCAGTACAACATGTGATACTCCTTTTAACCTTCTTGTCGATATAAAACATGAATATACTGGCTTTATTAATTGTTTTGACTGTGACTCTTCTACTTGTTGAGGCTGAGGCAAAAGCTTCAAAAAAATATGTTATGCCTTGGCTCTGTTTAGAGATTTGCGATTCGACCGCTGCTATTCAGGACCAATTGCAAACTATTTATGAGCGCCGTCATCTACTTTCAGGAGTTAGTTTTGAACTGTATACTCTAGGAGGTGATTGTAATATTCGTAAATATACTTCGGCTGACGTAGCACCTAACGGGTTGACTCAGGTAGCAAGTAATGTTCGAGCAGCGGGATTAGACATATGGCCCATGATATCTAGCTGGCCTCATCCGGATTCATTTATAACATGGATGCGTAAACTTTTCGATGATGAGGCTTGCGCTGAGACTTTTATCACTCAAGCTGTGGCTGAAGCCCAGATGAACGGATATACTGGATTTAACCTGGACTGGGAACCGACTTATAATAATAATACATCGCCAATAACCTCAAAAGATGCGCAGCAATACGCCCTATTCATAGATAAGTTTGCAAAAAAGTTGAACAGCGAAGGTTTCAAGTTAAGTGTAGATGTCGCAACTTGGATAACTACGCCTGGCGGTCCTAGTTTTTGGAATTATACCTCCATCGCAGCGACTGAAGTAAACAAGGGCATCTCCATGGGAACTTATACGTCCAACGACCAGAGCTTCTCTCATCAGCTAGAATTAATAAAAAATGCTTTCGGAAACCGAGCAGGTGTAGGGCTGCAAAATGTGAACGCAACAGATAATTCACCATTATCCGATGAAGAAGTCGGCTTCAGATTTGCCGCAATCAAAGCAGCAGGTGTTCACGAGATAGATATCTGGAGCATGCCGATACCACCCAATTTTTGGCCGTTTATTGAGTCTTTTGTTCGCGATGAAGAATAGTAAATATGTAGTGGTGGCGATGCGCATTTTGAGGCGTGAGCCGTCATTTCAACAGCATTTTAATTTGTAAAATATGAACATAGAGGCTTTGTAATTTTCGGAAAGAACTCATATCGCGGTCTGTTGGACCAAAAGACGAGTCAACCAAAAGCATATGAGCAGTGAGGAGTGCCCCAGAGTAGATATCCTTGGCGCATTGCGAATTTCCGCGAATGTCTGCACGACAAATTCTTTGTTAGGAAATTCCGATAAAAGGTATTTATACTTACATAAAATACAAGGCTGACCGACCTCGTGTCAAAATGCCATTATTCGATATGTATAATATTTAGTTACTTTAAGCACTTTCTGCTATAGCTTCGCTCGTTTTTGTTTGATTTGCTTCGTTTCCTTGTATCTGGTTGTAGCGATCAATAAATTCTAAGGGAATGACAGGACTCCCTGTTGCTTGCGAATATTTTTTCAAGCGATCGGTAATACTAGCGCTTGAGAAGTATTCACCGTCATTGTTTGCGACTGGCGCATCCATTGAGTCTGTAACCGAAATATCGTCCTTTAGGGATCCAGAAAATGCAACGATACGCTTGGATAGTTTCTTTCCGAAGTTTTTCATATTCGGAGCAGCTGATTTGCTACCATCTGTTCCTACACCGAACGACGGACCGCGCTGCAGTCCACCTTTACGATTCGAAGACGTTACGGTCGCATCCGCACTCATTTGCTTGGCGAGCACAATACTTGAGTGTTTATACAAATCTTGTGATAAAATCTTCAAATTTGCATAGAATTCACTCATGAATATTGGGTCCAAATCATTAGATAGATTGGTGGGATTGACTTTGATGTGGGACAAGGCATGCACGATGACGAGACCGAAATCTCCGCTCGATGTTAATCGGTCAGTATGAATTGCTAACCGCATTTGATCTTTGTCGTAGAAATAGCTATTCGCAAACGCGTTGTTCTGCACATTGCTTGTGGGTAGCGACGAGGCACCGACGAGAGTTAAGTTATTAAAACCCATCAACTCTGCTACGCGGTATCCGAATTCCAATCTAGCGCGTTGCTGAATATGCAGATCTGAATCGGCAACTAATGTGAGTGCCGCGCCTGGCGTGGGCTCATCCTTTGCAAGACGAACAACTCCTGGTGACGACTGCAATACAACAGAAGAAGGCTCTGAGATGGCGGCACTGTTCGTTGCGCGCGACGCATCATTGCTACCGGAAACAGCCGTACGCTTATCCAATGCTTCCAAAATGGCCTCAATTTTAACGAGCTTGTTTTCAAGCGTAGAAAGAGCTGCAGATACGGCGGGTGAAGTCGTGGCGACAGCGCTGGCAGAGGCTTCTGCACGCTTCTTTTTCATACCTTTGACCACCTCCAGAGAATCGCCCCAAGCTTGCGCTGGCGCATCTTGCTGCTCTTCCGCAGATAAAGCTTGTCTGATAGAATCTTTCGCGGGAGCTTTTGACTCAGCAGGGGTTGAGTCACCATCAGTCGACGCGGCAGATTCTTGCAAAGGTCCTTTGCGTTTCGCCGCAAGACGTTCTTGGAGTTTGTTTTTCTTCTTGTTCTTCTCGTTTTCTAATTCAGCTAGGGCAGCTGCTGCTTCTTTCTCAAATGCAGCTTTGATGCGCTCCTGTTCTTTCACATCGCCGCTTCGACTGGCGGCTTCTTTCTTCGCATCTATCTCTTTCTTGCGAGACTCCAAGTCTTTGTCCATTTTCGCTTTCTGCCGAGCATACTCTTCCTCTGCAGCAGCAGCTTCTGCTTGCAACTTCGCTTTGATTTCAGAGACATGTTTTTCCATCTCGGCACGCATTTTGGACTCAGTCTCTTCTCTCTCCTTCTGCATAGCCTCCTCGCGGCGTTTCTGTTCTTCTTGTAATTTTGCACGATATTCTGCCATTTCCTCGATTTTGCTTTTGCCCGTGCTTTCCATCAATTTTGCCATAGTCTCAGGATCGGAGTTCAACATGCATATTTTGGAAATCTCTTCCAAATGACGTTGGTGCAAATCCATTTGACTTTTCATACCTTTCTGTTGCAGTGAGGCTGTTGCTTTTTGTTCAGCCTCAAGTTGCAGTTGCTGATAGCGCGTGTCAAAAGCTGCATATTCTTTTGTTCGAGTCGCTTCATCAACTTGCTCCGCTTCTAGACGAGACATAAGGCTGACGCGCTGTTCATTCTTCTCAGACACGATGGCGGAGACAGCTTCCTTGATGGCTTCCATTCGAACATCGAAATTTTTCTGAATCAACTGTGAAGCTTCCTCGGAATGTCTGGGAGCAAGTATGCGTTCCACACATTGACTCATGTGCTCCGCGGAAACAAGTTTTTTTCCAATAGTCTCTCTGATGCAGAAGTCTTCGGTTTCAGCTACACCTAAGCCTGCTTTCCTGGCTTTTTCCTGGGCTTCTGCCAAGTGCTCTGACCATAGCATCTTTTCTTTCCGCAATCGCTCTTTTTCTTCTGCTTCCTGTGCCTGCTTTGCGGCGAGTTCTGCTAGTTTCTTGCTCTCCATATCTTGAAGTTCACGTTCTTTCTTCTCGCGCTTGGCTTTGAGGCGTTCTTCGAGCTTAAGTTTATTATTGTTTTGGGACTGCACTTTCTCCTGTTCAGCTTTCTCAGCCTCTGCGGCAGCCTTCTCTTTTAATTGCATCAACTCGCGCTGGCTCATTTCTTCTTCTTGGCGCTGTTGAGTTTCTTTCAACGAATCCAAGGCGGCCTGCTTTGATGCTGCTATAGCTGCCTGCACTTCTGCTTCTCGAAGCATTTTTTCGTTTTCTTCCTCTGCCTTCTTCTGCTTTTGGCGCAACGCCTCGATTGCAAGAGCCTCGGCTTCCGCAGCTTTCCGCTCAGCTTCCACTACCGCATTGTGCTCCTCTTCAGCTAGACGCGCTTCTTCCGCTTGACGCTGTGCTTCAGTAGCCTTTTGAGCATCCATATCAAGCAGTTTCTTCGCGCGTTTGTCCGCTAAGCGCTGCTTCAGTGTCACTGCATTTGCTTTACGATCAGCATTCATTTGGTCCATGAGACGACGCTGCTCACGCTCTTGGTCAGCGAGCAGCTTATCCAATTTACCATGGGCTTCAGCCTCTTGTTGTGCCGCCATATTGGCAGCCACTTCAGCTTTCTGCTTCTCGGCCTCAATGATTCGTTTCTGTGCTTCAAAGTGCTTTTTCTCTAGTGCCGCCAGTGCCTCCGCCTCTTGTGCCTTCAACTCCTCTTCCATGTCGGCGGCTAATTTCTTCTCTTCTTTAACAACAACTTCTTGTGTCTTTAGCGCAATTTCCTTGTCACTGATGCCTGGATTCGAAGTCTTGATTTCTTGGGAGACTTCTTGTGAGCGCTTTGCACGACGTTCAGCAAGCTTCTTTTGAATCGCGGTATCTTGATTCTTTTTCTTCACTTGGAACTCTTCTTGAAGTTTATGCACAGCAGCATCATGCTCTTCACGCAAATGGTTCAAAGCACTATTATTGGCGTTGGCTAGCGCTGCTTCTCGAACGGCTTCAATTCTTCGACGGTTGTCCTCCTCTACCTGAGTTATAGTTTTGCGGTCATCAACAGAGGCCTTCTGGATGAAGTCAACAATGGCTGCATCCAACAACTCATTCTGCTGTTGCTTGTCTACTTCTAGCGCTTTGTTAATGCGCTCAATCGCTTCACGTTTGGATCCTATCGCCACCGCTAGTTCGTCAGTCACTCGCTGCCTAATGGCTTCATCATTAAGAGCAGCATCATCTTGTGCAAACTCCGAATCAAGTTTTTTCTCGATCTGCTCCGGGCTTTGTCCTTGACCTTGCAACATGGTGGTGCGCAGGGCTTTCTTGCGAGCTAAGCGCGCACTCAATACTTTGCTCTCCAACTTGCGATGAACTTCAAGAGAATTTTCCATTCCTTTGAGTTTGTCTTCGTGATCACGCTTAAGTTTTGCTAATTTGCTTTGTGCATCATCTTCTGACACAGCGCTGAGCAAGCCTTTCGCCACCTCCATGTCATTTTCCAACTGTTTCTTGGCTTCCACAGCTTCATCGGCTACTTCGCTATCTGCAATAGCAGCTGCTTGTTGTGCAGACATGCCACCTTTGGTGAGTTCATCAGTGCGGCGTTTGCGTTTTGCGGCCAAGCGCTCCATGAGTAGCTTCTTTTCTTTGGACTGAGTGTTTTCAAGACCATCCTCTAGAATAGATAAAGCCTTCGCATGCTGCACTTTCATATGTTCTAAGTCAGCTTTATACTCAGCATCCAATTTTTCTAATGCATTCTTCTTGGCATTAACATCAAGTGAAGCATCTGCGTTTATCGCCGCTTTTGCAGTATCGTAAGATTGAGACATTTGATGTTCCATATCAGAACGCATTTGATTCATGCCTTCGGTTGTTACTTGACGAGCGGAAGCAGCACGTGACTCAACTTCAGCCTTCATATCTGCCTCATCGCCTTTGGTATTAGCTATAACAGCGCGTTTCGCATCTGCTTCTGACATTCCTCCATTGACCAGATCTTTGAACATCTTCTCTTTCTTCGCTCGCAAACGCTTCTTGAGATTTTCCATTTCTTGACGTTGCAACTCCGACAAGCCATTGTCCAAAATTTTCTTTCGATAATTGTATTCATCCGTGATTGCTTTTTGCTTAGACTCAAAATCAGAAGATAAATCGACTTTTGCTTGCTTGAGCTTATTTTCAGACGATTCATCAAGATTCTTCATTTCTTGCTTGAGCTCTTCATCATGCATGGTTTTCGCCACACGCGCAGCTTCTTCAGAACTTAGGCCATCCTCTTGAACAAGTTTTGCCTCATTCTCTTTGCGCTTCTTTGCCAATCGCTCTTTTAAGAAGTTCGAATTCTTCGCCTTTTGATTCTGCATGAAGTCATTTAATCCATTAACGCTCATTTCGTAATCATTCTTCAGGGACATGGCTTGTGCGCGAGCTGCAATTTGCGCCTCTAAAATTCCGCGATACTTTGCGATTTTGTCGTTTTCGAGTATGTTTTCCATAGCCTCCGCTTTTTGTTGCATCCGCTGTGTGGCTTCTATAAAGCAATCTTCTACTTTCTCGAATGTTGATACTTTCGATCTATATTCTTTAAATGAAGAGTAAGTTTTGTTATCTTTTTCAAGACCAGTGGCGGTAATAGAGGCAGCATAAGCCTGCTTAGATTCGAGCAAAGTTTTTAATTCTTTATCCGAATTAGCAGATGCGGCATCAGTGTTGACATCCATGAAGCGCGTTGCAAACTCATTGAGCGTTTGCTCATAGTCTGATCTGATCTGATGAACATCTTCATGGAATGAAGTATGCAGTTCTTCAGCCTTTTTCAGGTTGTTATTTGCCTCATTATCGAGTTGTTTAATTTCCACCAAGAAATTGTGGTCAATGAGACCCAGTTCCTCGGTGAGCTGAGAATCCAAGAAGGAGTACACCTTATCCAATTCGTTAACCCCACGCCCGAGTGACATGATGCGCATCTGCTCTAGCTCCTTCAATCGACTTGTAGTGAAACGCTTCTTGATACTTCGGCGAGTGGTGTCATAAACCAAAGCCTCTTTGAGCAGACCGAATTCCTCGTGATGGTATCCAACGATTTGCATGCTGCATAAATCCGTCGATGGGAGAATGCCTTCGCGAACTTC
>JACCDO011214178.1_pt1 | contig 10540 bp, 5 predicted proteins | sample 7446101 | NCBI WGS metagenome assembly JACCDO01 (sample SAMN15323440, study PRJNA562643) | freshwater metagenome | isolation source: river surface water | place: USA:Blue River Watershed | collected 2017-08-16
AGGCTTCCTGCAGCTAGCTCCATGCTCTTATCGGTGATGGTTACCAGGTCACTGTTGCTACGCAGGACACCGTCCTTAAAGTACGCAAGACCCTCCGAGCCATGAATCTTGAAGCCTCCTGCGGCTAGCTCCATGCTCTTATCGGTGATGGTTACCAGGTCGCTACTACTACGCAAGACACCGTCCTTGAAGTACGCAAGACCTTCAGAGCCATGAACCTTCAGGCTTCCTGCAGCTAGCTCCATGCTCTTATCGGTGATGGTTACCAGGTCACTGTTGCTACGCAGGACACCGTCCTTGAAGTAAGCAAGACCCTCCGAGCCTTGAACCTTCAGGCTACCTGCAGCTAGCTCCATATTTTTATCAGTGATGGTTACCAGGTCGTTACTACTATGTAGGACGCCGTCCTTAAAGTAAGCGAGACCCTTCGAGCCATGAATCTTGAAGCCTCCTGCGGCTAGCTCCATGCTCTTATCGGTAATGGTTACCAGGTCGTTACTACTATGTAGGACGCCGTCCTTGAAGTAAGCGAGACCCTCCGAGCCATGAATCTTCAGGTTACCTGCAGCTAGCTCCACTCTACTGTCGGTGATATTGACCTGTGTAAGCTCAGATCTTTCGATACCGACACTGTGTATGATACTCCCCGTGGCATCAATGTTGGAGAATACCAGCTTGTTCGTCTTGATGGCATTCACCGACATCACACCTTTGTCGTATGTGAACGAAGGAGACTCCACTAGAATACCTCCAGTTGCAGCGATAGGTATGGATCCTTTGCGCATCCTACTAGACCTGATCCTACCAACAGTTAGGGTGTAATTACCCATATCTAGATCGTTCGCAGCCGAGAATTCTTGAACTCCTGTAATCTTTTCAAACGGTACTTGCAACGCCTGCACATCTATCCACTGATTACCATCGAAGAAGAGCATTATAGTCGCGCTAGGTTTGATGGCCACGGAGCCAGTCGTCACTTGCTTGTCTTGGTTACTTATAATCAATATCGCACCAGGAGCCGTGCCATCCTCGATACCAGGTAAATGGAGTGTATTCTTGCTACCAGCAGGACCAGGCAGTATCTTCACACTACTGGTGAGTGCAGGGATATATATGTCATCACCAGCATAAACCTCGGCAGTTGGAAATGATAGTGCTGATAAGGATGCTCGTTTACCAACAACCAAATCCCGCAGTATCTCCACGTTGCCAGCGGAGACTATGCCACCGTCATTCTTCAGCTCAAATAAGACATTTCCGTTGGAGTTGGCAGCTTTCATGAAAGAGAATTTGTTATTGTGGTGGTCGTTGTTAGTCCCTGATAGTGACAGCATCGCACCCGCGTAATCTGGGTTAGTTGTTGTGACTTCCAACAAGGAGACACCTGTGTTACCCGCTGCACCATCAACAGTTAACTTGCCAACTTTAAAATCTTGATCAACCAAAGCCAAGCCACCAGATTCGATCGAAAGGCCCCCTGCAACCCTCATTCCGCCGCTAGATACCGTTACACCACCACTTAGGACATCAATTCCACCACTATTCAACTTCATTCCAGTGGATGTGATAGCTCCTTCTGCATTCAAATCAAATAAGACAGTACCGTTCAGCACTGCCCGCAATAACGACTGCTTACCTTTAGAGCCTTCAATCGTCATCACATTACCGACTCCTCTACTGGATTTTACGTGCACCATTGAAGCTAACGGATCACTGTGCAAGTCGTCATTGATTTGAACAGCATTAGATATCGTAGTAATCCCTTCAAGTATCGCCGTGCTCTCGATAACCAAGTTGGAGATCTTGGTGACACCTTGGAGCTCGTGCTTAGCGTCTTGGTTGACGAGGGAAATATCGCCGCGAGAGTACACGCTGCCATCGTTGAAGATGATAATGTTTTCTGTTTCTTTATTTTTACCAACAAAAAAAGGTTCATTTGATGTCGATGAAACCTGGTAGCCGTTCTGTGTGGTGACGCTTCCTTTGACAAGCATATCATGGTAATGAGAAAATACTTTGTCGCCACCTATAACAGTTACATTGGCACCATTCAACTTTGCTGCAAAAATATTAAATTCATCGCTACTATTGCGATAAGAATTCAACTTGAGCAGGGACCCTGTGAAGTAGGGACCATTGTATTCAAGGACGTGCTGATCGTCTTTATCACTGGTGTCATCACATGCTGGTCCATGATAACCTATCTCACATTTACATTGACCGTCACCAATACAAGACCCATGACCACCACAAGTTAAATAAGGTGGCAAGTTATCGGTAATAATGTCGTTTAAGATGCATTGAGGTTTTTTTGCTTCATCTTTGTTTATTTTGGTTATGTCGCAATGGAATGATGCCAGATCAGGATTACCATTGTGGTAATTAATATTATTCTCATATGGATATTCAGGAAATTTTAATATTGTAATAATATATTTACCCTCACCAGTGATAGCATTAACCTTTTCTCTAACACAACTAGCCTCCCTTATACTTGGTAAAGATTGAATTGCTCGAGTGCATTCCTCAGAATCAAATTGATTTGCATTCGCAGGTAATATTACTTTTGTATCATAAAATGAAAATTCATAATAACCAATCAATATCCCGCCATCTACCTTTACCTCTAATGACAGTGTTCTTCGATTGTCGTAACTATTAATAGTCACAGGATCATAAGCCTTTGGGCATAATTTATTACCACAATCGTCGCCTGTATAACCATACTCACAAATACAGTAACCATCTTCACCGGGAGATGTACAGTCACCGTGTTTACTACACCAGTTTACACAGCGACTGGACGAGTATGAAACACTACCTAATAACAGCAAAAAGATAAGAAGTTCCTTCATTTTTTACCTTTTCTCTCTATAAATTTACTTAAATTTCAAGCAACTTGTCGGTACTCATGACTCAAGTAACAATTTAATAAGTTAAACCAAATCTGTTCCAAGTAGTATTACTTGTGTCTGCAATAATGAATGTTAGTGAGTATAATAATATAGCGATGAATAATCTTTTATATAACTACATCTGGAGAGTGCTGAAGAGATACGATACCAAGACACTAGAACTGCTTACGAGTATAAATATAAATGTTATTCATTATTGATACTATGATGACTAATGACTAATTTCCGGGAGTTCCTACCCTAACTAAGGCCTGTGAAAAAACAGACGGTGACTGACCACCACCTTCCTAGAATCTTCTACAAAGATATCGACGATGTACGGTTCCACATTCCAGTCACTTCTCGTCCCTGGCAAGGTTCTAGGCAAACGCTTCAATGTCCAATCGGATATTATTGCCACATCTGCTGCTAAATCAGGTGAAAAATGGGATGCACGTTACTCTCATAATCCTCCACACACTACTGACTATTACTTAAAGTGCTGTGTTGGTGGTGTTTTATCCTGTGGACTTACTCACTTGGCTGTGACTCCATTAGATGTTGCAAAGTGTAATATGCAAGTTGATCCATCCAAATATAAGGGTTTAATTGGTAGTATTAAAACTATCATGGCTGAGGAAGGATCTGGTGCATTATTCAAGGGTTGGTTACCAACATTAATTGGTTACTCTGCACAAGGATGTTTCAAATTCGGTCTTTATGAATTTTTCAAGGATTTTTACTCTAATTTAGTTGGTGAAGAAAATGCTCATACTTACCGTGGTTGGGTATACGTATTTGGTTCAGCATCTGCTGAAGTATTCGCTGATGCTGCTTTATGTCCTATGGAAATGGTTAAAGTTAAGATTCAAACATCAAAGCCAGGTACTTTCCCAACTGATATGTTTGCTGGTATCAGTGCCATGCAAAAGGATCCAGCTTCTGGCTTTCCATTCAAGTCATTAGTACCATTATGGTCCAGACAAGTACCATACACTGTTGCCAAATTTTACTTCTTTGAGAAGGTTAAGGAGAACTTTTATCTTCACGTTTTTACCGAACCAAAGGAAAATTATAGTAAAGGTACTCATTTAGGTATTACCTTCGCCTCTGGTTACATTGCTGGTGTTGCATGCGCTATTGTATCTCACCCAGCTGATACTGTTGTATCAAAAATGGCTAAATCTGGTGGTAAATCTGCTGGTCAAATCTTATCTGAATTAGGTTTCGGAGGTATCTGGGGTGGTCTAGGAACTCGTATCATCATGATCGGTACCTTGACTGGCTTACAATGGTGGATCTACGATACCTTCAAGACTGCTGTCGGTATTGGAATTCAAACCAAGCATTAGATGCATCATTCACCAGCACGGTAGAAGCTCTTAATCGAAGTGTAACATTAATTGATTAAGAAATTTTGATTTTTTATTTACATTTTACAATATATGTCTCTCTACTACTCATCGATGTCTTCGAATCTTGAAGGTTGTGTTGCGTTCTCTGGATATGCAACGGCTACTGGCGGAGACAACGATATAGGACTCGTCACATCTGTCTCGTCGTTGTATGTTGGATCAACAGTTAATGGAGTTTCTACAACAGCTTCAACACCATCGTCCTGCTCAGCTGCATATGCATATTGTTCCTCATCTTGGTCGTACGCATCTTGATTTTGCTCCATCATTTGTCTATGCCATTTCTCCATTTCGATTTCTAATTGCTCCTTTTCTTCTTCGCTTAAATTATTGTAATCAAAAGCTTGTTTCACTTTCTCTATGTCAGGATACAAAGGTGTCACACTAGGAGGTGGGTGGATGTTGTGATTTGCCCTAGAGTTGAATGGGAATGAGTTGAATGAATAAGAAGTAGATGAGTAGTGAGTTAGGGGCTACCTGGCGTTATACTCATTTTCACCTTCAGCACAGTCCGCGTTGTACATGGTGTTGTTGTATTGAGCTAAGTATGCTTCAATGTCATCCATATCCCCGAAGCGATCCGTTTGCCCTTGTAAGTCGTCGTCTCTGACAATTGATGACCCGTCACCATTATTGTAGTACTGCTGTTGGTCGCCCTCGTTATTGCCAACACGTGGTGATCTATTGCCGGGATTTTCTGCTTCTGCGCCATCTTTCTTTGGCATATTGCTTTCCATGTATTCAAACTCGTCTTCCTGTGACTTGAGGTGTACGTACTCTTCCACACCATGTTGTTCAGCAACAACTTCATCATTGAATGTTTCAACTTGCTCATAATTAGTAGTCTCTCGATGAGCAAATTCACCTGTATCCTTACACTCCATGTGTAATATTTCTGTCTGTGATGTTTCTTTTTCAACCAACTCTTGTAGTGCGCCATCTGCATCAACAGTTGTGTAATGTACAGTTCGTTCTTGTCTAACAACTTCACGTTTACGCCATAATGGCCTTATAACACCAGCTCCTACTCTAACTTTGCCATTTAGTGTCACCACACTCAGTCCATTCGACAGCGCAACATCAACTGGATCTCCATCGTCAACGATATAGTCACACTCATCGTCATTGCTTCTAATGTCAATATCACTCGTAAGTGAAGGATTCGATGCCGATGAATACAATTTACCGGCGTGTTCCTTGTGCGCCCTTACATCTCGAGGAGTGTTGTCACAGGAGACAGATCTGGCTTCCAAGACTTGCTGTTGTAATTTATTTTTCTTTGAAGTTTTACTGCTCCCAATGCTACTGTTATCTGATGGTATTTTGCCACTTTCAACGAACTCGATGAATTCGTTATAAATAAATTCATTGGACACGTCGCTCACACCAAAAGCATTCTTATATAATTCATCGACCCAATAACCATCGTCTGTAATTTTTAAACATAATTTAATATCTTGAAGTGCGATAAACAAATCCCTACTACTGTTACTCCCGTTGCTACTACTACTTACTACACTATTATTATCGACGTTTTCGGTGGTAGAAATGGCTTTTCTGTATGAAAATTGTTTAAATTGATCATCTAATGTTTCATTTTTACTACGTACATTATATGCTCGTATGGCTATTGCCTTGCGTAAGCGATGTGCCGAAGCCAACGAAATATTAATAGGACCTATAATAATATGGTAATATTAGTGAAGAAAATTTCTAATTTATGCAAAATCATGGATGGTAGATGTCTCTTTACGATTAAATAGAGGTTAAATCAGCAAAGTTAGCACAGGATAGTAGTTGTGAATTCATCCAAGCTTATGCCACTATGTACGTGATTGTGCAAGACATAAGTAGGAAGCGTGTGCTACGTACCTGTGGTCGTGGGTGAAGAGGATGAGACGCCCATCGCTCTCCTTCTTTTGGGGCTTTTTTTAACTGTTTGATTTTATTTTCAGGCCCTTCATAGGCCGGTCAATTTTGACGTCTATTTACTATTATTTACTTCTAGTTGTAGTGGACAAATGTACATCAATCTATAGCAACTTTGCAGTGATAATACGTCAATCATTATATGCCGCATAATTGTAAGTTTTAATTATCGACTCAATATCAATCCAGAATGGCTCTATTCACTCCATCTATATCTCTTATTCATCCTCGTCTAGTTGAAACGTACATCTTTTCTTTGCTTTCTTGCTTTCTTCTCATTCTACCAACTTGTTAGGGTATTGCCGACAGCACGTTCAAAATCCTCTGTGTTCATCATCACTAGAAAACTTAAGCAGTTGCGACAGAAGCGATTGCCGATATATTGACATACACAGGCCTCGGTGCGCACTTCGGAGTAGAGAGAGTCTTCCGTGCACGTATTTCCAGGTAAGAGATCTATTTGATTGATCTTCATTGTAACCTATGACATCATGTAGGACATACAGGAAGCAGTCCCATTGCAAATGCAGTGATAATATCGAATATTTTCAATTGACTGTTGGTGTTAATTGAATACTCTCATCTTCTCTCTCTTCATTTGCATCGATTATTTACTTACTTTTTTTCTTTATTAGATATGGATAAAGAAGGTCCTCCAAACACTACAGATAACATTTCTGGTGCACCCAATAGTGATAATGGTGCATCAGCCACTAGTACCAACGCTACTGTTAACAAGAGTGATGTATATAACAATAGTGTGAGTAGTGGAAGCTCGACCATTAGCATGTCAAATCAAACAATACAACAACCACCACCACAACAACAACAACCTCAAATGCAACAGCCTAAAAATAGAGAATTGAAGGTAGAAGATGCATTGTTGTACTTAGATCAAGTCAAATGTGAATGCTCGGAATATGTTTACAATGACTTCTTAGAAATTATGAAAAATTTTAAGAACCAATCAATATCCACACCAGGTGTCATCGAGCGGGTAAAGAATCTTTTTAAAGGTACAGATACACTTATTTTCTCTTTTAATCAGTCGCTTACTCGCCTACTCCGACAGGTCACAACAAGCTTATTCTCGGTTTCAATACATTTTTACCAGAAGGTGAAGGATATAAGATAGAGTTAACACCCGAAGAGCAAAATGCAGGTAATGTGCAAGCATTTAGTAATCCTGTCGCCAATCCAATGATGGTGAACAATGCGCCGGTCTTAGGATCTCAGCCAGCGGCTCCTAAGATACCTCAACAAATGCAGCAACAGCATGCTATAAGTTATGTTACTACTATTCGTAACCGTTTTCAGCATGAACCAGAAACATATCGTTCATTTTTAAAGATATTACACACTTACCAGAAGGAACAAAAGGGGATTAAAGACGTTTTGGAACAAGTGTCGTTGCTTTTTGCCGACCATCCCGACTTACTCATGGAGTTTACTTACTTCTTGCCTGATGCTGTACAAGAACAAGCAAAGGAACGATTACATCGTGCTGCACGTGAAAGTGAACAAAGACGACGTGCTCAACAAATGGCGGAAGTTCAAGGCGGTGCTCTCGCAGGCATAAAACGACAACGTCAAGCTGGTGATAAAATTGATAAAATGTCAAAAGTTCCAACTAATAAACCACGTAAGCAACGTGTTGATGAGATGCCAGTTACCAACAGCATCCGCGGTTCAAGTCTCATGAAGGACAAAGGTGTTTACAACATGGACAATCGCGCGGCTACTATCAATGCTAGTGATCACCATGTGTCGATGACAGCGGAACGCCGATTCTTTGATCAGATCAAAGACCTCTTGACCTCTACATCCAAGGATGGATGGACTGAGTTTGTCAAGACACTCGAGCTCTTCATCAACGATGCCATCACTAAAAAGGATCTTTTCTTGATGGTTCACGACTTATTCGGTAACAACAATGATGAACTATTTGAAGAGTTCAAGTTGCTTATGAATAATCGCACGGAATTCGAGGCGAATGGTCAAGACCTGTGGTACGCGACCCCATTGAGTGAAATCGATTTTACTCAAGCCCGCAAGTGCACACCATCTTATCGCGCATTACCTGCTGATTATCCAAAATTACAATTTTCGGAACGTTCTGAAGAAGAAGCAGCTGTACTTAATGATAACTGGGTATCGTTACCTATTGGATCCGAAGAATCCAACTCATTCAAACACATGCGTAAGAATCAATACGAAGAGGCACTGTTTAAATGCGAGGATGATCGCTTCGAGATCGACATGATCATTGACTCCAATATGTGCACGATTAGAGTATTAGAACCAATTGCCGAAGAAATTAAAAATTTAAGACAACTTGAAGAGTCAGCTGGTACTGCAGGTGGTCACCAATCTGGTAACTCATCGGGTGCAGCAGCCCTGCCAAAGTTTTCATTTCAATTGGAGAAACGCAACTTATCCACCGTCCATTTGAACGCCATCACTCGTATCTACGGGGATCACGGCAATGAAATATTGGAATTATTGAAGAAAAATCCTGCCGGCACCATCCCGCTCCTAGTAAACCGCATGTTGCAGAAGGATAAAGAGTGGCGCAAAGCGAAGGAAGAGTTGAATAAAGTTTGGCGGGAGTTGGTCGACAAGAATTTTGAGAAGTCATTCGACCATCGTTCTTTTTACTTCAAACAACAGGATAAACGGTTTTATACTACCAAGAATCTAGTCAATGAGATCAAGCTACAAGCTCCTGAAGCCGGTATGAGTGTGGATGAGTTGAAGTCGATAGGTGTGTACTTCCCATCATTGCCTAATGTACCAAATGACTTGGCATCAGCAGTTGTACCTGGTATGACGACACACATCGCCTTGACATACAGCAACGACAACAATGACGTGCATCGGGATATCTACCGTCTAATGTGTGCCACGATGGAAGCCATGAACATCCCCGTCAACGAGAAGGAGCGAATTATATCACTTTATCGTGATTTCTTACGTATTTTCTTCAATATTCCCGTCCACTACTTGTACGACAACAGCGCAGTCCAAGCCCAACAAACTTATCCAATTCATCCAAGCGAAGCGTGGCAAGACGGCACCAAAGTCATCACTATTTTTGGTCCTGGGAAAGTTATCTCATTTCGGTCGGCTGATTCAATGTATAAAGTCCAACTGCCTTTCGGTGTCGCATCACTGCGTCCAGGTGCGATATTAGGTGCTGAAGAGTTATCGAAGGAGTCCTTGCAGACACTTGGTGTTACTCACGATAATCATGATAACGAGTTCATCTGTGGTAAACCAATACACACTCGTGCAAGTAACACCGCCTCATCTGACTTCGTTTTCTACGGCACCCAAATGTGTTACGTATACCTCCGAATGCATCAAACAATATACAACAGGTTGTGCGTCGCTCGTCAATTAGCGAAAGATCAGGTCAACACCAAGTCTAGTAGTGATGAGAAACTAGGTCGTCGCAATACATACACTGACGCACTCAGTGATGACGAGATGGATGTGGCGGCGGTGACAGCCAAGGTGAAATCGCCTTACAAAAGCTTTTACTCACAATTATTAGCATTAATTGACGGGTCTATTGATGGGTCAAAATATGAGGAAAGCGTGCGTCATTTGCTCGGTAATAAAGCTTATGTAATATTCACTATTGACAAGGTGTTACAACGCTCTTTGAAGTGCTTACAAGCGATGGCTAGCGATGAGTATGTCACCAAATTAGTTGGATTATTTGTGTTCAACAACAGTCGTGAAGGTCGATTGGATGCGTCTACATATCAGTATGTAGCGCAGCAGATATTACAAAGCACAGCAGAAGATTTGTATCGATTCCAACTTGTTTTGGGTCAACGAACAAACTACTGTGTTGGTAAAGGAATCACTACACTGTGCATACAATACATTGGTGGCACAGCCGGTGCCTCAGAGGCCACTGGCGCAACCAGACCTGTTGATACTATTGATGATGACGAAAATATGGATGTAGAGGACAAGTAATGTAGACAATAAGTAAATATACTCTTCTTTCAACTAGTTCTCACTTGGTCCCACTTGCACTAACCGGTATGGCAAACTATCGCAAAAATTTTGAAAGTTGTTTTTCTCCTGCATTCAGTTTCCAATCACGGTGTGAAATTCGTGTATCTCCTGTGAAAATAAAGAGTATTAAGTTTTTAGTGGCACTGTTTCTCCATGTTTCGTGTTGAATTGTGTTGACTATAATTACGTAACTAATGGAAGAGCTTTTGGTACATGCTAGTCGACTGCAGCTGCAAAATGAGATACTTAAACTCGACAATCTTGGTGAGA
>JACCDO010570010.1_pt1 | contig 10539 bp, 10 predicted proteins | sample 7446101 | NCBI WGS metagenome assembly JACCDO01 (sample SAMN15323440, study PRJNA562643) | freshwater metagenome | isolation source: river surface water | place: USA:Blue River Watershed | collected 2017-08-16
CCACCATGTTTGCCTAACTAGGGGGTCGAGTGGGCCCTACCGGGCTCGAACCGATGACATCCACGGTGTAAGCGTGGCGCTCTACCAACTGAGCTAAAGGCCCGCAGAAGAGCTTAGTGGTTTTTTAACCGCTAAACCAACTCAAGGGCATTTTTGTAGTCGGAAAGTTTTCTCGGCTCGCCCGGGCTGGTCTCAAACTTGGCTGCGACCTCCCCATTTATGTCTATCACGAAGGTTGCACGGGTCGAGATGCCACGTTCCGCAATGAACACACCGTACTTTGCGGCGACCTCTCCGTGTGGCCAAAAGTCTGCTAGCACGCTGAACTTATAGCCCTCTGACTCAGCGAATTTAGCTTGCACAAACTTGGAGTCCACGCTGATTGCCAATAGCTCGATGCCCTCTGACTCAAGAAGATTCAGGTTGTCCCTTAGCTCGCAAAGCTCCCCAGTGCAGATTCCACTGAACGAGAGCGGGTAGAAAACCAGCACAACCGGCTTCACACCTCGGAAATCGGAGAGCGTCACCTCTTCACCGTGCTGGTTGATTAGGGTGAAATCTGGAGCTTGGTCGCCAACGGTAATCATGTCTGCCTTTCGATGCTCAATAAAACTTACAACGCACGCGAAATCATTCCAAGCCGAATAGACTTATCGAGCCCTAAAAGGGCAAATTCGGTAAAGCAGCCACGAAAAGAGGCTTTGATGTCGTTTAACGACCAAGACGCATTCGCTCCAGCAGTGTCAGACCTAGACCCTCAGGAGACAGCTGAGTGGCTGGAATCACTCGACGCTGTAGCCCAGCGCCACGGCCGTGGCCGTGCCAGAGAGATCATGCAGTCGCTGCTACGCAGAAGCCATGAACTGCAGCTCAATGTGCCACTGGTTCCAACTACCGACTACATCAACACCATAAGCCCTGAGGACGAGCCTGAATTCCCAGGCGACGAGGCTATTGAGCGCACCTATCGAGCATGGATGCGCTGGAACGCTGCCGTCATGGTTCACCGTGCTCAGCGCCCGGGGATCGCTGTTGGTGGTCATATCTCATCATTTGCCTCGAGCGCATCTCTTTACGAGGTTGGTTTTAACCACTTCTTCAAAGGCCATGACCACCCACAGGGAGCAGATTCAATCTTCGTTCAGGGCCACGCCTCCCCTGGTCCGTACTCACGAGCCTTCCTAGAGGGTCGTATCTCTGCGGATGAGATGGATAACTTCCGTCAGGAGAAGTCAAGACCTAAGCCTGGCCGCGGATTGCCTAGCTACCCACATCCAAGATTGATGCCGGACTTCTGGCAGTTCCCAACCGTTTCAATGGGTCTAGGCCCAATCAACGCCATTTACCAGGCTCAGTTCAACCGCTTCCTTGAGGGTCGTGGTTTCAAGGACACCTCAGGTCAGCACGTTTGGGCCTTCCTGGGTGATGGTGAGCTAGACGAGGTGGAGAGCCGCGGAGCACTCCAGCTTGCAGCGAATGAAGGACTAGACAACCTGACCTTCGTGGTGAACGCCAACCTGCAGCGATTAGACGGTCCAGTTCGCGGTAACGGCAAGATCATCCAGGAGCTCGAATCGTTCTTCAGAGGTGCTGGTTGGAACGTAATCAAAGTTATTTGGGGACGTGAGTGGGACAGCCTGCTGGCCAATGATCACGAGGGCGCCCTAGTTGACCTAATGAACCGCACCCCGGATGGTGACTACCAGACCTACAAGACTGAGTCTGGAAAGTTTGTGCGCGAGAACTTCTTCGCTCGCGATCCAAAGGCACTGAAATTGGTCGAGCACCTCAGCGATGATCAGATTTGGGACCTGAAGCGCGGTGGCCACGACTACAACAAGATCTTTGCCGCCTACCAGGCAGCAGTGAATCACAAGGGTCAGCCAACCGTGATTATCGCCAAGACCATCAAGGGTTACGGGCTCGGAAAGAGCTTCGAGGGTCGAAACGCAACCCACCAGATGAAGAAGATGACGCTGGACAATCTCAAGGCCTTCCGCGACGCGATGCGTGTTCCAATCACGGATGCTCAACTTGAGGCAGACCCATACCAGCCTCCTTATTACCACCCAGGTAGCGACAGCCCAGAGATCCAGTACATGCACGAGCGTCGCAGGGAGCTAGGTGGTTATCTGCCTGAGCGCCGCACCAAGTATGTTGACTTCTCGCTTCCAGAGGAGAAGGCCTATGCAGTGCCACGCGCAGGTTCTGGAAACCAAGAAGTCGCCACCACAATGGCTTTCGTACGTATGCTCAAGGACCTGCTCAAGGCAGACGGTACCGGTGAGCGTATCCAGATGATCATTCCGGACGAGGCTCGCACCTTTGGTATGGACGCCTTCTTCCCAACCGCGAAGATTTACAACCCGAATGGCCAAAAGTACATGTCGGTAGACCGCGACCTGTTGCTCAGCTACAAGGAAGCAACTAACGGGCAGATCCTGCACACTGGTATCAATGAGGCCGGCTCAATGGCTGCCTTTACCGCCTCTGGCACCAGCTACGCGACCCATGGTCAGCCAATCATTCCGATCTACGTCTTCTACTCGATGTTTGGTTTCCAGCGCACTGCAGACCAGGTCTGGCTTGCAGGCGACCAGATGGCTCGCGGCTTCATGATCGGTGCTACCGCAGGTAGAACCACACTGACCGGATAAGGCCTCCAGCACGCCGATGGCCACTCTTTGGTTATCGCGAGCACCAACGCTGCTGTGATTGCCTACGATCCTGCCTACGGTTACGAGATTGCGCACATCACCAAGGCTGGTTTGGAGCGCATGTATGGCGGTAAGCACGAAGATCCAAACGTCATCTACTACCTAACGGTCTACAACGAGCCGATGTTGCAGCCAGCTGAGCCTGAGGACGTCGACATCGATGGCATTCTCAAGGGAATGCACCTGATTTTTAAGAACCCTGCCGATGGTCACAAGGCTCAGATTCTGGCGTCTGGCGTCTCGGTTCCTTGGGCACTTGAAGCTCAGCAGCTGCTGCTCGAGTGGGGAGTCTCTGCCGATGTCTGGTCGGTAACCAGCTGGGGAGAACTTCGCCGTGATGGTCTTGCCTGCGATGAGCGCAAGTTCCTATACCCAAGCGAAGACGCTCCGGTCTCCTATGTGGCCCAACGCCTTGCTGATGCCAAGGGTCCAAAGCTGGGAGTTTCAGACTTCATGCACGCAGTGCCAGACATGATTAGACCTTGGGTTCCAGGTTCCTATGCAACCTTGGGTGCCGATGGCTTTGGGTTCTCAGACACTCGCCCGGCTGCGAGGCGCCACTTCAAGATCGACGGTCCTTCAATTGCGGTTCGCATTTTGGAGCAGTTGGTAGAGAAGGACAAGATCGATCGCTCGGTCCCACAGCAGGCAATCGATAAGTACCGTCTGCATGACGTAAACGCTGGAACCAGTGGATCGGCCGGTGGAGACGCCTAAGCACCTCGCCTGGCTGCAATCCATAGCTGGCGAGCTCGCAACGGCGACCTTGAGTCGCCTTGATGAGACCCTGCCCTGGTATCGCTCGATGCCTCCGGCCAGACGCGCGGCCATTGGCTCGGTCGCACAAAACGGTATCACCAGCTTCATTCAGTGGTATCAGGATCCGTCCTCCCAACCTTGGGTCGCCGCCGACGTCTTCGGCAATGCGCCCAGGGAGCTGCTTCGCTCCATTTCGCTCCAAGAAACCCTGCAGCTCATCCGAGTTGTGGTTGAAATGGTTGAGGCCAGAGTCGTGGCTGAGCATCCTGACCTAACCGAGTCCGTCCTGCGTTACTCGCGCGACATCGCCTTCAGCGCAGCCGATGTCTATGCCAAGGCAGCCGAGGCCCGAGGTCTGTGGGATGCTCGGCTCGAGGCTTTGGTGGTAGACAGCATCATCTCCGGTGAGACGTCTCAGGAAATCAGTTCTCGTGTCGCTGCATTGGGTTGGCGCAGCGATGGCCAAGTAGCAGTTCTACTCGGTATCGCTAATCCAAATCCTGACCCAGACGGCATGCGCAAAATTGCGCGCAAGGCGGGGGCGGATCTTCTGCTCGGCATCCAGGGCCGCAGGCAGGTCGTCGTGATTGGTCTAATGGTGGCAATTGAGAAACCAGACGCAGCCATCCATGCCATCGCCACCCAGCTCGAGGGTTTCTTTGGCCAGGGGCCGCTTATTTTGGGCAAGACCGTGGCCACAGTCTCCGATGCCACCCGCAGTGCCAAGAGTGCGCTAGCCGCCCACTCGGTTGCGCTCAGCGTTGGCCTCGAGGAGCGCCCACTACCGGCAGACGAACTGCTCCCGGAGCGAGCCCTAGCTGGCGATGCCTTGGCCCGCCAGACACTGATAGAGACCTTCTACCTTCCACTGGCAAAAACCTCGCCGGAACTGCTAAGCACGCTTCGCACCTATCTGGATTGCGGGAGGTCATTGGAACTGACGGCAAAAACTTTGTTTGTCCATGCCAATACCGTTCGCTACCGCTTGAAGCGAATCTATGAGGAAATTGCGGCAGATCCCACTAATGCTAGAACTGCATTTGTGCTTCAGGTGGCCTTGCTCTTGGGTGCCATCAATGACAACGAATATGGATTGAAAAGGTAGTTTGTAGAGATGCGAATCTTGATGTGCCCTGGACAGGGATCCCAGTCAGAAGGCTTCCTAAGGGATTGGTTCGACAATGTTCCTGGCTTTGAGGCAAAGGTGACTGAGCTCGGAGCCGCTGCGGGGAAAGATCTAGTAAGACTTGGCACCGCCGCTGGCGAAGAAGAAATCAAGGCCACTGAGAACGCTCAACCGCTAATTGTTGCCGCTGCTATAGCCACCGCAAGATGCGCTGTCGACCTAGGTAAAGTCGACGGTGTGGTGGGTCACTCGGTTGGTGAATTCGCAGCCGCTGCAATTGCTGGGGTTATTTCAGACGAAGAGGCCATGCGACTTGTTGCGGTTCGAGCGAATGCCATGGCGGAGGCCGCCAAACTAGAAACCACCTCGATGGCTGCAGTTCTTGGAGGCGAAGAGGATCAGGTTCTCATAGCCCTCGCAGCTCTCGGCCTCTCGGCCGCAAACTACAACGGTGCCGGCCAAATTGTGGCTGCTGGCTCCAAGGAAGCCATCACTTCTTTAGTGGCGAACCCCCCAGAGAAAGCTCGCGTAATCGAGTTGAAGGTTGCTGGAGCGTTCCACACCAACTACATGCAATCAGCAGTCGATGCTTTGTCGAAGGCAGCAGCAAGCTCATCGACAAACGCACCTGACATGAAGCTCTGGTCAAATGTTGCAGGCAAGGAAGTGACTGACGGTCAAGAATTCCTGGCGTCGTTGGTTTCTCAAGTTTCAAACCCAGTGCGCTGGGACCTTTGCATGCAAAGTATGGACAGACTCTCCCCTACCGTCATTGAACTGCCTCCGGCTGGAGCACTGGCTGGCCTTGCCAAACGCGGTATGCCAAACTCCACCGCCATAGCACTCAAGTCGAGTGCGGACCTCGAGAAAATTGGAGCGCTATGAAGACGCTAAACCAGACCAAGCCCGTTGAGTTCACAAGGATTTATGCACTTGGAGCTTCAAGGGGTCACCAGACGGTTACCAACGACGACATTGCCGGTCCGATTGACTCATCAGATGAGTGGATTAGACAGCGCACTGGCATTGTGACTCGCAAGCGAGCAGACTCCGATCAGTCCTTGATCGACATGGCGGTTGAGGCATCCAAGGAAGCGATTCAAAAGTCCGGGATCGACCCAGCAGAGATTGGGTCGGTGATTTTGGCGACCATTACCTTCCCATACCAGACCCCATCCGGCGCATCATTGCTTGCGGAACTGGTTGGAGCACACGGAGCAGCTGCCTACGACATCTCGGCAGCCTGCGCCGGCTACTGCTACGGGATTGCTCAAGCGGACGCACTGGTGCGGTCCGGCACTAGCAAGTACGTGCTGGTTGTGGGCGGTGAGAAACTCTCTGACTTCATTGACCCAACTGATCGATCAATTAGCTTCCTGTTGGGAGATGGCGCTGGTGCGGCGATTGTCGGCCCAAGCGACCACCCAGGCATCTCCAAATCAGTTTGGGGTTCCGATGGCGCGAACTGGGACAAGGTTGGCATGACAAGTTCCATTTTGGATTTCAAGGAGGGTAAGGCGCAGTGGCCGACGCTAATCCAAGAGGGCCAGTCGGTTTTCCGCTGGGCGGTTTGGGAAATGGCAAAGGTCGCAAAACAAGCCCTTGCGGAATCTGGTCTCGAAGCCAGCGATCTGAGCGCGCTAGTTACCCACCAGGCAAACATTCGAATTATTGACGAGTTTGCAAAACAGCTCGAACTTCCAGACTCGGTTGTTGTGGCACGCGACATTGTCGACACCGGAAACACCTCGGCAGCCTCAATTCCTCTGGCAATGCACAGACTGCTAGCTGAGGGCAAGGTGAAAAGCGGTGGTTACGCGCTACAAATTGGCTTCGGCGCGGGGCTTGCCTTCGCGGCGCAAGTAGTCGAACTGCCGTAAAATAAAGCGACTCAAACACTTATAGGAGAAAAATGGCTCTTTCGCAGGCAGAGGTCCTAGCAGGACTAGCAGAACTAGTAAACGATGAGACCGGTATCGCAACTGACGCAGTTCAGATGGACAAGTCATTTACCGATGACCTTGACATCGACTCGATCTCGATGATGACCATCGTTGTAAACGCTGAGGACAAGTTCGGCGTAAAGATTCCAGATGAGGAAGTAAAGAACCTCATCACCGTTGCTGACGCGGTTAACTTCATCACCGCAGCACAGGCCTAGTAAAAGCATGCGTCGCGTCGTCGTCACCGGCATTGGTGCAACCACCCCATTGGGTGGCGACGTCGCGTCCAGCTGGGCAAATCTTCTAGCCGGCAAGTCCGGTATCTCTACTCTCGAGCAAGAGTGGGTTGCAAAGTACGAGCTACCTGTCACCTTTGCCGGTCAAGCCAAGGTAGCCGCAGCGGACATTCTTACACCCCAAGAGGCAAAACGCCTCGATCCATCAAGCCAATTCGCATTGATTGCTTCCAGACAGGCCTGGCAGGACGCCGGCTCCCCCGAAGTCGAGCCTGAGCGCCTGGCGGTGGACTACGCCACCGGTATTGGTGGCGTTTGGACCTTGCTTGATGCCTATGACACATTGCGTGAGCGTGGCCCAAGAAGAGTTTTGCCGATGACCGTTCCAATGCTGATGCCAAACGGTCCAGCCGCGGCAATCGGCATGGACATTGGCGCTAGAGCCGGTGTAAGAACCGCCGTTTCTGCTTGTGCATCTGGAAACGAGTCGATTGCAAACGCCTTCCACCGGATTCAAACCGGTGAGGCAGATGTGGTTGTTGCCGGTGGAGCAGAAGCCGCAATTCACCCGATGCCAATTGCTGCCTTCGCAGCCATGCACGCGCTGTCTAAGCGCAATGATGACCCGACCAAGGCCTCACGCCCATATGACACTGACCGCGATGGTTTCGTCATGGGTGAAGGAGCTGGCGCATTGGTTCTGGAGACTCTAGAGTCCGCCCAGGCCAGAGGAGCAAACATTTACTGTGAGATCGTCGGTGGCAGTGTCACCTCCGACTCTTACCACATCACCGCACCGGACCCTGAGGGCTCAGGCGCTGCCAGAGCGGTTCTCGCTGCCCTCGCCCAAGCTGGCGCAGACATCAAGGATGTTGAGCACGTAAATGCTCACGCAACCTCCACTCCGGTTGGTGACATCGCCGAGTACACCGCGATCAAGCGAGTGTTCGGAAACCACACCCAAAACCTTGTTGTAGCTGCCACCAAGTCCGCGACCGGACACCTACTTGGTGGCGCGGGTGCAATCGAAGCGATCTTCACGATTTTGGCCCTGAAGGAGCAGACCGCTCCCCCGACCATCAACCTGGATAACCAGGACCCAGCGATTGACCTTAACGTTCCAAAGACTCCAACCAAGCTGGCGCGCCCTGACGCGATTGCCATCAGCAACAGCTTTGGCTTTGGTGGTCACAACGCTGTGCTGGCGTTCAGAAACCTCTAGACGGCTCTGGGAAGCGCTACAGCGTATTCGGCGACCTTTCTGTAGGGTTCCACAAGATCGAGCCATGGAACGCCGGTTAGCCTTCTGAAGCCTCGTGAGAAGTCGGAGATATTGCCGCGAGTCTCCATTAGCAGTTGCTCCAACTGCCCGGCCCGTAAAACCACCTCTCCCGCTTCGTCAAACTCATTTCGACAGATTCCCAGTGATGGGTGGTGAAGAAAACGTTGTGGGTGCTCAGCAAGTGTGTTGAGCTCAAAAATCGCCTTAGCTCTTGCCAAATCGGATACCAGATCTGGAACCTGATGCTCTGGAACTTCGAGCAATGTACGAAGCTGGACAGTGTCAACCTCAAGGGGTTGCCCACTAAAGCTCACGGGTGTGCCAAATTCGGCCAAAATTCTATTGATTTGGCCCATCGCTTCGACGGGTGCGCTAAACACCCATAAATCGACGTTTGGCAGCTTTCCTCCGATCCAGATCCGTCTTCCCCTACGTTCTGAACCGGTTTAGGAACGATAAACCCAAACCCTGAGAGTTGTCAAACAAAAGCCGTCGTCTCTCCTAGGATTTCTAGCGATGAGCAAACTATATTTCCGTTACGGAGCGATGAACTCCGGCAAGAGCACCGCGCTACTCCAGGCCGCATTCAACTACGAGGAGCGCTCTCAGCATGTTTTGCTTGCCAAGCCAGCTATCGACTCTAAAGGTGACCGCAGCATCGTCTCAAGACTTGGAGTAACCAGGCAGGTTGACTTCCTGGTTGAGCCAACTGTAAATCTCCGAAACTTACTTGCCCAACACGCCGCAGCCTTTGAGGCAAAGACCGGAAACAAGATTGCCTGCCTGCTTATTGATGAAGCTCAGTTTCTAACTCGAGATCAAGTTGACGAGTGCCTCGAGATCGCCGTGTTAGATGGGATTCCAGTTCTTGCCTATGGAATTCGCACCGACTTCAAGACGAATGCCTTCCCCGGCTCGATGCGACTACTAGAAATCGCTCACTCACTGGAGGAGCTAAAGACCATTTGCAGATGCGGACGCAAGGCGATGTTCAACGCCAGACTGGTAAATGGCGAGTTCACCTTCGATGGTGAGCAGGTTGCCATTGACGGCGACCAGGTGACCTACGAGTCGCTATGTCCAAGCTGCTACTTGTCGAAAAAGCCCTAGGACCGAGACTTTCTAGCCTTCAAGAATCGAATCACTAGCTGAATCATCAAGAAGGCAAGCACGGCGTAGACAACGTAATCAACAACCGATGAGAACTGCTCGGCAACTTCCCAATTTTCGCCAAGTGCAAAGCCCGCGGTAATCCACGCAGTATTCCAAACCAAGCTGCCGATGGCGGTAAAGAGAAAGAACTTGTAAGGGTTCATGCGGGTAAGTCCCGCAGGGATGCTAACCAAGCTCCGCACCACTGGAATTAGCCGGCCAAAAAGCACAATCTGCACTCCGTAGCGGTCGAAGAAGTCAGTTGCCCTATCGAAGTCTTTGACGTGGAAGCCGACGTACTTGCCATACTTGGCAACCAGAGCCCGGATGCGCTCTTCGCTCACCCACCAACCAATCGCGTAGAGGATGGCTGCTCCAAGCAGCGATCCCAACGTGGTTGCTAGCACAGCGGCCCAGAAGGTAAACGTTCCCTGTCCGGCATTCACACCAGTCAAAAGAAGAACCAGCTCTGATGGAATCGGCAGAATAATCACTTCTATGGCAATTAGTAGCGCGGCACCAAGCAGACCAATGGCCTCAATGACCGATAGCGAGAATTCCAGCACGCTTAGTCCTTTGGTCGATGGAAACCTGGTAGATCGTGGGGCGTGCGGGACTTGAACCCGCGACCGACGGATTATGAGTCCGCTGCTCTAACCGGCTGAGCTAACGCCCCCAGCCAACCACGAGTTTACCGACCAACTCCCCCAGTAACCGTGAAGTTAGAGAAGGTTAGGTATCTTCTGCTCTGCAGCGACGTTCGCCCTTCTGAACCAGAAGGTGACAGCCGTCGAGATAAGGACGATGAACAGCGAATACAAAGCTGGAATCAAGAGAATCTGGTCAATCTTCTCATTGCCGGAGAAGGTGACCATAATAATCGCAATTGCCAGCGGTCCATTCTGAATACCGGTTTCAAGTGAAATTGTTCGGGCATTGGCCGGGTGAACCTTGAATGCCTTGGTAATTACATAAGCAATGAAAATTCCGAAGAATCCGAGTCCAATAGCAACCGCATAGGTCTGCCAGTTTGTGGTTGTGAGGAGCACCCAGTTTCGAGGAACCCAGGTCACCATTAGGAACACAATAAAGAACAGACCGAAGAAGCCACCCATTAGCTCCAGAATCGCTCCAATATTCGCGCTGAAGCGGCGAATAGTCATACCCATGACAACAGGAACTAACAGGATAACGAGAGTCAAAATTATGTTCCTGGTTGGAATCTGCGCGTCAGGATTGTCAGCCAAGAGAATTCCGCCGTAGATGGTGAGCATCAAGGGAGTCATGATTATTGCCCACAACGTAGAGTTCGCGGTCATCATCA
>JACCDO010819493.1_pt1 | contig 10539 bp, 10 predicted proteins | sample 7446101 | NCBI WGS metagenome assembly JACCDO01 (sample SAMN15323440, study PRJNA562643) | freshwater metagenome | isolation source: river surface water | place: USA:Blue River Watershed | collected 2017-08-16
GATTGGTTTGATTGGTTGTTGTAACTCTTTTTCGTTGAGTAGAAGAGCCTTTTTTACTTTTACTCTTACTTTTGCTTTTGCTCTTACTCTTGCCCTTCTTTTGACTAAAATCAAAATCATTCATATTCATCTTTTATCTTACTTTTGAATCTACTTCTACATTATACTTATATTTAATTCACATTCGTTTGATATAAAGGAAAATATATAAAAGTATATATCAAGAAGTAATTAAAAAATGAGCGCCCAAGATCAGATTCTCGAAAATACGCCCATCGAAGGCGTCGAGCAGAACCAATTTGTGGATCCTTCCACTCTAAGCATCAAAGCAGTTTGTGAAATTATTCACAATCAGTATGTAGAAATGCTTGACATTGTCACTGAATCGGTCAAAAACAATGAAGAGTTAAAGAGCGCACTCACGCGTGATAAGAAGCACTATTTGGAGAAGGTATCGACCAATGGTCTTCTTCAAATCCTTTATGTATATACGGAGAATTTCCTCTACTCGTTAGAGGCGCTGAAGGATCATAATTGTGATTACTTCACGTATCAAGAAGACCGTATTAAGCGCAAAAGTGGTAAGGTAGAGAAGGTCAAGATCAGCTGTTTGGTAGGAAAGACGACACTGAAGCGGATTATTCCGGAAGTGTCCGAAGAGATCCATTGGAAGATCTTCGACACACTGGTAAATGGCTTCATCTTCTTATGTAAGAAGACGGAGCACGGCTTTGAGTTCCGCAAAGAGTATTTGAAGTACGTTCATGAGAATTTTGAAGATAATCGCAATTATAGCAAGATGAAGCTGATGATTGAGAATGTCGATTCAATCTTTGATGAGTATCATCCGGAGGATTATAAGCCAGTTGAGAAGAAGGAGAAGGATGAGAAGAAGAGTGGAAAGAAGGGAAAGAAGGGTAAGAAGGATGAGGAGAGTGATGATCCCTTCGGCTTCTTTACGAAGAGTGCGGGGGACAATTTAGTGAAAAATCTGGAGAGCTCGAAGATCGGTCAAATTGCCAAGAGTATTAGCAATAAGATGAGCGAAAATGACTTCCCTATGTTGCGTGATCCAAGCCAACTGCTTGCCTCTCTCACCAATCCCAATGCGGAGAATGGTCTGGGTGATCTCATCAAGTTTGTGATGACGGAAGTTCAAACATCGCTGGAAACCGCAAATATTTCCCATGACGATTTAATGGGAGAAGCATCGGGAATGATGGGTGGTCTCTCCAAACTTACGGGTATTGACCCGATGAAGATGATGGGAGGACAACCACCTTCAGGAGGGGAGGGTGGAGAATCGGTACCCGACTTTTCGCAATTTGCGGGTATCTTTGAGGGATTAGGAAAGGAGCTCCAGAAGAGTTTAGACTCGGAGAAGGATGGTGGAAAGAAGGAGTAAATCATAAAAGCACTTTATATATAAATAGTGATTAAATAGTGATTAAATAGTGATTAAATAGTGATTAAATAATAATAGACTTATTATTATTTATAAAAAATATGTTGTCGATTCTATCATTTCATTGTATTGAATGGATGAAACGCATTAGCTCTTCCTTGTAATGTTACTTCCATTTTCCCATCTTTCATTTTTTTTGTATTTATGATTACCAATGGAGTGGATGTTTGTAATCCAAAACAAACTATTTTTTTAAAATAATCATTTTGTTTTTTATTGAATGTATATTCATCTATTACGATCTTTCGCTTTTCATTCGAATCTTTTAACTCCGTCCATTTACCACTCTTTTTCATCCATAATAAACCGTTGATACCATATTTTAGGGTATTTTCTGGATAAAATGATGCTGATACGGACGGGCCTTTGCGGCTCTTATCTTGATTCAATTTAAATTGGCTGATGATCTTCTTGATTCGTAATGCGTTTTTATCATTTTTGATTGGAGATATAGACATATATTGATTTTCATCCATACATAATTCTTCAAATTTAAATAATTGAGACCAATACTTCTCTATCTCATTATATTTGACCTTTTCATTTATTTTATTATATTTACATGGCGCTACTATAATGGGTACATCACTATATTTGAGCTCTATTTTATAATTCTTTTTCACAAAGTTCCAACAATCATTATGTAAAAAGATACCATTTTTATCTTTATTCTCGATTTCTGTATAAATCTCATGATGTATATCTTGATAATATTCATTTTTCTTTTTGTCTTTAAAAACAATATTACAATTTGTTTCACGACAATGATGAATAACTTTATTTGTATTTGTTAAGAAAGTACAATCATTTAACCATTGTGTCTCTTTGGCGAAATCATACATTTTTTTAATATACTTATCATCAGCATCGATTTTTTTAAATATAGCTTCATTATATTTATCTCGGGTCTTCTTACCTTTCTCTTGATGATATAACTCTTCTATATATTTAACATTTGATGTATCATATGAGTGACACGGATTTCCACATATAAAACAAAAGAGATCATAACAACCCATTTTTATACTTTTCTTTTTACTATTTTTATAATATATATTTATTTATAAATAACTTTTTGATATAAATATATAAAGAGAGATATATAAAGAGAGATATATAAAGAGAGATATAAAGAGAGATATAGGAGATAATAAAGAGTAAAGATGGATTTTGAAAATATACTTCAACGTTTAAGACGAGCTATGGAGGAAGAGGATGCGAAAAAGATAGATGTGCTTTGTAATATTTATATGGCCTCATCCTTTCCAGAAGTTTCACTTCAAACGCAGTATGAGAAGATCGAAGAGATGATCGCATCATCTCATACATCCAAAGTATCTCTTAAAATGGTGAAAATCTATATTTTGTCAAAAATGATATCTTTCTAAAATATTTATTTTTTTATCTTTTTATCTTTTTACTTGTAATGAAAGATAATATATCTTTTTTGGCTAACTCTTTCTCTTTTTTACACTTCTTTGTAATACACTTTGCATAATCTTTTGTAATACGTTCTGAGGCTATTCGTTGTTTTTTTAATACATCAATCGCACATTTCGTATATGATTTTAAATCAGATAAGTCTTTTCCACACTTTTTATCCATAGCCTTACCATCTTTACGAATTTGATTACGAAGTGCGCGCTTCTCGCTTTTACAATGCTTCTCTTCACATAATTTTAGATTTTTAGTTGCTTTTGTTGTTAAAAAAGTTTTCATTTTATTTACTATATTATAGAAAGATTTAATAAATATGTTTATAAAGAGGTAATTTTAATCTTAATAATAATTAGTACTTATTATTAAATTCATATGGAGTTAGAAGAGTTAAATCAACAACACGAATCCAAGGAAGTTCGTAAGATCAAGCGCGATGCCCGCGAATTGATTCAAAAGAGTGAGCTCATGACCGACCCCTTTTGGTTCGAACAGCCCTCTATCTTATTTGAGAGTGGTCGCGTCGCCCAATTCTTCCCCACTTATGAAATGACCTTTATTGAAAAGTTAAACGCGATTACCCGTTTGGCAATTTATTTAGGAGTTGCTCTCTATATCGTGAGTTCGACCTATCAGTGGCTCTATCTTGCCATTTTAGTCCCCATCTTTACCATCTTTATGTATAAGACACAGCGCGAAAATATTGAAACCTACTTTAATAATTATGATAGTTTAGAGAATGCGATTCACGAAGATGTTTTGATGACAAAGGAGAGCGTGAAGCCGACGACAAATAATCCTTTTATGAATATTAACTTAATTACAGATGATCGGACTCGTGCACCCGCAACACCTTCATGGAACAATGATACGGTAATGGCAGATATTGAAGATAAGTTTAATTACAATTTATATAGGGATACTTCTGATTTATATGGAAAGAATAACTCTCAACGTCAATTTGTGACAATGCCAAGTACGACCATTCCTAACGATCAGACCACTTTTGCGAAGTGGCTTTACCAAACGGCACCTACATGTAAAGAGAAGAGCATCTATTGTGCACCTGAAATGCCAGCATATCCTTATTTGGATACAAGCAACGCTCAACAATATACAAATATGAAAGTATAATCTTCCCTTACTCTTCTTTTTTACTCTTTTCAAAAACGATTTGAAAAGAGTAATACTCCCACACTCAGATTCGAACTGAGGTTGATCGATTAACAGTCGACTATACTAACCACTATATTATGCGGGAATGGATGAGGAGTTAAAACCTTTTACGGCCTCCTACACTCTTTACTTATCTATTTTTTTTTGAAAATAAACGCACTTTCAAAAATTCCTAAAGAAAAGGAGAAGAGAGAAGAATTAAATTGACTTTACTTCTTTGTAAGAGTACGAAGTAAGAAGTATGCCATAATACCAGCATTTGCCAGTACCAGTCCTTTGGTAATCATGTCATTTGTCTTATTCTCGTGACACTCCTCTTCCATGGAGAAGGAGCAGGAGGAAGATGATGATTCTGAGTAAGAGGGCGTGGGGTGGCATGGTTCTGGTTCGCAACAAGGTTCCTGATGTTGATAGCAGCAGCACTCCGTCTTTTTACAGCAAATGGTAAGAAAGCGTTCAAAGTATCCGAAGCACCAGAAGGATTCATCACACTCGGTCTCTACAGCGCCGGAAGCGTGGAACGACTTCTTGACCGAAAGTAACGCAAGTTCTAAATTGCTATTATTATCATAAAATCCTGGGGGAATGAAGGGCAAAACGTGTGAGTTAGGCATATCCGTAGAGATGGATTTGTAGGCATCGGAGGTGGGAACGGGAGCAATATTCAAGAACTTTCCGCAAGTGAGTAGTTCATTATTATAACCATTTGTTAAGTACGTGATCTTAAGAAGAAGTTGTCCGCTCTCATTGTACGCATTTTGGAAGGTCTCCGCTGGGCCACAGTAGAGAGTTCCGTTGGACTGTTCGTAAGCAATCGGCCCCAGGTAGAATTCCGTGGGTACATAGGAAGTGGGAGCCGTTGTGGTAAAAGTGTAAGGAGAAGATACATCTTCCGGAACGCTATAAACACAAGTACAAGGGCCAACATGGACGTTATTGACTGACTTGAAGACACCGCCATTGGTAGTATATACATGATAAGGAATAAATCCAAGGGAAAGGAAGGTGGAAGCCGCCAGATTCACGACGGAGTTGCGGAGTATCGTTGTCTCCATATCATCGACGCTCTCCACATGTACGAATGCGCGACCGTTGGTTTGGTAGTTGGGGTCGATATTGGAGAAGCCGTCGATATAGATATTGTGAGTAAGGGCGATTTGTGCGCCATCTTTAAGGGAGATGTGATCTCCTTGATATTTGAAACCAAAGATACTATCTTTAATAAGAGCATTTCCACCATAGACTCGGATGGCGTCTCCTTGTCCGTAAAGGATCTCGAGGTTTTGGAAGGTACAGTTGTAAGAGGGAGCCGCCAATGTAAGGGAGTTCGAGTTGGTAATGCTGGCATCTCCGGCAAAATAGATACGAACATGGCATAGTACAACATTATTCGTATTCGATATATCTCCACCGTAGGTGACACTGGTTCCCGGGAGGTTGATAGGATAGGACTCTTCGACAAGGGTTAAATTGGTTTCATTGTTACCACATACGTAGATACCCGACCAAAGAGCGGAGAAAGGGCCGAGACCTCCATTATACGTCCAAACCTTCTTATTATTTAAGGCAAAGATGACACAGTTGGGTAAGATGGAGGTGAAGGTAATGGGGCATTCGCAGGTGCCTTCAGCAAAGAGTTTAGAACCGATGGTGACAATAAGGGAAGGAGGATTGCGAGGGTCGGAGTAATCGGGACTATTGGCATAAATCGTGGTTCCCTCTTCAATGGATAGTACGGAGTTATTGATGACATGAATACGATTCATTAAGACCCAATTCTTATCACGAGTCCAGATGATATCATGGGTAATATCATTATATACAAGAACGGTTTGCTTGTGTGGGTTTAACGCATTACAAGAAGGAATTTTATGTTGATAGCAACTCATGGATAATTTATCTTTTTATCTTCTATCTTTATTTAAGATATATTTTCCTCTTCACTCTTTGAAAAAGAGAAGGAAAGAAGAGTAAGAGAAAGAAAAAAGAGAAAGAAGAGAAAGAAGAGAGAGAAGAGAGAGAAAGAAGAAGGAATATTTTAGACAAAAGAGTTTAAAAGGAGGGTTTAAAAGGGAACCATTGGTTCCCTTTAAATGAAATATATTGATAAAATAGTATAATTCATTTAAAAAAATGTCATTCGTTATTAATCAAGAGACCCGTTTATCCTATGACCCGTGCTATCTTAACGGCGTTGAATCTACCAACTCCCGCCTTTCTCAATACACCTTAGACTCACGTCAAATCAACGACGACTCCTTAAATCACAATCAAATTCGCGGATTATATCGCAACAACCATGATGGAAAGGGTAAGTATGTCAATGAGGAGACGAAGCTTCGTCACGGCCAAGCTTGCTCGGAGAAGGGTCGTGTTGCGAAGAGTCTGGATACCGTACTCTTTGCCGGCCCTCCGTTCATGGGTAATGGCTCATCTACTCTTCGCAATCCTGATCTCAAATCTCGTTTAATGAGTGGAGAGCAAACCCATGTAAAGAAGAGTGTGGCTCCTACTTGCGGTGTCACCATTGACCGTTTTACTCCTTTACTTCCTTGTATTGCGGAGAACGTACAAAAGCCCGAACATATTATTCCGGAACATTGGATTCGTGGAGGCATGAGTACCCGCACGGTTGTAAAGAATGCGGATTATATTAAGTCATTAGGACAGAAGTAAATAGTAAGGAGAGGTGTAATAAAATCAATATTATTTTTTATATTATTTACAAATAGAATTATTTATAAATAGAATTATTTACGAATGAGAGTACATCATAAAGATATTTTAATAATGTGTCATCCAGAAAAAATATTTGTAAACGAGTCAAATAATATAAAGGGACACTTTATATTAAATACACATTTGAATGAGCTCAATCATTTTTTAAAAGCGATGGATCCAACGATTTCAAATATTTCCAAAAATGATTCTATTTATACATCGAATGTTTTAAATTTACCAACAAATACTGTTTTAAATCGTAATCAGGTTCATAAAGCTCATTATCAAATGAGTTTTTTTGAACCTGAAAATTTACCATCTTTATTGATTCCACCCAATGAACCAGAACCACTCTTCTCAGATACGTTTTTTCATCATTTTCGTAAAGAGATACGAAAAAAAGAGAATGAAATAAGAAGAAGAAGAAGAGGAGGAGAAGAGTATACTGAAGAAGAGTATAATGAAGAGTGGGAAATTTATTTTAATGAATTACTAAACAGTTTAAAATATAATCATCCCATTCGTAAAGATTTTCGTAGAAGATTAAAAGAACACGAAAAATATAATCGAGAAATGAAATTATTTGATACTATACCATACAATAAGCGTAATCGTGCTTATAATATATTACGCGGAAATGCCAAAATAAGAACTTCAAATGAGGTGATAAATATAGTTAATAATAATGAAATACCATATTTAATTAAAAATGGAATGAAGATAGCAAAAGGAATTAAAAGAGATCTCTTATTCCAAGCATTTGATATTATTATAGCACCTGATTGTGATGGAATGATTATTCACTATGATTTACAACAATTCATTGAATGTATCGTAAATATAGTAAATTATTTATTAAAAGATCATGGTATTTTACTTATTTCAAAAGTAATCTCGCTCAATTACACTCGTATTACAGAAGATGAATGGCGTAATATTATTCTTGACTATATTCAATCATTACGGAATAGAGATTTAAACCAATACTCATATCGTATTCAATTAAATAACGAAAATATATATGGTTATGGTAAAATTTTATGTATACAAAAAATTCCTTTAGAAAATATTCAATATAATATTGGAAATATGTATTATTCATAAAATGAATAATTTATAAAATGTATAATTCATAATATCATTCTTTTTAACTTAGAGAGATTTATATAAAGATACAAAAATACAAAAATACAAATGAGTACAGAACGAATATTGGAGTCGCAAGGATATATCTTTTTAAAGAGTGTCTTTCCGCGGTCTGTGATTGAAGAGTTTAACGCTCAAATGAACTCATACTTTACCAAAAATCATGTCATGATGTATTTAGGAAAGCCGATGGATATGGATGTTGAAGAGTTTTATGTGAATAATACGTACTCTCAAATGGATAACTTTGAGAAGAATATACGATATCAAAAACCAGTGATTGAGAATCGTGGTGCGAAAAATCGGACAAATGATATAGGTGCTTATGACTTTCATCAGGCGCAAAAGTTATTTCCGCACTTATTGGAACTCTTTCAGATCAAAACCTTAGAAGCAATTTTACAGAAGACGACATCCTCACGTTGGCGCTTGGATCGTGCGAATATCCATATTTCGAATAATGTTAAAAATCCGATTGGATATCATAGTGATGGACTCAAAGATAGTATAAGGGTACTCATCTACTTATCGGATTTACCGGATCTCAGTTATGGAGTTCCTTCTTTTATTCAATATTCGCATACACCGGTGGGTCGGGCAAATGGAATCAAAAAGGAGGATATTAAAACCTTTCCGGGAAGTAAGGGGGATGTACTCATTTCATATGAGAATGGATTACATCGCAAATTGCCACAAACCACATCGTCGATCAATGGATTTGTTTGCTTACACTTTACAAAATAAGACCCATTGGTTATCCATCTATCCTTTGGATAGATGGAATATCACCGCTTCGGGCTCATTCAGCTGAATGAGCTGGGCCTATGGCCTCTTATGAACTTCCCGCTATAAAATAAAATAATCATATAAAAAATCTCTTCGGATTCATTCAGCTGAATGAAATGAATCTTTTTATCTAAAAAGATGATTTATTCGCGAAGGCCGTGGAATGAGGTCAATCCAGGTTCTCCAAAGGAGAACAGATTGCTAGCGTGAGTCTTCATATCGAGTGTTTTGGGGGCATACTTGCGACTGGGGCATTTGCTCGCAAGACGGGTTTGACCACGAAGGTCCGACTCAAGATCCACCAGATTTCCGGTATATAGTGCTACATGTTCGGCACCAATAATATTGCGTTCCAGTGTGGATTTGGACGAGTTTTCGAACTTTCCGTTGTAAGTGGCATATTGGAAAGGGCCGGTGGAGGTTTTGATGCGCGAATCATATGTACAGTTATCATAGATTAAACGGTTGGAGCTCATTTTTTGAAAAGATATTTCCTATTTCTATCTTTTCAAAATATATTTTTTTTTCAAAAAGAAGAAAAAAGTGATTTCTCTCTTCTCTTTCTCTTACTCTCTTTCAAGAAGAAGAAAAAGAGAGAAGTCAAAAGAGAGATTTAAAAATAAAAATGGATTATCAAGAGAAGTATGAATTACTTCATCGCCAAGTATATGGTTATCCCGCTGATTATCAAAAGTTATATCAAAAGGTATATCAAGATGGATACGACCAACTCGTGAGGTTTATTCAACATATTCAAGAGCCATCGATTTCACACTTTCACAATCATCTCACACGGTTAGAGATAAAAGAGGAGGATCTTCATAAGATTCTGATAAAATGTATGGAGCTTAAAAGAAATGAGTATATTCAAGAGTTGCTAACACATTATGTAATCAATTGTAATTATAAGACGATTGTTACACATGAATCGCTTATTGCTCTCTCTATGAAGTATGATTCGAAAATCGTCTTTGATTACTTGGTGGATTCTAAAAAAGTTCATTATGAAGAGTGTGTAATGACGGTATATGAGAGCAATGGGCCACGTACACTCAATTTGATTACGCAAGCGATCCTATATAACGAGATTACCAAGAATCACTACTACTTTGAACGATTATCGAAAATCGAAGTGCTTCAACCTTGTTTGTATAATCGGGGAAGCGGAGAGGTCTTTTATGCGCTCTTAAAGATTAAAGAGTCAAGTGAGAAGCTCTACTTTTTGCGATTTTTTAATTACATCTACACAGAATCCGATGAGTCGATTGTATATATCTTTTATTTGAATTATGAAGATGATTTATATGAGATGATTGGTGAATATAGTGAAAAACTCCAAGCGTTAGATTTAGATAAGATCCAAGCATGTATTATGATAAGTACATTGGATTCGAACTTCCGAACCATTCAAAAGTTGTTCTCACTCTTACCTCGGGAGACTCAAGAAGAGTTATGGTATCATGACTCATTTGATCTTGCCACCTCCATTAAACGAAGAGTACGACAGATCAAGGAGTCAAATCCTTCATTACATCAAGAGCTTACATCATGGATTCGTGATATGGAACATCGTGAAGAGAGTGTAGAGTGTGAAGTACGATGTACTCAAAAACATACATGTAATATCTGTTTGGATGAGGAGAGTGAGAATCAAGTATATAAGAAGTGTAATCATTGTCAAGCACTCTTTCATAAAAGTTGTTTAGAAGAGTACTTTTGTGCTTCCGATAAGTGGAATCAATGTTGCTACTGCCAAAATCGAAGCAAATTTTCATATGTAAAAGAGTAAATAAAAAAGTGTAAAAATC
>JACCDO011823354.1_pt1 | contig 10538 bp, 2 predicted proteins | sample 7446101 | NCBI WGS metagenome assembly JACCDO01 (sample SAMN15323440, study PRJNA562643) | freshwater metagenome | isolation source: river surface water | place: USA:Blue River Watershed | collected 2017-08-16
ATCAAAAATTTTGACAAAATTGAAAATTTTTTAAAGAAATTCAAGAAAGGGATGCCGAGTGCGGAACAGTCCGACTTATCCAGCAACCCGCTGGATGTGACCAGCAGCACGCTGCGTCTGAGGGCGCTACAGAGACTTTGCTCTAATGAAAACAATAATTATCCGCAAGGAATTCTCATTGTACCTGGTCCAGATGGACGAAACAATAAATTTGCGATACAAATATTGAAGTATTTGTTCTTGACATCATTAGGCAAAGACTTATTAGATGCACTTATAGATACCCAGTATGAGTGCTTGGAAGAAATTGTATTGTTAATTCAAGAGAATTCAGTTTCTGTCATTTGGAATGAACAAATCAAGTCATTAATTGGATCTGTATTATTTCAAGGATGTCCACATATTATAGAATATACCGCTACTTCTAAAGAGGACGATGAAATTGATGTATATCAAGAGTGGAAATGTGTTAATTTTAAGCGAATGATGTTAGAATCGGTGAATTTTGGACGAATTATAGGAATACCAATACCACTTGGATATGAATCCATCCAAGATATTGAATCATGGCCTCTAATACAAGCTTTTGCACTCGATAGTGTTTTTACACCTGTTGGTATATTCACGAATAAATACAATGTTGTTGATATATCTGAATATGTAGACATCATATTTAGAACAATTGATAGTTACACTGTGGATAATGCGATAGATATCGTCCGCAAATCTATTGTACCACATTGTGAACAATTGATTAGCCAATTAGATGCATATACTGCAGATCAAAGGACAAAAGTAACCGCAGATGATGCAGTTGGTCCATTAGATATGCTATTCGAATTCGGATGTATGGAGTGTCCATACTCACCTGATCCATCATTGAAACCAATTTTATACTTCGGTGCTGATACAAATTACATCGGCAATGATACTCCATTAAAAGGGTGGCCAGACAAAGTTGCAGGCAATAGTTTACATGTTGTATACGAAGCATGTGAACCTAGCACAGGTATGCGATGGTGTCGTACGTATTTCTTACAGCGAGGGAAATCAATTGAATACATTAGAGACGTCGACGCTTTAGTTAATGAAGTGATACGTGATGACGATACCAATGATAACGAGGAAAATGATGAAGAGGGATCCGTTGAAAATACCGAAGATCATAAAGAAGAGATAGAAACAAACGTGCCTATTGAATCACTCCGTATCAGTGGTAGTATTGTAAATGCTATTAATAGGTTGGAAGCATTATACGTCAAAGTATGGTTAGGCTTGCGATTTGTTGTACGAGAAGCGTTTTCTACACACAATGATGTGCTTGACGCGGCTACATACATCCAGCAAGGTATAGACGACGTCATGAAAGGTAAACCGCATTCGGTAATACTGAAGGATATACCGTACTTAGGGCTGCATGACATTGTTCTAGAAATGGATGAGCAGCTGTTAGTTCACATCGATTGCTTAGATGCATTAGGGCGAATAGTATCTATTGAAGACATTGATGAAATGGGTGGCACAATTTGGGTTTACGTTCGTGTATCCATAAGTGGTATAGTACTTGGTTCAGGTGATACAACAGGCGCAGTCGCAGTTGGTGACACCTTTTTGTTTGCGCCAGTCCACGAAAGTATTGCGACCGCTTCTTTGCACAATAAATTTGTATTACCGTTGATTAGTGATGCATATTGTGTGACACATGCTGTGCCATATTACCGTTGTATACTCGGTAATGGGGCGGAAGAAATTACCGCACAAAGGCTATTACGTTGCACTAGAAGCCTGCATATGTTGGCATCTATTGGCTTGGGAAGACCCATTGAAACAACCGGTACAGGTTTATTGCACACGCCGATGTTTGCTGACCATCCATTATTGTCACCCTTAAATATTGAATTTCGGTTATTTACAAGTGGTTTTTTAATCGAAAAAATGTACACATCAACATTACCGATATTGGTATCAATGAGTGTCCACGTAAGTCATATGTGGACTATTGACGCCTCAGATTTTTTAGAACAATCATTAGATTATAGTGGCTTAGAAGGCAGTCATTTGGATTTGCCTGAAGGGATAGTAGTGGTCCTTCAGTTGTTCAGCAACAAAGAACTCGTGAAGAAGGCAAACGCCATTAATAACGATATCGACGACGTCCTCGGCCGAGGCAAATACCTCAAATATAATACATACAACCCACTGGCACGTGCATTTCCATCATTAGGCATGAATGGTGATTACGAGCCTCAATTAATTGCATTTTATGTTCGTAAAAGTTCGCGGGTATATCCTGTCATCACGGAGGCCCTGAAGGAGTGGAAAGTTACACTTCGTATTCATGACATACCAAACGATCGAGGTGCGGGATGCAAAATACCAACGGATATAATGCGTTCGTATTTGACGAATATTGATTACTGGAGTGTTATGGACGACAGCACTTCGCTGTACAACTATATCGCTGAAGAGGAAAGTGTATCAAGCATCGAATCTGCGAATAAAATCGTCAAATATGGAAACCGAGCACTATATACCGCCAACCTACCAAATCTTCCCGGATTTGGATATTATTTAATGAAATGCTTCCATTTAATATCCGAATCACAACGATTACGCAACAAGGAATACGTCATACAAGACAATGTGGTCACTAGCAGCATGCCCAATACCCAAATCATCTTTGTTCTCGGATATCCTGGCAGTGGCATACTGGCTGTTGGCAACCAAATCAAAGCGAGAGTCAAAAACACGTTATCAAGTGAGTACACCGTTCATGGGTGCTTGATTGACTTCTTAAGTACGAAGAATGAGAATATGCACAATGTTATTAAGAATAGTATGAATAATGTCATACAAGCATGCAAATGCAATCCTAAAAGCGGCAAGTATACGAATAACATTATTGTTTGCACTATAATTATAGTCCCAGAGGTTTATGTGCTGCTCTCTGACGTGATATTCAACGTATGCACTATATCACACGCACATCCTGTGTGCATCATACCAATATTATCCGTGAAGTTCCTATCAAATGTCGATAGTTCGATAGTAAGCAGTATAGGCATCGGTAGAGAGACAGTGAAGGCATCAGTGACCGCGTTATGTCAGCAAGGTTTGGCTGATATGATCATATTAATGGACGAGACGAATCAAAGTAAAGTGTACAATCAGACCAAGACCATGCTGTATCGCATGATCTCCAACGACATTATTAGTTTTCGTATCACTCCAGTTAGTCTCAGACTGGACGAATTGTGCATCGAACACGTGGTAGAAGCCGTTGAGAAATATGCAAAGAAAGATAAAAGCAATATCATAAATAGCAGTATTATATTAAAGGATAAAGCCTTGTATTTGCTGCGCTGTGGTTTCACGGGTGTCAATGCTGTGGATATACCACTGGTCCCACGCCTATCGTGTAACCCGATGGTGTTGGATAAAGGTTTGGCATCCATAAAAGTCGAAGACAACGAAGGATGGGACATACAATGCATAATCAAAGTGTTCATGCTGCTATTCCCTAATGCCACATGCAACACAGTATTCGATGATACTTGGAGTATTCCAAAGAATTTTGACAATTCTATTGGTCTTAAGCGTTGTATTACACTGGCAAAAGTCAAAGTTATTACAAATAAAAAATACGAAGAAGGTCGCAAAGTATTCAATAATTATATGACCCAACTCAAAGCCGCCAAAATTAATGATGTGAAGTCCCTAGTCAACGGTATTATTTGTTGCTATGGTGCTGTTCGTCTTTCTTCAGGCAAATTTAGAAGCGGCGCTAGTAGCTCCAGCGCAACCAGTAGTATAACCTCCAATAAATCCACGATTGTATACATAGAGGCAAGTGACAGTTCAATTTTGATTAGACCACACGATGATACGGATAGCAGTAGCATCAATCACCTGCATGTCCATGGGGCGTGCAACGACAGCGACATCTCGTTATTCAGAGAGATGATAGCGCAGTGCAAGCTGTTCAAATTGAAATCAAAAAAACTGTTGAGCATGGCCGATTTGACAGAGAGTATTTTGGTTGGAATTCAGAATAAATTTACCCATAAACCCGTTGAAGGATGGTGGTATGATGGCACGATGTATGTCGATATTAATGGAAACAAAAAAATGCTGCGTCCAGACATACATGAAGTTGCCAACTCATATATTGACTTGGAAAATAATAAAATTAAGAAATACAACCAAATGCTTGAATTAGTTGATAGAATTACTTGTTAATGCCATTTTCATCTGTGTCTAATCTATGATTCCTATCGTGCTATGATCTAATTGATCTTCTTACGCTCCTTAATCGTTGCCTTTCCCTCCCTATCCATCTGATTTGGGTGTGGACCTATTTGAAAAAAAACAAAAAAAGAGAGAGGTTTTTACTGTTAAAATCAATCGATATATCCGAAATGTCGCTGTGGAGCTCGATGCTGAGCGCTGGGTCGAAGCGCGTCAAGCCCAGCATCGGCAACTACCTCGTCGTGGGTGAAGGTGAAGTAGGAAAATCAACATTGCTGAACGTATTAAGCGGGAATTCATCTTCGACAAATGATAATATTATTGATTTTTCATATATTTCATGCGATGGAATCACTGAAGAAATTGCAGATATACAAAGTCATGCGCAAATACAAGAAATGAATAAGATTAATTTATGGGTGATTAAAAATGATATAATATACAATAAATTGATTCAGTCCTTACTGAGTATAATAAATACATCTCGATTAGGGATTATAATAGCTATAGATGCTAGTGCAGATGATAATTCAAGTGTAAAATCACTAAAAAAGTGGCTGTCTATATTAAAAAATACAAATTTCCCATCCTCACTGATAACAAACTATGGTAATGATGTGACCACAAAGTTAATTAATATTCCCATTATTGTAGTAGGATGTAAATGTGATCTATTAACTTCTTCATTGACATCCTCGACTGACGTTTCTATTATTAATCGCTTGAAAGAGATACAAGGGATATTAAGAGTCATATGTTTAGAATACGGATTATCATTAGTATATGCATCAGCTATAAAGAATTGCAATATTTCAAGTTTACGTCGACTGATGCTACTATCCCTATACAACGAGACTGCTTCATTACAATCATACTATCATATTGATGATAGTTTGGATAGTCTTTCCCTTCCTGCAGGCACTGATACCATAGAATTAATAAATATAAAAACTGGTTACAATATGAATACCGATCCATTGTTGCATTCTGTAGACTTCTCAGTAATTGAGAGCGGCAGTGCAGCATTAAAGCCAACGACTAGCAATTCAAATTTGAATAATTCTAACGGCGCGATTGAAAGTGATGGCGAATGGATCAATTCATTGGTATCATTTGTGAATCAAGTCACTGCAAGTACCACTAGTACTAGTACTTCCTCAGCATCTGTGACTGCTGCAACTGATGGTAATAATGATGTAAAAGCTACCACCAAAGTGAAGTCCAAAAGAATCAGTGTAGCAGATACGGCAACTGAAGACGCATCCGATTTCTTCAAAAATTTATTAGCGGGAGGTAAAAAGTAAGGTTTAGTAATAATATATCTATGTACATTGTTGTTAACAAGTCTCAAGTTTGCGCGCCCCTTTCGAAGTACTCAAACGTTTTAATGAAGCTAATTCTCGTATTATCCTTAAATTTCCTTTTACATTTCCATTCTTCAAATAATTCTTCATTGTTAGCACAATTCGCATCATTTGGATTTTCTTTCTGAAATTCTTGAAACAAAACCTGGTCATCAATACTGATACTGCACCGGCTAGCCAGATTGCTCGGGGCCTTCATTTCATTGGATTTCGTTTGATATAAGCCAGCAATATTTTTAGGTGAAAATACTGAAAGGAATTTTGATTTATTCACACTCTTGACACTACTCCTTTCCATTGTTGCCTGGGCGTTATCGCTAAATCGGCCGTTGGCCATGTAGTCATCATCGTCGATTATGCTAGTTGCATCGCGAGTATCCGTTGCTGTATGAGAGAGTGCATACATGGGATTAACACCGATAGGTGACACAGTAATCGTTTCTCTGTCATTAGGAACTCCTTGGGTGTTATGTAAACCTTTCATCACCGCGTACTGCTTGCTGACGACATAGTGGACTTGAAACCATCCGTGAAGCCGATGAATTACCACGTAATCGCGATTAATCTGTAAATCGTTTTTAACTAGGTATTCTAAATACCTAGTCCCTATCTGCAGTAAACTAATGTCGTAACCAAGACAGACAAGGGATAAACTGTAGTAATAACTGCTAACAAACAGCAGACACGACACGATGAGCTCGTACAGAACCGCAACCAGCAATACTTGCCATAGAAATTGGGTGATTATACCGTCGCGATTGGTGCTGAATGTAAATAAAGCACTCAGAAATAGTAGTACAAGACCACACACAATCATAAAAAACACAATGAAACGAGAAAAATAGACTAATGATTGTGCGATCAATACCCCCCACGCACCCGACGGTGCGTCACTCCTAATGACGTCAACACTGTATTTTAACGTGTACAAATACTTGGTAAAATCGCCTAATTTCAAGGAAACGGGTGAAATCACAAGCACATCGAATGCATTGCTGAACAAGACGCCCAAACCACAGAAATTGAACAAGGAAGACGTAAACGCCGAGATAAAAAAGGCGGTAATATTCTGCATCATATACACTAATCGCCTACCGCTTCGACTATAATCCGATCCCGATGGCGCCATAAAGCACGAAATAAACGAGTGATTAGCGCATACATGCAATACAAAATCCTCTACTAACCCTGGCTCTAATCGCAATATTTTGCACGACCATAAAGTGAAATGCAGTCCATTTGGGAATAAAATGGTTTTGTCGCAGCCTAAATACGCACGACTTTGCTGCAGATACTTGTGATACGCACGGTTAAATGTTAGCTTCTTAGATGATTTGAGCAAGTGAAGCACCGAACGTTTACTTGAAACTGTCTCCATTTTTCTCAGGTCGGAGTCCATATCAATCACCTCGATTTCACTAGACTCGGGTTGCTGCTCGGAAGCCTTTAGCAGCTTTTTGATATCCTCATCCAATGCGTACAAACCAGACAACACCGCCTGTCCTTTGGTACTTTGCAGCAAGCATTTCTTATAAAGTGATGATACAAATGCAGTTTCAAGCAAACGTTGCAATGGACCTTTCATTACGTGGAAGTAGTCAAGTGCGCACAAGATAAAAAATATACCACAAAAAAACGCGATGTATGATGCTAAATAGAACTGGGCTTTGGTTTTCACGTAATCGTTTGACCAGGATGCACTAAACCCATCCAGTAATAAGAGCTGCACCTTCGTTGGTGACGATGATGGGTACGTACTTGGTTGAGAAGATGGGAACTCAGTAGCAGTTGGCTCGTATGATGGGTATTCAGTTGGGTTAATAGAAGGCATACTTGGACCTACGCTAGTCGAAGGGGTAGGTGCTGTTGTTGGTGCATATGAAGGCACAGGTGTTGGCGATACTGATGGTACTTCACTCGGAGACACACTTTGTGCAGCTAAAGTACTTGCTATTGTTACCTTTCTCACTCGATTACCAGAATTATCAGAAATATACAAGTTACCAAAGCTGTCAAATCGAATAAATCTTGGCTGGTTGATAGTCGCGGCAGTTGCTGCTGCCCCATCACCAGTAGACGACGCAGCACCAGTGCCAACAATTGTAGAAATCATTCCAGTCGAAACAGTAACTTTGCGGATTCTATTATCGCTTGAGTCGGCAATATACACATTCCCGTAACCGTCAAGGACGATATCATAGGGATTATACAAATTTGCTGAGGTAGCAGCCATGTTATCACCATTATATGAAGCCGATGTACTACCTGTACCAGCTACGGTGCTGATTACACCAGTGGAGACTGTGACTTTACGAATGACATTATAGCCTTGATTATCACCGAAATAGACGTTACTATCACTGTCCACATTTAAACCAGCAGGAAACTTGATTGTTGCAGATGTCGCAGCACCACCATCGCCACTATAACCAGCTGCGCCTGTTCCAGCTATGGTAGTTATAGTCCCTGTTGCTGTTGTCACCTTACGGACTCGGTGATTGGCACTGTCACTAATATAGACATTACCTAACGGGCATAAAAAAGTATAATATAAGGCGATAAATGGAAAAATACATAGCTTATACCTAAAATATCGACAGCAATACCGATGGGATAATACAAAGTAGCCAAAGTGGCCGCACCGCCATCACCACTAAACCCTGCGCTACTACCGACAATAGTGGTGATGACATCGCTAGTTGAGGATATCTTTCGAATACGGTGACTATATACATCGGATAAATAGAAACTGCCTATAAAATGGTAGTGTAGTTAATGTGATTGATGCTTCAATGCTAAATGAGACTCGAATACCTGATGTATCAATTGTCAATCCTTGCGGATAGTATAGTGCGGCACTCGTGGCTACACCACCGTCCCCACTGTAACCAGCAGTACCTGTGCCAGCATACGTATTAACGATGCCAGTGCTGATTGTAACCATACGAATTCGATGATTGTTAGTATCAACAAATTTTACGTTGCCACTACTATCAACCACAATGCCAGATGGCGCATTAATAGTAGCACTTGTGGCTAGACTACCATCTCCACTATAACTTGCAACACCCGTGCCTGCAATTGTTATAATAGAATCGATTGCGCTGGGATTTTGACTTGGATAAAATGTGGGTAATTTTGTAGATATAACTGATGGCACTTGGCTTGGTGCTATTGTTGGAATTATTACTGAAGGCGACATACTTGAAGGAGTAGACGTGCTAGGTGCATACGATGGCAATTTACTTGGCGCGATACTAGGAGTTATTGTCGGTGCATACGAAGGCTGTAATGTCGTAGGAACTGCACTTGGAGCAGTACTTGGGATACCTGTCGGTGCATACGAAGGCTGTAATGTCGTAGGCACTGCACTTGGAGTAGTACTTGGGATACCTGTTGGTGCATACGAAGGACTTAATGTAGTGGGAACGGCAGAACTCGGGTTGTAGCTTGGATTATTAGTACTAGGTGTCACAGTAGGGGAGGCAGTAGAAATTGCCACAACACTATTTATTTTGCGCACTCGATAATTAGAAAAATCAGCTATGTATAAATTACCACTCAGGTCATATGCAAGCTCAGAGGGCAAGTTTACTTTGCCTGATATGGCTACTACATTATCCCCCCCAGTAATTGTACACGAGGTACCACCAGTGATGGTACTTATCACAGCTGTTGGAGAAACGTATCTAATTGCACAGTTATCGCTAATAAAGAACCCTCCAGCAATGTCAGGAAGAATCCCTTTGGGCCATTTTATGCCAGCAGATGTAGCTGGACCATTATCACCGCTGTAGGAACCAGTCCCAGTGCCCGCAACGGTTGTAATTATTCCTGTGCTAGCCGTGACTTTTCTTATTTTATTATTACTATAATCAGCGATAAATAAATTATTCGAAGCATCCATAGCAATAGAATATGGAGTATACAATAATGCAGACGTGGCAGCACTATTGTCACCAGTTGAACCGGCGGTACCCGTAGCACTCCCAGCATACGTTGTAATTAGCCCAGTGCTTATTGCAATCTTTCGTACATTATTTGCCCCTCTATCGGCGACGTATACATTTCCAGAAGAATCTAATTGACAACTATATGGTTCTTTCAGAGTTGCACTGGTGGCGGCACCATTGTCACCCGAGAGAGTTTGTACACCAGTACCTGCAATAGAAGTGATGATATTACTACTGACTTTAAGCACTCTATACGTAGTAGATCCGGCGATAATTAAATCACCATTACTGTTCATACATAATCCAGCAGGAGTAAGTGGCGCAGAAGTGGCAGCACCATTTAATCCGGTACATAGCGTGCCAGTGCAAGAAATACCTGTACCAGCATATGTTGTGATAATACCAGTGCTCATAGAAACCTTACGTACGTAGTATCCGTATAGTTCTGACACATACATAATACTATTTGCGCTGTCATACACAATACCTTGGGGATAATTAACTGTGGCAGATGAAGCAGCACCCCCATCACCAGCGGAGCTGGCAGTACCAGTACCAATAAAAGTAGTAATATACACTGTTGGAACAATTGAAGGCACACTAGTTGGCGTTGCAGTCGATGGTATGCGCGTCGGAGCAGTTGTTGGTATTCTTGTTGGAATTCGAGTTGGAATTAAAGTTGGAATTTTTGATGGAATTAATGTTGGTGAACATGAAGGATTTGTGGTAGGAAGCGGCGTGTAGGATGGTGAATATGTTCCACCTGATGTAATTTTTCTCACAACGTTATTATTGCTATCTCCAATATATACATTTCCCGAGGTATCTAAAGAAATACCTTCGATACAAGAAAACTGAGCTGAAGTAGGTTCACCACCATCACCGCTATATCCAGTGCTAGTACCACTACCCGCGATTGATTCAATAACACCAGTTGCAAGAGTAACTTTACGTATATGATTACTACTGGAAT
>JACCDO010683541.1_pt1 | contig 10536 bp, 14 predicted proteins | sample 7446101 | NCBI WGS metagenome assembly JACCDO01 (sample SAMN15323440, study PRJNA562643) | freshwater metagenome | isolation source: river surface water | place: USA:Blue River Watershed | collected 2017-08-16
CGAGCCGCTCGAAACAGATGCTGTCGTTTCTGAACGGAAATACTTCCCGCCCCCGAACTCAGATTCCGTTTTTTTGGACTGCGGAACCGAACTTCCAAAAACACCAAAGTCCCTCGACCGCTCGCATCCCAAACTTCCCAAATTTGATCAATTTCACCCCGAAGAAAACGGAAGTTCCTCGCGAGCAGTTTCCAGTCTTCTGAGGACTCGGGCGCCCAGACATTCAGGAGATACTCGTAAGCCCGATCTTCCGCCTCTCGTCCCTCTTCCGTTTTAGAGCGCGTTCGATTCTGAAGAGATCGTGGGGGCAAAGTTAAGCTTTCCTGACTCATGAGCCTGCTCAGGAGCAAGAATGAGACCAGAGCGATCTCTTGCTTCGCGAACTGGAGCGAAGGACTGCCGATGCCAAACCGTGATCCCTTTTTCGCGGATCACTTTGAGATGAGTCGGAGTCCCATACCCCTTGTGTTGGGCCATCCCAAAGCCGGGGCACTCTACTTCGAGTTGGTCCATCAGGCGATCACGGTGGACTTTTGCGATGACCGAGGCACAGGCGATGGTCAAACTTTTTTGATCCCCTTTCACCAACGGTCGCGCCGGGTGAGGCAAGACCGCCTCTGAGGGGAGCAAATTGCCATCCACCCAAACAAAATCGGGACGATTCTTCAACAGCCCCACAGCACGTCCCATCGCAAGTTGCGAGGCCCTCAAGATATTGATCTCGTCGATTTCACTCACCGAAGCTTCGCCCACAGCCCAAGCCAAAGCATACTCTTGAATCAAACCTTCAAGTTTGGAGCGCTGACGAGCACTCAGGAGCTTGCTGTCTCGAACCTCACTCAGCCACTCCGGACAAGTCTGGTCATCATAGGCTGACTCAGGGAGGATGACAGCTGCAGCGACTACAGGACCGGCGATACAACCTCTCCCCACTTCATCTACTCCGGCGACTTTCAACTGGGGCGCCCCACTCTCCTTTTCGTACTCAAGTGTGGGAACCGGACTTTTAGACGTGACCTGGGATGAGCTCATGGCGCCAAACCTAAAAAAAAAAGAGCAAAGAGGAAATCCCCTTTGCCCTTTTTCATCTCTTTTAAAAAAAGATCAGCTCTTTGCCGATGCTTTTTCGGTCGCTTTCGCACCCGAGGAAGCAGGAGCTGCGACTTCAAGCTCACGCTCGATCTTCGCTGCTTTTCCTTCGAGACCGCGGATGTAATAGAGTTTTGCACGGCGAACGCGGCCGGAAGCCACTTTCTCTACGCGAGCGATCCGTGGAGAGTTCTCCATGAAAATCCGCTCAACGCCAACGCCGTGAGAAATCTTACGAACCACAAAAGATTTGCCGCCCATGCTGTTGCCACGAGCGATCACGAGACCTTCGTAAGCCTGAACGCGCTCTTTGTCGCCTTCCTTAATGCGGACATGAACCTTTACGGTGTCCCCAGCTGCAAAGTCCGGCATTTCGGATTTCGCAACAGAGCTGTCCACAAGGGCGACTTTCGCTTGAAGACCCTTCATGCGAAGCTGAAGGCCTTTCGAAGCTTTTTTCGATTTGATCGTTTTCTTTGCCATACTAACTTTTCCTCATTTGAGAACGAGACTAAAAACGCTTGGCCTTTTGTCACTCGCGATCAGAAATATCATCCCTGAAGTACGAGCCGGTATCTCTCAGCTGGCTCCCGTGAGAACCCCCTGACTCGGTTGCCACTCTCACTCTCGGTCACCGAAGAGACGATCCAAGATGATCGCCGCCGCAGCACGCACCGAGAGGTGATTATAGCCCCCGGACTCCTGATCCCCTTCAGGCCCGTACACCGGAGCCAAGATCCGATGCACCTCGGGATAAAAGGTGTCTGAAACCCCCCAGCCGGTACCAAAAACAATCACCAACGGGCGAGTTCTTCCAGAAGTTTCAAGTTCGTGGCGAAGTTGCGAATAGCTCACACTTTCCCGAACCCTTCTCGCATCGGTCAGCACCACTTCAGGTAGCTCCCCGTGCTTTCGTAAGATTTCCTGCTTTACCCCCTCAAAGTCATGGGTGAGCCGAATCAACGACAGCGCCTCAAACCTCTTTGGGTGATACTCTTGGGACTGAGGCTTGTGCCAGTGGCTCAAGATCCGTCCCAACAACCGGTGCTGCTCCTCGATCGGTGTGACAACGAAGTACCCTTTTAAGCCGAAAGTACGCGAGGAACGCGCAATATCGTGCAAATCCAGGTTCGTCACAGCCGTCGTTACGATCGCACCTTGACGGTTAACGATCGGATAATGAAGCAAACACAAGTAGACAGGTACTCTCACGACAAGACGTCGCTAGCATCGGAGCCAGGAATTTGCATGATTTTTTTCAAGTTTTCTTACCTCGGCGGGCGGAAACCGAACGGGAGGGATGCTTTTCAAGATACTCCTCCCATAGATCCGGGCGTTTGAGCCGAGTTCGCTCCTCCCGCTGCGCGTGTCGCCACCGCTCAATCTCAGCGTGATTGCCAGACAAGAGAACTTCGGGAATTCCTCTTCCCTCAAAAACCGGAGGACGAGTGAACTGAGGGTACTTGAGCAACCCCTCCTCCAAGGAATCCTGGGTCACACTCCCCATCTTTCCCACGACTCCTGGGACCCAACGAGAGACGGCATCTGCGACGACGGCCGCGGGAAGCTCTCCCCCGGTGAGTACAAAGTTCCCAATCGAAACCTCTTCATCCACACATTCTTCGATAAATCGTTCGTCGACCCCTTCATAGTGGCCACAGATCAGCACGACTTGGTCGTACTTTGAGACCCATTCCCGCGCTTGATCCTGGTCGAAAACTTTTCCCTGAGGACTCATCAAAACAGTCCTGATCCGTTCCGAGCGCTGGGGTACAACCGATTGCCATGCACGGTAAAGAACGTCAGCTTTTAAGAGCATTCCGTCCCCGCCCCCATAGGGTTTGTCATCCACGGTGCGGTGACGGTCTTCCGAAAAGTCCCGAATCTGATGAAAGTGAAACTCGAGTAACCCCCGTGCGCGGGCCTTATCTAAAATACTCGAATGACAAGCAGCCTCGATCACTTCCGGAAAAAGGCTCAAGAAATCCCAACGAAAAGAACGGACTGCGGATGTCATTCTCCCGGTTCTACCCAAATTACTCTAAGATTTCCAGGACGGTCCGACGCCGGAGCTTGGTCGACGCTCCATTGAGAATCGTTCGAATCGCTCGCGCCGTCCGACCTTCCTTCCCAATGATCTTTCCGATGTCTTCTTTCGCTACTTTCAGCTCAATGACCGTGGTGTTCTCTCCGGCGACTTCCGAAACGACTACCTGATCTGACCGATCGACCAGCATCTTCGCCATCAATTCGATCAATCGCCCGAGTTCGCTGGGTTCCTGACTCCCTGCACCTGCATTTCCATTGGACATGGAGAGATCCTCTTTTTTCTTTCATTGAACGCTCATCTAAGTGTGCGAGTGCGTTCATCTTTTGTCAAATCCAGGGAGCCAAGTTTGAGGATACTCATGAGACAAAACAGACCCAAAAAACAAAAAAGGCCCAGAACACTGTCCGAAGACAGGATCCTGGGCCCCTTTCTCAGTCTATCAAAAACAGACTTACGCTTGCTTCAAGAAAGGCTTGAGCACTTCTCCAGCGGTCTTGCTGAATTGAGCACCCACAGACTTCCAATGCTTGAGAGCTTCAGCGTCGATGCGTACTTTGTCCGCATCTTTTGCTGCTTTTGGGAAATATTGTCCGAGCTTTGCGATGAAACCGCCGTCGCGCTTGCTGTTCGTGTTCACAGCCACGATCAGATATTTTGGATCTTTCTTAGCGCCCTGACGGGACAAACGGATGGTCACTGCCATTGTCTTCTCCTAAAATTCTTCTCTAAAAAATAAATTCTTATTGAGAACGCTCGGCTAACAGTCCTGACTTTTTAAGTCAACGCAGAAGATTCAGAGATTTGATTCCCACCTGAGCAGGGCGGTTCAATCACCCCTCTAGAACCCCAAGAGCCACGATCAAATTACTGAGGGGATAAGCGCCATCCAACTCGTTGAGGAGAATCGGATCGGATCCCGGCGTCATCGCCCCCATCCCTATTCCACTTTCGAGGAAGGCAAATACTGAATCACTCAGAGAAACTGTGGCCACCCACTGGTCCTTCTCGGGATGCGCCACCAGGAAGCGACTATCAGACGACCGCCATCTCCAATACAGGGTCCATCCACGCGGTAGGTCGAGACGAAGTTCTCCGTGAGTCTTGCCTCGTACTTGCATCACCAACTCTTGGGCCCAAGACGTCCAAGTTTGCACTGACGCAGAGAGAGTCACCCTCACTTTTCCATCGGAAAGAAACTCTTCCTGTAGACTCCATGTCTGCTCCACCGTGATTTGCCTCCGTAAAGAGAGGAGTCTCATATTTCAGTGGAAAAATGTGGAGGTAAATGTGCATTTTCTAACCACTATCGCCATTTTGGAGACCCTCACCCATGGATTCGACTTTTGAGCACCCGAACTTCACCCTTGGACGCGCGACGCAGGAGGGAACCTCACTTTACTTTCAGGAGAGAAGAGGATCCCAGACCCCCCGTCTTTTGGGAAAGACCGGGTTACTGATCAGTGGGCTTGGCTTTGGAAGCTATCGAGTGGGAACAGACAACGATTCAGCGCGAGAAGCCCTGACTCACGCTCTCAAACTGGGCATCAACCTCATCGATACGAGTACCAACTACGAAAACGGAAGCGCGGAACGACTCATCGGACAGGTTTTGGCAGAATATTTTGAGTCCGGAGAGATTACGCGGGACCAAGTCGTCATCATTTCAAAAGCCGGATACGCGCAAGGAGATCAGCTGGATCTCGCCCAGAGAAGACAGGAGGAGGGCTCCCCCTTTCCGGATATGACCGTCTTCTCCGAGGATTGTTGGCATTGTATTTCGCCGGAGTGGCTGCGGGAACAGCTCGACGGATCCCTCAATCGCCTGAAACTTCAATCCCTTGATGGTCTCCTCCTTCACAATCCCGAATACTTCCTAAAAGCGGGGGGCTCGCACGCCGAATATTACGCTCGGATCGAGCGCGCTTTTGAGCATCTCGAAACCGAGGTCGATCTCGGTCGAATTTCTTTCTATGGGGTATCGTCCAACACCTTTCCGGAAGCAAACGACAGTGAGGACTTTACGTCACTCGAGGTCTTGCTCGAAATTTCTCAAAAAATTTCCCAAAAACGGGGAAAACCCTCTCACTTCTCAGTCGTGCAATTCCCATTCAACCTCTTCGAATCGGGAGCCTGCTTTGAAAACAATAATTCTGGAAAAACCCTTCTCGAACTCGCAGAGCGTGAAAATCTCGGGACTCTGATCAACAGGCCTCTCAACGCGTTTGTAGGAAACAAGCTGATTCGGCTCGCGGACTTCCCCGCTCACTCCGGGGTCGACACAGAAACCGATTTGAACACAGCCTTTGAAGAGGCCTTGAAAGTAGAATCCGAATACCCGGCGTCCGCACAAACTTCTGTCCCTCCTCGACGTTCGTGCTGGGCCCACATTCTGAGAAAAAATATTTCTGTGATCGAGGATTTACTCCACTGGAGACAGGTTTTGAATTTTCAGATCCTACCTCAACTCAAGCGGGCGATTCATGATCTGTCTGAGCTTCCGGGATCGGATTCTCCGGAATATCAAGATTGGCTCAAACGTTTTGAGCTTCGGGAGTTTAGACTCCTTTCTGCAATCAGTGCATGGACGGAAAGCCAGACCCAGTTGCGCTCCCAATTCATTGCGTCCCAACTGGACTCGCAAGCGCCAGACCTGAAAGACTCTCGGACGCTTTCCCAAAAAGCGCTTCGACTCTACCTTTCCGTTCCCGCTCTTCACTGCGTATTGCTCGGAATGCGAACCGAGAATTACGTGAAAGATGGGATGCAGGCACTTCGTCACGAAATCCGAATCCCGACCGAGCATGTTTTTGATGCTTTGGACGCAGTCCAAGAAGGGGTCTCTCACGGACTATCAGAACACTCACACTGAGACCCGCTCCACTGCCCTCTTAACTTCATCAACGTCGACCCAGGAAAACTGAGAAATGACCCAAAACTCCCCACTTCCGATCCTCGTTACGGGTGCCGCAGGCTTTATTGGAGCCCGATTGGTTGAACGACTCAACTCTTTGGGCCTTCCACTCATCAGCGTTGATGATCTCGGTGCATTTCAAGAGAGAGCGGAGCACGCGACTCTCCAATTCGGCAAACAGTGGTCTATCGAGCAACTGGACGAGATCCTAGATCGTGAAGCGCGTGAGAAAACGCCCCCCCAGTTTTCGGCAATTTTTCATTTGGGAGCGATCAGCGACACCACTGAGCTCGATACCGAAAAACTTCGAATTCGGAATGTCCTCGCGTCCCAGAAGCTCTGGAACTCCGCCTCGCGCAACGGAATTCCGTTTTATTACGCAAGCAGCGCCGCGACTTATGGAGAGGGGGAAAACGGTTACGATGACGACGAGACTCGCTTCTCTCACCTCAAACCCCTTAACCCGTATGGCGAAAGTAAGCGTGTGTTTGACCTTTGGGTGCTTTCGGAAGAAAAACAGGGGAATCATCCCCCTTCCTGGGCAGGCTTCAAGTTTTTCAATGTCTACGGATTTGGAGAAAGACACAAAGGCAAAATGGCGAGCGTCGTCCTTCATGCGTTCGACCAAATTCACTCGAGAGGATTTGTGAAACTCTTTAAGAGTCATCGAGAGGGAATCTCCGACGGCGAACAGAAGCGCGATTTTATCTTTGTCGAAGACGTGATCGACGTACTTCTGTTTGCATGGAAAAAGCCGATCCGACGAGGGGTTTTTAATCTTGGCACGGGCAACGCTCGATCTTTCAGAGAACTAGTGGAGTCGGTCTTTGCCGCCCTGGATCGTTCTCCGCAGATTGAATTTGTAGATACCCCGCTCGAGCTTCGGGAACGCTACCAGTACTTTACCCAAGCGGAAATGGCGCGCCTGAGAAGCGAAGGCTATCAAACTCCCTTCACTCCCCTCGAGGTAGGCTCAGCAAAAACTGTGAATCGGCTCCTTCAACACGGAAAAGGAACTCGCTCGTGAGCGGTCTCTCACCCCTCTTGCGGATCGGAATGCTCGATGGAAGCCTCAGTGGATCGGGAAACACCGCCGCGCTTTTGGATCAGTTTCAAATGCACCTCGAGCAATTGAGCAAAGACTTTAAGAGGGAGGTGGAAATCGTCCGAGTTCCGCTCTGCACGACACCGACCGCTGATGTACTGAACGTAATTTCAAAAACAGACGCTTTGGTCTTTGCGACGGGGACCTATTGGGACAGCTGGGGAAGCCCTTTGCAACGGTTTCTCGAAGAAGCGACCGAGACGGAGTGCTCTGCACTTTGGCTCGGAAAACCCGCTGCAGTCCTCGTTTCCGCCCATAGTGTCGGAGGCAAAGGAATTGTCTCGCGACTTCAAGGAGTGCTGACGACTTTCGGGTGTTGGGTCCCCCCCCTTTGTGGCTGGTACTTCACAGCGGCTAACCGGCTCGCATTGGACCAAACCCCTTCCTCCGCACGCCTTCAAGAGCTCCAAGAGGACCTCTGGAGCACGGCGGATTTGGCGATTGTTGCGCACAACCTCCTGGTCGCTTTGAGAATCCAACCCCCGACCGATCCCTACAAAGCCTGGCCCGTAGACCGAAACTCATTTCGGTCCTTGTGGGTAAAAAGGGATTGAAATTATCAGGTAAAATCCAGTAAGTCCCCTCCGAACCGGCTCCGACCGGTGTAACTCTATCCAGGAGTATAATCATGGCAAATACCCGCCAATCTGCAAAACGTGCACGCCAAGCTGAAAAGCGCCAAGACCGCAACAAGACCATTCGTTCCAGCACCCGCACTTCTCTGCGTGCTGCAATCGAATCCTTGAAAGCAAAAGACCTCGCCCAAGCGAAAGAAGCGTATATGGGCGCAGTGAAGACCCTCAGCAAAGCTGCAAGCAAAGGTGCGATCCCAAAAGCTCGCGCAGCTCGCAAAATCAGCCGCTTGACTGCGCTGGTGAAGAAATTGCTCCCTGCGACGCTCGGCGCAGAAAAAGCAGCAAAAGCTCCTGCAAAAGCCGCGAAAGCGAAGTAATTTTGCTCGAGTCTCTCGAATGAATTGAAAGGCCTGACGTCGCACTTGATGTCAGGCCTTTTTCTTTTGGACCTGCATCAAGCGTGCAGGGCAAATTCGTTCACTAATTGGGTCCAGAGAGCCCAGTTCTCTCGTGAAGTCTGCTTGAGCCCGAAGTCCAACTCTGCAAGGGCGGCCTGAAGCTCGATGGCTTCTTCTAAGGACCAATGGCGAGCATAGGCCTTCAACCGCTCCGCCATTTGAGGACTCAATTTAACTGTTCTTGCTCCTGAATCCTGATCCGAAAGGGTTTGCACCAGGAAGCGAGCGTTCCACGCCAACAAACCCATTAACGGAAGAGCTTCATCCATTTGATCTGCGAAACTCTCCACCAAAGCCAAGGCCTCGCGGTGTTGGCGATTCAGGAAATGCTGAACAAAAACCTCATTTTTATGCCCCGCCACCAAGTGTAAAACCTCAACGGCTTGGTGAAAGCGTGTAGGATCAGGTTGGCCATTTGCTCCGATCATTGCCGTCTCGAGCTTCTCTAGCTCGAGATCCACGCCTTCGAGACTCCAAGGATCCATGCGACAAAACCGATCCATCCACTCCGAGTCCAAACTCAAGCCTCGACGCTTCGAAAGGTACTGAACCCACGCCCCCCTCTCCTCTTCTCTGACCTCTTCGCACTCAACGACCGCAGCTTTTGCGAGCAAAACTTTGGACAGTTTTTTCCGTGCATCCAGATCACGTGAAAGGAAAATCAGCACGGAAGCAGAGGGGTTTTCTTCGAGTGCAAAACGCTCTCCCCAAATTCCCTCAAGCGCTTCCGCATCGGACAATCGATGCGATTCCGAAATGAGATAAATTTTTCTTCCCCCAAAAAGACCGGGGCTCAACGCCAGGTCTGCGATCTCCGTCTCGCTCACTTCTGTCGCGTCGATTTTCTCCAAATGAACAGAATTCGAGTCTGTTTCCCCCAAAACTGTCTTTTGGATTTTCTTGAGCAACTCCCGCGCCTTCATTCGCTCTGGCCCAAAAATCCAGTAAACGGGCCAGATCTGGCCGCTCTCAATTTCTTTTTGGATTTCCTTGGGAGTGTACTTAGGCATACCCCGTTTGTTCCCTTGTGGACCCACCCAGGTCAAGGTTTGGTTTTGTACCTCAGAAGCGAGAAAGCATGGACTCCTGAACATCGACCATCATCGTCTGCGCGAGTTCTCTCAGCATCCGATCAAACTCACTCTCGTTCAGAAGATTTGAGGTCGATCCATAAACCCCGAGTTGAAAGTTCGAAGGGAAAGTTCGGGATCGATTAAATGCGGAGGCCCAAAGGGGGTGGGGTCCTCCGTCGCGTTTCCTTAATTCTAATGAAAACCCCAAAACCGCCCTAAATTCCGCTGCAATCGGGGTGTCTGCGGACCCGCTGAGGCCAAGATTCAGCGTCGAGGGAAAGAGGCGGTCTGTGGTCGTGGTTGCACTCATCGTGTATCCCGCTTCGGCTACCCGGCCTGAAACAACGGCTTCTGCCAACGCTTCTTCCCTCACCACCCGCACGCCGGGCTGCGATGCCAATAGACGCAGAACTTGGGAGTAAACGAGGTTTTCAACCCCTGCTTTGTAAGTGTCATTGACGATCGGCCGCACAAAAACCGTCGAAACTCCGTAAACATGCACCAGAGAGGAGCGACTGGCGTTTTTGAACTGGTAGCCGGCACACCCGAAATTCGCAAAGGAGAGACAAGCCAAGATGGCAATCGTCGTTCCCAGGCGCTCGCTCCATTTTCTGACCATCTGTATTCTCATGCGTCCAGCGTCTCCTTCGACACGTTGCCAAAGACCTGGACATGAAGAAAGAAAGAGTTACAGGGAAAGTTTAAAATATGCGGTGACAAGGCACGGTTCAAAGATTCATACCGAATGGAGGGACATCGTTCCTTGAACACCCGCCATGAACTCCATTCTTGAGATCCTAAAACGCATCCAACAGCTGAATCCCCAACTTAAGGCTCGACTTTGGGAAGCGCGCGCTTTGGTGCTTTGGCCAGAAGCGGTGGGTCCTCAAATCGCAAAGCACGCACGCGCGGTTCGAGTTTGGGACCAAGCTCTTTGGTTGGAAATTGACCATCCGGCGTGGAGGTCTGAAATCCTTTTCCAAAAAAACCAAATCCTGGAGCGTTTAAACTCACGGGTTCGAGCTGAGTTTCCTGAGTGCGAAAAAGGCCCCCTTCTCGACCTCCGTGCCTTGGACCCAAAGGGAGCGATTCCCGTGAACCCTTTTCCCAAAAAGGACTCATCAGCCTCGCAAAAATCGACCACTCCTCAAAAAATTCGGACTCTCAGAAGCAAAAAATAAAGGAGCCCCATTACTGCGACGGCCAGCCCGATCCCAAGTGGCCGCAAAAAGGCCCCATCGGAATACCAATGACGCTCTGGAGCTTCAGTCGAAG
>JACCDO010762980.1_pt1 | contig 10536 bp, 10 predicted proteins | sample 7446101 | NCBI WGS metagenome assembly JACCDO01 (sample SAMN15323440, study PRJNA562643) | freshwater metagenome | isolation source: river surface water | place: USA:Blue River Watershed | collected 2017-08-16
GCTCTCTTTCTGTTTCCCGCTCTTTATATAGGCTTCTTATTCAATTCTATTCCAAATCAATATCAAAATCGCACAAATTGTTTGTTCAGGATTATTAAGGATGTCAAATTTGATAAGCCAAAAACGTGTTTGATTTTAGAAAATTAGAAGTGTACCAAAAAGCCAAGAGTTTTCATTTGCAGTGTTTGGGCATAATGAGGGAAAATAAACTTGAGCGATTTGTCAATGACCAGTTGGGGCGAGCATCTTTCAGCGTGGTATTGAACATAGCTGAGGGAAGTGGTAAATTCTCAAAAGCTGATCGGCGGAACTTCTTTGTTATTTCAAGAGCTTCGTTATTTGAATGCATTGCTGTTCTTGACATTCTCAGAGATCGTGACATAATCGAAAGCAGCAATTTTGATGTAATGGTGGATGCTGCTGATGAGTTGTCAAGGATGCTTTTTGCGATGATTAGAAATTTGGGATGAATCACAATGCAATTGATAGGCTGTTGTGAGATTGGACAGAGCTTTGAAAGTTGGGTCTTTACAATCACAGGGAAGTAAAATCAGCGCGAGAAAGAGAGCAAGAACGAAAGTTTTAAACTCATTTTTTTTTCATTCAATTTAAGCTTTTCTGTTCTGTTTTTTCCGTTTACAAAATAATATCCTGATGTGTGATGCGATTTTATTTTTCGCTTGTTGGAAGTCATCACCGAGGTCTTCATACTTCACGTGATTTTCCAATAGAATATTGGCGGGACCATTTTCATCATCAAAGAAACGCCACCGGCTTCCTCCAGCAGTTTGTTGATTTTAATTCGGGCTTTGGATTCTAATTGAGGGGGCATAATCGATTGAAACTTATTTGTATTTTTCGACCATCAATCGTGCGTTGGAGTCATTTAAAGAAAAACTTTGCCCTGGCGAAAGCCAAAAAGGAGTTGGAATGGGGAATGTAAAATTGAAATTTGCTTGCCAAATGTATGTTGGGTCACATTGGCAATTTGTTGTTATCGGTCCTACGACCTCACCATACGTAGCATTTGTAAACGAGGCATAATAAGTAATGCCATTTAATAAAAAAATCGGATATTGTCCTGCGGAATAAATACATCTACTGTTATATTGAATGAATGAGCACGACAGATAGTTGGCGGTTAAACTATTGGAACCAAAACCAGGCAATGTAAAAAAAGAAACAATCTTCCAATATTCTTTAGGTGGAATGGTGTAACTGCCCGGAAGGATAGTTCCTGCGCTAAATAAGGTGAGGACTGAATCTGCGGAAGGCGTGTAATTTGAATTTCCTTGAGAATTGCTATTGGCATCGCCATTTCCAGCGCTTCCAGCATATAGTGCGTAAGGCACACTCATCAATTGTTGAGTTCCCAAATCAACATAGCCATTTCCAAAATCGGCTTGTACTTGAAGGAATTTGTATCCGCTTCCCCAGTTGATACTCGAGAAAGTTCCAACAGAAGGAACGCCAGCTCCGAACGTCAAAGAGAATAAACCCTGTCCGTTGGTGGTAGTAGATTGTGTTTCTTGAAAAACAACGGCTCCGTCAGCACTTGCTTCGTGTAATGAAAATTGAACGGTCAGTGATTGATTAGCCATAGGATTTCCCTGAGCATCTCTTGCTACCGCTTGATATGGAATACCTTGGGGAGCTTGGGAATAACTCAAATTAATTAATCCAAGCATCAAGCAAAAAAGGATTGATTTTTTCATCTTGTGTGTTTTTGTAAAAATAGTAAAGAAGGACAATTTTTGGAAGAAAAAATATGTTGGGATTGAGCTGAGCGAATGGCCTTTGATGTTTCTAATTATTGGCTCCGAAATAATCCTGATAAATAAAAACACTCAAATTAAAAATATTAAGCTTTTCAATGACTTTCACTTCAACGAGAGCGGTGTTTTTGAATTCTGATTTATAGTATTCATTTTGAAGTTTCAAATATTATCATTCACCTCTCCACCCGAGCAATTTCCAATTCCCATTTGGCCATTCGGAGAGAGTAGGTGCCTTGAAATTAATTTTCCTTTTCGGTTTGTTATAGTCCTCAATGATTTTTTTTTCGAAATCAGCCAAGAACCATTGGGTTATAGGGTGATCTCCAATACGAGACATAGAAGAGTGATCAATTAAGCTTAATTTGAAGTCTTCGCTCTCTGCGTTGTACCTGAAAATTACCGTTTCTGTTTCATGTGATGACCCCATACCATAATGCCAAAACTCAAGATTAATTCCTTCATTTTTTGAGACGAACTCAATTCCAATATCTTCATCCCATGGTGTTCCCCAAGATGAAAACAGCTCAGCACAGTGAATTCTATTTTCAAGAGTTTTGGAAACTCTATTGAAAAAGTATACTTCGATTATTATTGGGCTGTTGAAAAGATCTCCTCCCATAAAAGTTTGAAATCCATTTGTATCTTGATAAATAACAACGAAATCATCGATGAAGTCTCCGTTGATATCATAAATTTCAGAAGCCTGTACTATGCAGTTTTCTGGGATTAGTTCCGATATGAGTGTTGCATTCCGCGCAGAATCGCTCAGCACTCTGAGAAACTTTTCATTTTTTTCAATCGTTTTTTTCTGCAACTGAGCCAGTTGATTGTTGGTCTCTTCCAAAGCAATTTGAAGATTATCGTTTTTCTTCCTCAATTGCTCAATGGTGTTATTCAAATTGGATTTTTCATTTGAATGTTCCTCCATTTTTAGATTGAATTTATTTTCCAATACCTTCATCTGTTGCTCAAGGGAAAGAATTTTCCCCTTGGATTGTGACAAGGCATTTTCAAGACTATCTATGGTCACATTCAAACTCACAATCTGCTTCTTCTTGGACTGACCATTGGCCGGCATGTGAAGCAAGGTCAATATTGAAAACAATAGTATCCAATGGGGTTTTAAGGAAGGTGTCATAGCCGTGGAAATCATGATTGTTGCGTAAATGTAGTCTCAATAGGCACGCTTTGACCCTACTTTTTCCCTAGAAATGAAATTTTTTATATATTTCTTTTATTGTTGATAAGATGTTAATTACTTTTGACCCGATGAGAAAATACTACATTCAAACCGGAAAGAAACTCGATGGGCCTTTTTCCATTGATGAGTTAAAGAACATGCCCATCGACTTTCATAGCAAATTGTGCGAACAGGGCACCAATGAGTGGAAGTCGATTCATGAAATTCCCGACTTTGATTCCATCAAGATGGATTTGAAGCCAGATTTGCTCAAGCAGGGTATCAATTGGAACAAGTTTATTTATCCTACTGTCGGTCTTGTTGCCATTGCCATTATTTTTTTCGGAGGAACCAAAGCTTACCGATTCTATCAAGAAAAGGCTAGTCAGGTAGCAGCCAGTGCCCCCGTAGATAGTGTTCAAAAAGACAGTGTTGAGGTTGTTAAAAAGACATTAAAACCCATCCTTTTTGATACCGATATTACAGCGTATTCCTCTTTGATTTCCGGAATCATTCCTGATAGCAAGCGCGAACAATTGGAAGACAATGAGACTTGGATCAACATCCAAAACCTCATCAATGAAGAATGGGAGAAGGTAGTCACAGAGAAAGTATTGCCCATTCAAGAATGGAGAGATGAGTCCCCTTTGGCCAATTTGGATTCAGCTACTTTGTTTTACCCCTTCGCTGGGGCGGATTTCTTGTACTCCAACAATTTCTTCCCCAAGAGCAACAAAATCATCATGATTGGTCTTGAACCTGTTGGCTCTATCAATACCAAGAAGGAAATGGACAGCAGTTTCTATGAGTATGTAAAAAAAATCAAGTCTTCTCTATACACTTCTAATCGCAGTGGTTATTTCATGACCCTTAATATGGGCAAGGAATTGCACCAGTCTGATTTGAATGGTGTGTTGCCATTGATTTTGTTCTACGCAAGAAGACAAGACTTTTTGGTTTCTAAAATAGAGTATTTGCAATTGGATGATCAAGGTTTGCCGGTAGTTTGCTCCTACAAAGAAGCTGAGGGGGTTAGGGTGTGCATTACGGACTCACAACAAAAGAATAAAAAAGTCATTGAATATTACAGAACGGATCTTTCCAATGATGGCTTGACTGAAGAATCTAAATTCTACAAGTATTTTAATGGCTTGGAAAACAAAAATGTGTTTCTAAAGGCGGCCTCTTACTTGTTACACAATTCAAGTTTCTCCAATATCAGAAACATCATCTTAAGCAGAACCAACATCATTTTACAAGATGATTCTGGATTGCCATTTTCTTTTGTGAATAATGACAATTGGACCACAGAGTTGTACGGAAAATATACCAGACCCATCGGTTTGTTTTCAGGAAGGGTTCAGCAAATTCTACGTGAGGAATTCAAGAAAAGAAAGAGTCAACCCCTGCCTTTCCGAATCGGTTATAATATTTCTCACAACGAGCCGCACTTGATTTTAGCCAAGAGAAAGTAGCTGTTGGCTGTATGGATAAAGTGAAGTATTCATTGGGCACAGCTATTTCGGTAGTCATTGCCAATATGATTGGTACAGGTGTCTTTGCCAGTTTGGGTTTTCAGTTGTTGGGAATCACCGATTTTTTCTCAATCCTTACCTTGTGGATTGTAGGAGGAATTGTTGCGCTTTTTGGCGCTTTTTGTTACAGTGAAATTGGTTCCATCTATCCAGAATCTGGTGGAGAGTATTTGTACTTGTCTAAAATTTATCATCCGTCGGTTGGGTTTTCATCAGGTTGGTTAAGCGCTACCATTGGCTTTGCCGCTCCCATTGCGTTGAATGCTATTTTATTTGGTGTGTATTTCAAAAAGGTATTTGTTCAGTTTGATGTGCAATACGTGGCCATTGGTTTGATTCTTTTTGTTACAGCAATGAATGCCATCAATCATCAGGTGAGTGGACGTTTTCAGAAAATTTTCACGGCTCTCAAGGTGGTGGTGTTGTTAGTCATGATTGTATCTGGATTCTTTATCGATACAGGTATGGATGCCAATTTTGGTTTTACAGATCAATCATTGGACAATATTTTTTCAAAGAGTTTCGCGCTCAGTTTGGTGTATGTTTCTTTTGCCTATTCGGGTTGGAATGCCTCGGCTTATATCTCTTCTGAGGTATATAACCCCAAGAAGAATATTCCGCTTTCCATTTTGATTGGCACGGGTGTGGTAACGGTGATCTACACGCTGTTGAATATGATTTTTTTAAAATCAGCTCCTGTTTCAGAACTGATGGTAGATCCCTCCACAATGGAGCAAAAAGAGCTGGGTTTCATTGTCGCTTCTCATTTGTATGGCGCTCGTGTAGCGTACTTTTTTAACTTAATCATTTGTCTTTTTTTAATTTCCTCTATCAGTTCAATGATCATTGCCGGACCTCGGGTCATTCATCAAATAGCCAAAGATTATTCCCTGCTAAAAAAGTTGCATCTCAAGGCAGATGAATCAGATGTTCCCCGCTATGCGCTTTATATTTTGTCATTAACGGCCATTTTCATTCTGATTACGGGCACTTTTGAATCCATCATTACTTACACCACATTGGGCATGATTATTTTTGCCACCATCACAGTTGTGGGTGTTTTTGTTCTTAGATGGAAAATGCCCAATGAGGAAAGGGCATACAAAGCATGGGGTTATCCTTTTACACCTATCATCTTTGTGCTAGCCAATCTGTGGATTATGTACAGCGTGGTTCAAGAACGTGTCGAAGAAAGTATCATTGGATTTTCCATTATCCTGGTGGGTCTGGTTATCTATTTCTTTTTGCCTAAGAAAAAGTAATATGCGCTTTTTGATATTTGTGCTCTTCATTTTTAAAGTGAATGGTGCCCCAATTTATGGTCAGGAATTAAATTGGGATTCGTTGCTAAGATCCACGCCGGCATTGGAAAAGATTTTCTTGAAATCGGACGCCAGCCAACTTGAAATTATTCTTGAGGTCATTACAAAAGATGAGAGAAAATCCATTTGTTATCAATACCCCAACAAACCCAATCAATATTTTTATCCTGCCAGTATTGTGAAATTGCCGACGGCCATTTTTGCTTGTGAGCGCGTGAATCAGATGGATTCAATTATCAATATCCACACACCGCTGGAGATGATAGCCAAAGGGAAGTGTCAACGGGATTTAAAGTGGGATGAATTCAATGCAATCAACAAACCAACCTTGGCGGGACTGATTAGAAAATCATTGACCATCAGTGATAACCAAGCCTATTCAAGACTGTATGAGTGGGTAGGCCCAGAGTATTATATTCATCGATTCAATGAGCTTTCCATGCCCAATGCAGTGGTGAGAAAGAAATTTGATGGTTGCAGCACGGAGCAATGCCGTTGTGTAAGCGAATTTCGTTTTTTTGATGACAATCATTTGGTTCACGTTGAGCCAGCGCGCTGTTATGAGGGAGCGTTTAAGCAGCCTAAGTTTGAAATGAAGGTAGGTGATCGGCATTGGTCAAATGGAAAAGTGGTCAACGCGCCCATGGATTTCAGCCATAACAATTGTATTGAATTACAGAATATTCACGACTTGTTGAAGGCGCTTTATTTTCCTCAAATATCACAGCTTAATTTATACATATCAGAAGAACAGCGCAATTGGATAATTGCGTCTATGCAAAAGTCACCACATGAATTGTCAGAAGTTTGGAAGAACAATACCAGTCTTCATCAGCATTATTATAATTTCTTTGTCTATGGCCATAAGCCAGCAAATCATCAAGATGACATCGTCATTACCAATATCGTAGGTTTGGCTTTGGGATTTACCATTGAAAGTGCTGTGATTGAAGACCATGATGGCAATCAAATTATTTTGACAGCAAAGCTCTACACCAATCAGAGTGATGTTGCGGGTTCAGGGGAATACAATTACGAAAAGATTGCTTTTCCTTTTATGCGTGATCTGGGTAAGGCATGCTTGGAATGGTCAAGAATCCGATGAGCCTTCCGGAACAGTCTGCTTGTATCGTTTATCCTCATAATAGATAAACATTTTTGCATTGGCAGGAGTCCACCATCTAATAAACTTGGATGGATAGTCATGCAGTCGGACGCAACCCAAACTAATTGGTGTTCCCATATACTTGCCCGGAACGTTTCCTCCTACTGCAAACTCATGAATACCATTCACGTAGCCCTTGGCTCCAGGAAAGGCATCATCAGGTGTGATATGCATAAAATTGGGAAGGGGCACTCTCCCTTTGTAGGTCACGACATGCTTGGAGCAAAACCCCATTTCGTCGTCTCTTTTTTTATCCAATGAATCATAGGGCAAGCGATCATCCCAATAGCGTGTTGTAAGTCTGTTCAAAGGTGCATAGTATCTGCGTTGTCCATCATAATCTCTTTGATTGTTCTGAGCTGCTGCTGCATTCTTTGAGGAAGTAACAAATTGAGCCACTTTCAGGATGGTATCTCCTTCAATTTCACACAAGCACAAGCGCTGACCGATACAATATTTTTTGCCATTGATTTCTACAACAGGATCTTTCTTCAATGGTTCTGTCCTGTAGGATTCAACGTGGTCTCTTAAATTGTACCAAATGGGTGCCATAGGACTCCATTTTTTGCGATCCTCTACATCTAATTGGGAAAGCCAATTTTCAATGGAGTTGTTGTCGTATAAGTTCACTTTGTTCTTCCAACAAACCTGAAGGAAATCCTTTACCTCTTTGATTTCCCATACATCTGGAAACTCCTCCTGGCATCCCTTGCAATTTCCTTTGGCATCTTGGGTGTTAAAGTCAGCAACAACAAATCGGGTAGATCTGTAATCACTGCTTTCAAAATGTTCATTGTATAAATCTTTCCAATGGTAATGTTCGTTGTTGATGCGGTCAATGTTGATCAATATCGGGGCATAACATGGATTGACTTTGAGAACCTCTTCAGCATCTACTTTTAATTTGTGAAAGGATGATTGAGACATGTACATTTTTCTCCTAGCCCCAATCCACATCTCTCGTGCTGAGTCGGTTAGGGCCAGTTGAATACAGCTGTTGAGGTTTACCAATGAGGAGTCACGGATAACCGCTTTGCATGTTTGATCGTATACCTGAGCAAGGCTGTCTTGTTTGGAAATGCTCTTTTCATTGTCTAGTCGATTGGTGTTTTGTGAGCAGGCGAAAAAAGCAAAACTGAATATAGCGAAATATATTATTTTTTCTATTCTCATGGTGTAAAGATATTGTTTCTTTTGACGATAAGATTCTAATGAGAAATATATTTATTTTACATTACTTTAGCCTAATAAATTTATCATTTATGTCCGTTGATTCCTCAGAAAAAAAAGAAGAGTATTTGAATTTCGACTTTCAACAAAATGTAACTCCAAAGACCACGCGCAAGTTCAATGGAAAGAAGTTCTTATTTTATTTCATTGGTTTTTCAGGAATTGTTATGTTTTTGGTTTCTTTTTTCATGGAGGAAGGTGCTGCAGTGGAGCAAAGCAATCCCGTTGTTTCAGCGGAGATGTCCACTCAGGAAGAAGAATCTTCAATAAAAATCATCCAGCCGGTCTATTCAGAAAAGATGGATGGTGTGGATGAGCCCGTTACTCCGGATAAAGATCAGGTAACATCCACCCAAGAAAATGGGAAGGTTAAAGAAGAAAAGACTTTAAAGGTTGATGATGCCAATGGACAAAATAACAAGTCTAAAACGGAGTCTAAAGAGGTGAAGAAAATTGCCACAAAGGACAATGATGTCAAAGAGGTGTCACACAAATATTACCTCATCGCTGGGAGTTTTGGAAGTGAAGTCAATGCTCGAAGTTTGGTCTCACAATTACAGTCATCAGGTTATTGGGCATTGAATTTGGGAAAGATGGGGGCTACCTATAAAGTATCCATAGGATCATATGAAACCAAGTCAGAGGCGGATATTGCCAGGAGTCAACTTTTATCAAAGGGCATTGATACCTGGGTATTGCATGAGTAGGCTGTATTCACATTCTGTCTTTCTATTGTTTGTTCACTGATTTTGGCGCCTGACCGGTGGTTCCGCGCTGCTTCACCACCGTTCACCGGCCTGTCCGCTGTATCTTTTGGTTCATTCCGTCGGGTCGAAGCATGCTTCGACCCTTCTCCATTCCCCAAAAGGATGCCGCTTCCATGCCTGGCGCAATCCGAACATGTTCGAGAAATTGTAATCGCTTTTTAATGATTGTTGCTTGATTGATCATTTCATTGTTCCATTGCTAGATTGCTATACTTTTAATGCATGCACAATGCGCAACGTGTTTTTGGTTTGGATGTTTTAAGGGCCATCGCCATTCTATTGGTGTTAAAAGGCCATGCGAAATTGTTGGCGGGTGATATTTTCAAAAATTGGGTCTCCATTCCTTTGATCGATGGCGTTGAATTGTTCTTTGTGTTGAGTGGTTTTTTAATTGGTGGTCAAATTCTAAAATCGATGCAAACTTCTTCTGATGCATGGAGCTGGAATGATACATTGTTTTTTTTGAAACGAAGATGGTACCGCACCTTGCCCAATTATTATTTTATCCTTTTGATTCAATTGGGAATTGTTTGGTTGGGTTTTTCCCGTGATGCCTTCTCTTCCTTTCATTGGAATTTTCTTGTTTTCAGTCAAAATCTAATCCATGGTTTTCAAGGTTTTTTTTGGGAGAGTTGGAGTTTGTCCGTAGAAGAATGGTTCTATTTTATTTTTCCTTTCTTGTTGTTGATGTTGAACATTTTTTTTAGTAAAAAACAATCCTACTTGATTGCAGCACTGTTCCTTTTGTTGCTGCCCTTGGCTTCTCGAATTCTTAAACCTTTCCCTGCTGGAATGGATTGGTATCACTGGGATGTAGAATGGCGAAAAGTCATTTTGTATCGTTTGGATTCCATCGCCTTTGGTCTGATGGCTGCCTATTTTTTCTTTTATCATCAGAGGCTATTTTCAAGATATGCCAGATTGTTTTTCATTGTAGGTATTGTTCTTTTGGTTGTGGATCATTTCTACATGTTGGATGCCTCTGGCAGCTATGAGCGCGTTGTGTCCTTTACCATAAAGTCATTGGGGGTTGCTTTGTTATTGCCACTGCTCAATAGCTGGAAAGCGGCACCTTTGAATTTGTTTGGATCAGCAATGGTTTGGATTTCCAAACGTTCTTATTCCATGTATTTGGTTAATTTGGGCGTGGTGTTCTCTTTGTTGAATCATTTTATGATGAGTAATGATTTTTCTATTGCGATTATTCGCTATGGCTTGTTTTGGGTCATTACTTTTGTCCTCGCTCATCTTTTGTATGTTCACATTGAAATGCCTTGGATGATGAAGAGAGAAAAAAATCAACATGAATCCATCCCACATCTTTGACAGTATTGTCAGAACGCGTCGCGCCGTTAGAAAATATCATTCCACGGATTACGACCCCAATGCAGTAACGGTTAGCCTGGCGCGCGCGCAGCTGGCTCCTTCCAGCAGCAATATGCAATTGTGGGAGATGTACCGGGTAAGCACCCCTGAAAAAATCAAGGAGGTGTCGTATTGTTGTTTGGGACAAAATACCACTGAGACTGCCAAAGAGATTGTGGTTGTTGTGGCACGAC
>JACCDO012303708.1_pt1 | contig 10536 bp, 6 predicted proteins | sample 7446101 | NCBI WGS metagenome assembly JACCDO01 (sample SAMN15323440, study PRJNA562643) | freshwater metagenome | isolation source: river surface water | place: USA:Blue River Watershed | collected 2017-08-16
CCCGAACAACAGCTGCCCGAACGCATAGCCCAGCGTGAAGCAGGTGACGACGGCAGCCACCACACCCAGCGGACTCGAAAACTCCATGGCGAGACTGGGCAGCATGGCATCCATGACGCGCTGGGAAACGCCACTGCCGAAAGCGGCAAACGACAAGGCCAGCACGGCGCGGTCCACGACCGGGTCGGCACCACTGGCGGCGCTTGAAGGAGAGGCTTTGGTCATCGCGGCAGCATAGCTGGAATGGAAAACCGCGCGAGCACGACCCCACACCGCGGAACAGTCCCACTCTTGCAAACCTGCACATGTGAATGTCTTGTGAGATTTCGGCGACTTTCGAAGCCAATGCGTCAGGCGAGCAAGCGTACTTGCGGCACCAGTTGTTTTGATGGCCTACGGCCAGCAGAACTGGGGTTATGCTCTGGCTTGAACTTATCCGGAGCGACCCTATGCCCACGCCCCCGCCCGACCTGCGCACTGCCTATGGCTCCCTGCTGGACGGCAAGCTCGACCGTCGCGAGTTCCTGCAACTGGCCATGGCATTGGGGCTTTCCAGCAGCACTGCCGCCAGCATGGCCGGCATGGCGCCGGCCACGCCTGGCAACCCGGCTGGCCGTCGTCGTCCGAATGTCCTGCTCATCCTGGCCGACGATCTGGGCTTCGGCGACCTGGGCGTGATGGGCGGTGAAATTCGTACGCCCCACATCGACAGCATCGCGCAGAACGGTACCCTGCTTACCTCGATGTACAACGCCGCGCGCTGCTGCCCGACGCGGGCCTCGCTGCTCACGGGCATGTATTCGCACCGCGCGGGCATAGGCCACATGGCCACCGACCTCGGCACGCCGGAATACCAGGGCTATCTGGCGGAAGATGCCGCCACCATCGCCCAAGTGCTGAAGGCCAGCGGCTACCGCACGATGATGGCCGGAAAATGGCATGTGGGTGGCGACCTCTGGGCCACGCGCATTCCTACTTGGCGCCTGGGCGACCGCGACCGCCCCACCCCGCTGCAGCGCGGCTTCGACCGCTTCTACGGCATGGTCGACGGCGTGATGCACTATTTCTCGCCCTGGCATATTCAGGACGACGACAAGACGGCCGAGATTCCCGACAACTTCTATTTGACCGACGCCATCACCGACGCGGCCATCGGCATGCTGGAAGAAAACGCGAAGACCGACCAGCCGTTCTTCATGTACCTGGCGCACCACGCGCCGCACTGGCCGCTACACGCGCTTCCCGAGGATATCGAGCGCTATTCGGGCAAATACGCGCGTGGCTGGGACCAGCTGCGCGGCGCCCGCTACGAAGAGCTGCTGCACCGCGGCGTGTTGCAGCACAAGTGGGCGCTTTCCCCGCGCGACCCGGACGCTCCGGCATGGGACAACGCGCCCCACCAGACCTGGGAAGCGCAGCGCATGGCGGTGTATGCGGCCCAAGTGGACCGCATGGACCAGCAGATAGGCCGTGTACTGCAAACCCTGAAGCGTCTCGGCAAATACGACGACACGCTGGTGCTGTTCCTGTCGGACAACGGCGGGTGCGCTGAAGCCATGCGCGAAGGCGGCTGGACGCAGTTCTACCCGGACAAGACGCGTGACGGACAGCAAATAGTGCTGGGCAACCGCCCTGGGCTGAACCCCGGCAGCGCCACCACTTTCCAAAGCTACGACCTGCCCTGGGCGAACGCTTCAAATACTCCCTTCCGGCTGTTCAAGCATTTCGTGCACGAAGGCGGCATCTCCACGCCGCTGGCGGTGCAATGGCCGGCGCTGCTGGCCCCGAGCGGCATCAATCACACCGCCTGCCACGCCATCGACATCCTTCCGACCATCCTCGACGCCGCTGGCGTGCCAGCGCCCAGCGAACTGAATGGCCATGCCGTGAAGCCTATCGACGGTGAAAGCCTGCTACCCCTGCTGCGCGGCAAGCGCTGGCAGCGCGAGCAAGCCCTGCACTGGGAACATGAAGGCAACTGTGCGCTGCGCGACGACAACCTGAAACTGGTGCGGCAGCACGAGGGTGACTGGGAGCTCTACGACATGGAAGCGGACCGCACCGAAATGCACAACCTGGCGCCGCGCAACCGCCGCCTGGTGGCGCGCCTGGCGCGTCAGCACCAGCGCTGGGCAGACCAGGTGGGCGTCATCGACTGGTCCATTCAAGGCCCGAAGGTGAAGGCAGCCTGGGGCATGAAGGACCTGAAGGGGTAAGGGTCGCGAGCAAGCTCGCTCCCACAGGGCCGCTTATTGTGGGAGGGAGCTTGCTCGCGACGCTTCGATCTGTGGGAGCGAGCTTGCTCGCGACTCCCGTTCTTCGGCTAGCAGCGCAATTCCTCGACAATAGTAGCAACGGCAACCGGGGCGTCCGGACACAAGCTAGCCAAAGACAGAAACGCGTGGGGAGCGCCGAGGTAATTTTCCAACCGGATGGGCACCCCTGCCTCCGACAGTCGCTCCGCGTAACGAAGACCATCATCCCGCAGCGGGTCGGCATCGGCCGTCATGACCAGCGCCGGGGGAAGGCCGGACAAGTCCGCTGCCAGCAGCGGGGAAATGAACGGCTCGTCCGCCGGCGCAGTGCCGCGATAGGCATCGATGACACCCAACATGTCGCGCCAGATGAATCCGTCACGGTCAGGCCTCAGTGACGGAGATTGCATGGTCAAGTCCAGCGCCGGGTAGATGAGGACCTGTTTTCGGATAAGGCCCTTTCCGCGCAACCGCAGGCAGACAGCTGCGGTCAGGTTACCCCCTGCACTATCGCCCACGACCGAAATTGGCTTGCCGTCGCGAGCCAATTCCAACACCGCGTCTTCGCAATCATCGAGCCCCGACGGAAACGCATGTTCGGGGGCCAGCCGGTAACCGACTGCCGTCACCTCCGCATCGAGGGCATCGCACAAATTCGTGCACAAGTAATCGAGCGAATCCACGCCACCCACCATCCACCCGCCCCCGTGGATGAAGAGAATTCGCGGCGCCGTGGCCGGACGCTCCCTCGGGAGAAAGCGCTTGACCGGAATCTCGCCGGACCGACCGGACAGTGACGCGCGCTGGATGACGACCTCGGGCATCGGCCGCAGCATCCAGGGCGCGGGCTTCATCGCGGCGCGGCGATCCAGGGGAACGTCCAGTGCACGACCAGTCGTTCCAGGCAGCCTCAGCACTGCCAGAAAATGCGTCAGCTTCAACAGCATTCGCAGACGCCAACCCTTCACGGCGGGGGTGGTCTTTGACGAGTTATTGTTCACGGACATGCTGGGGTTTCCTCCGATACCGATGCGTGCTGGCGTCGCAACGCAATGACGAAAATGACCAGACCCGCGAGGCTCAGCGCCGCCATCGGCAAATAACCCAGCGCCTTGAAAGACCCCCACAGGAACCCTGCGGCAAATGTAACGACTGACGCTGCCAACCCGGCCAGCACGGCGTTGACACCATTCGCGGTCGCTATCAGGTGCGTCGGAAACCTCCTGGAGATATAGAGGATGCTACCCGCGATGACAGTGGAGCCGGCCGGCCCCTGCAACAACGCAAGCCCGACCAGAAAACCCATGCCGGGGTCTGTTGCCATCCCGAGCCAGCGGAGAATGGTGACCGCCGCGCCGCACACCAGCAACCACAATTCCGAACGCGGCCCGAGCAGCGACTGCGCGAAAACGAAGAAAACCACTTCTGAAACGGCAGCAACAGCATAAAGCAGCCCGATATCGGCATTGGAAACGCCTTTCGCAGCCCACTGGATGGAGCCGAAACCCAGCAACAGGGCGTTGCTCCCCAGGACCAGCGCAATGCCAAGCAGCACCAGCATCGCGTCCCGGTCGCGAACGATCGCTTTCCACTCGCCGGGTGCCGCGCCCTCATGCTCACCGAACAGCGCGTCTGGCGGCAGGAAAGGGATGACGAACAGCGGCAAAAGCAGCAATCCGCACGTCATCAACGGGACGAACTCTACGCCGAGTCTGTCGAGCCAGTGCCCCCCGACCATCGAGGCGCCGACTAGTGCGATGGTTCCCCATAGCCGCATGCGGCCGAAATCCAGACCATGGGCGCGAACGGCAGCGCCTGCATAGCCATCCGCAAGAATTGGCAACGGATCCCAGGACATCGCAAAAAGCGTGAAAAAAACCAACAGCGTGACGTAGCCATCGACGACCCTCAGCGCGAGCACCAGAGCTGCCGTGAACGCGACACAGACGAAAAGCACCTCGCGGACGCGGCGCAACCGGTCCGCCAATGCCGTGACAGGCGCAACGAAGAAAACCCGAAGCAATACCGGCAACGCCAACAGAGTGCCGATCTGCTGGGACGACATGCCCTTGTACTGGAACCACAACGGCATGAAAACACCGTAGACACCGTAATGCAGATAAATGGCTGCATACAGCGCAGACACTCGCCGACTGAGCGCTCCCTTGGCAAGGGCCGGAGCCCAACGTTTGTGCAGTTCCTCGGTCGCGCTAATCACGCATACCTCCGAAAATCTGCAACTCGAAAACACGAAAGGTCCGGAACCACCCAATCCGCACCCGGCAGCAAGCTTGGGGACCCGACGCCAACCGCCAGCATCCCGGCGGCCTTGAGTGCCACGATGCCGGCCGGCGCGTCTTCAATTCCCAGACACTGTGCCGGCAACACATGAATATCCCGAGCTGCCGCCAGAAACAGATCGGGAGCCGGCTTGCCGTGCCTGACGCTTGCCGGATCCACGATGACGTCGAAGTAGTCTGCAATCTCCAGCTGTTCGACAATCAGCGGCGCGTTGCGACTGGCAGAGACGAGCGCTGTCTTGAGGCCATCTGCGGTCACTTGGGTGAGAACATCGAGGGCACCAGGCAGCAGGTCCTTGCGGCCGATGGAAACGAGCGCATCCACGTAACCCCGGTTTTTCTCTTCCGCCAGACGCTGCTTTTCCACTTCGGAGAATTCGTCTGCGTGTGCACCGAGCAGCAAAGCCAGGGACCGCATGCGATCGACGCCTTTCAGGGCTTCGTTACGCTGCTCGTCGAATTCGACGCCAATCCGGTCCGCCAAGCGCTTCCACGCGGCGTAGTGCAACCGCGCCGTGTCGACCAGAACGCCATCGAGGTCGAAAAGCACCGCGTCGAAGTGAAAAGACTTCATACGCAGTTCGAGTTGGGCACGGTATTCGGGAAAACGCAGGTGCTCGCCAGCATTCGGGGCGCACCGTCATGCAGGATTTCGAACGGTTGCCCTTCCAGCAAGCGGTAGGTAGTAACCGCCGCTTCAATCTCCACTTCGATGAGTCGGCCCTGCCAGAGCAACCGGAAGGCCAGCGCCTTCCACTCCAGGGGCAGTACCGGCGAAAAGCCGAGCGTTCCACCGCGCCACGTGAGCCCGGCGAACCCCCACTGCACGGCCATCACGCTGCCGGCCAGCGACGCCATGTGGCTGCCATGGGACACGTTTCCGTGAAGATCATCGATGTCGACGAACGCCGCCTGGCGAAAATACGCCAAAGCCTTTTCCGGCAAGCCCGCACGGGCGGAAGCAATGGAATAAGCGCAGGCGGAAAGCGTCGAGTCGTGGGTGGTCACGGCTTCGTAGTACGCAAGATTCCTGCGATACCGGTCCCGAGGCATTTCGGTGCCCGCAAAGACCATTGCCAGCACCAGATCTGCCTGTTTGGATATCTGATGCCGGTAAAGCGTGAGGGGATGGAGGTTGAGCAGTAACGGGCCGGCACTGGCATCTGCCACGGGCAACCGCGGGCGTGCCAGAAAGCGCTCATCCTGCGCGTCGATATTCAGCCGGGCGTCGAACGGCAGATACATCGCATCCGCCGCAGCAAGCCACGCGTCCGGTTCCGTGTCGTCCAGGCCTGTTTTCGAGCAGATCGAGATCAATACCTCGGGGTGCCGCTGCGCCAGGTCGCCATGGCACCGAGCCGCGTAGCGCAAATGCAGCGCCGCCATTCGGTTCGTGTAGTGGTTGTTGTCCACCAGCGCCGAATACTCGTCGGGTCCGGTCACGCCGAAAATGCAGAACTTGCCGTCGTGAGCAGGTGAGTACGTGCCAACGTCCAACCACAATCTTGCGGTCTCCCACAGCAACTCTGCGCCACCTTCCAGCAAGATGGTTTCATCGCCGGTGGCGGTGACATACAACTCCACCGCCTGGGCGATGGCGGCATTGATGTGGTACTGAGCCGAACCCGAAGGATAGTGCGCGGAACACTCGCGGCCAGCGATGGTCCGCCAGGGAAACAACGCACCTTTCGCATGGTTGAGCTGCCGCGCACAAGCGCGGGCACCGTCTAGTTGTGCTATCCGCGCTTCCAGCGCGACACGGGCCAGACGAGGCGCGGTAAAAACCAGCGCGGGCACGACAAAAGCTTCCGTATCCCAGAAGGCATGGCCTTCATAGCCTTCGCCCGTCAGCCCCTTGGCCGCCGTGCTGTAACGCGAATCGAGACTCGCGGACTGCAGCAGGTGAAAAACATTGAACCGGAGCGCACGGTCGGCATCAGCGTCACCGACGATGCAGATGTCGGCCACCCTCCACTGCTCTTCCAGTTCCACCTTGCGCCGGGAAACATGTTCGTCGAGCGACTCCTGCACCATCGCTTCTGCGCGCGAACACAAATCATCGAGCACCGTTTCGTCGATATCACCACGGCCCGATTCATAGTCGACGCACAGCTCCAGCGTCACGCTGTCGCCGGCCTGCATCGCCCACTCACGGCTGTCATCGCCGGACGGCGCCACTTCCATCACCTGCGTCGCGCCCTTCACTACGGACAGGCGAGAGGCCTGCGCCGCAGCCACCCACCGGTTGCTGCGCGTCGTCTGTTGCACGGCAAATGAACAATCGCCACGTGTTCCCTGCGCAACCAAGCGCAAACCACCACCGGCGAGATTGACGCCTATGCGCGGGTCGTCACCCTCACGCGCGTGTCGACGGCTCAAGTCGAGACATGACGACACCCGCAGTGTGCCTTCGAAGTCGATGGAGCGCACCGTGTACCGAAGCGCGAGGCAACCGTTGGCGCGTCCGGGCATGACCCGTTCGGCCAGGATTTCGAGTCGGCGGGTGCCCACTTCCCAAACCGCCACTCGACGCGAGACGCCACACTCGAGATCCAGCTGCCAGTCGCACGATTCAAGCCGGGTACCAGACTCGCCGAGGAAGCAACCTCCTGCGTTCACTGCGATGCGCGTTCCATCGGGAACGGGGACCCGTGTATCCGATTGCTCCGCGAACCCTGGCAGACGCTCGTGATAGTGGATGGGGGTTTGTTCGAAGACACTCGCCAGGAAGGCGCCCGCGGTCGGCGAGCGCCACTCCTCCAGGCCAGCGCGTACGCCGACAATGCCATTGGCCAGCGCGAATTGGGTCTCCAGCGTGGCCGACGAGCCGCGACGGCTGACGAACCAGCCGTCGCGCCCTACCGGATGCTGGCTCACTCGCCGAACCTGTACCCGATGCGGATGCCGTACATGCGCGGCTCCGTGTACGTGAGTGCCGTTCCGTAGCTCGGCCCCGTGTTGTACATGTCGATGACACCCACCGGCTTGGTCGTATCGGACGCATTGCTCACGAACAGGCCGAGATCCAGCGGTTGCCCACCAACATCCCGCAGGTCGATACTCGCGGTGAGCATGCCGTAAGCCGGGAGGTAGCGGTAGAAGCTCTGGTTGGTCTGCGCTGTGGAAACTTCCGACTGGTGGGCATAGTTCAGGCTCAACGTGGCAGTGCCCAAAGATTGCAGCGGCAGGTCGTAACTTGCCCCGATGGCAAATTTGTTCTTCGGCGTGTACGGGAACGGCGCACCCGCGAGAATCGCCTCGGCGCTCGCACCGGACACTTTCGTGTAGGCCGAGTCGATGTACGAATACGAGCCATTCAGCACTAGCCCGAAGCGCGTACCCAGCGTACCGGTGAACTCAGCTCCCTGGATGCGGCCTTTGGCGGCGCTGCGGGTAACGTTCAACACGACGCCGCCAACGGTTTCCGGCGTGGTGCGCTGGATGTCCTGGTAGTCACCGCGATAGACCGCGAGGTTGGCACGTACCTCGAGGTCATCCGTCGAGAACTGGGACTTCAGGCCGATTTCGACGTCGCTCAGCTTTTCCGGCGGGAAGGTACGGTACGCGGAGCCGTCCGGCACGGGGCCGTTCACGCCTCCCGACTTGTAAGCATCACGTGCCGTCACGTAAGCGTGGACGTTGTCGTTGAGATCGTAGTCCAGCGTGACGTTGTAGCTGAGATAGTTCGACTTCACCGACCCCTGCGCCGCCGGGGGGGCCATGATGATAGTGCTGGAGAAATTGTCTTCCCACGTGTAGCGCAGACCCGTGGTCAGGCTCAGGCCCTCGAGGCTCGGCACCCAGTGTCCGAGAGCGAACGTCGTCTGGCCGAAGATCGCCTCGCTCTTGCTGCGATACGTGAAATACGCCGGGATGGTACCGACGAGCACGCTGAGCGGAAACGCCGTGTATTTCTCGATGCCTGCGGGGTCGTCCCAGGTCTGCCGGTCCATATAGAGGCCCGTGACATACTTCAACGCATCGTTGAACGCGGAACCCTGTAATTGCAGCTCTTCCGTGAAGATATTGGGAGCGAGAACCGGGATGGCCCGGCTGGACTGCCCAGCCAATGGCAGCGGCGAGGCGTCGTAGTCGTACGCGTAATGGTTGCGGAACTCGGAATAGCTGACGATGTTCTTGACCAGCAATGTGTCCGAGATTTCGTAACTCGTGTGGTTGATGGCCTGCCAGTATTCGGTTTCGGAAAGCTCGTCGAGGTCGTAGGAAACCTTGCGCGGCCCACGCGCTTGCTGTTCGGAGACCAGACTGTTCACGTTGGGGAAGAACAAACCAATCGTCGGTGTGGCAACCGGATTGAGGTCGGTCATGACCGTGCCCGGGCCATGGTTGTCCGACTTGTAGAAACGCAGGACCGAGTAGTTCTCGAAGCCCTCGAACGGACGCAACGTAAGACCGACCCGAACGCTGTCATAGTTCAGGTTGTCGTAGTCGCGGCCGGCAAAGTACGGCCCCACGTCCTTGGTGTAGCCGTCGCGACGGCCCACATCGCCGGCGACGCGCAGCAGAACCTTGCCGTCCGCCATCGCGACATTCACGGCGCCTTCGAGACGACGGTCGTTGTAGTTGCCGTATTCGGCGCGAACATAGCCCCCGTTGGTTTCCTGCGGCCGCATGGGCTCGAACAGGATGTTGCCGCCCGTCGCGTTCTTGCCGAACAGCGTCCCCTGCGGCCCCGCCAGAACCTGCACGCTCTGAAGGTCGAAATACGTGCCCACCCGGCCGTCGACCGAATTGGCGTTGGGAACTTCTGCGAAGTAACTCACCACGCCCGGGACACTGCCGAACGCGGGGCCTTGGCCGCGCAACGCGAAGTTGGCGTATTCACGCGGGTAGCCGCCACTGATGGCGAACAGCGACGGCGTGAAGTCCGCCAGCGCCGTGCGGTCGGCGATGCGCTTCTGCTGCAGGCCTGCTTCATCAAACGCCGTGACCGACAGTGGCACCTCTTGCAGCGACTCAGCAGTACGCCTTGCCGACACCACTACCTCCTCGAGGATGCCACTGGCAGGAGCGGCTTGCGCGGCAGCAGCCTCGGCATGAGCCGCGGCGGCATTGGCAAGGGCGGCGGCAACCGCCGCAACGACGACGAAACTTGTGCGCTGGCTCATCTGAATCCCCCTCAGGATCGGGTGGGTGACACGGGAATTGTTATCGATACCATTTCGTTGAAAACGATACTGGATTTCAGAACCAAAAAGCAAGTCAGTCCGGATGGACCGTGCTGGCGCGGACTTTGAGTTCGATTGGCAGCAAGGAGACGGACGGCGCAGGCTCGCCGGCAATGGCGCGCAAAAGAAGCTGGACAGCCTCACGACCGGCACGGGCGAAATCCTGTCGAACCGAGGTGAGCCCGGCATCGGGCATGGTGTCGTCGAACCCCACGACCGCCACGTCCCCGGGAACGTGCATGCCCCGCTCCTGCAGGGCACTCATCACGCCGAGCGCCATTTCGTCACTCGCCGCCACCACGGCGTCGAACGGCACGCCGAACTCCAGCGCACGCAACATGGCAGCGCGCGCCGCGCCACGGTTGAACTCGCTGGGCACCTGCATCATGCGCGCATCAGAAGCCTTCAGCCCTGCCTCGAGCCCCTCCATGCGGAGACGCACCTCGGGGTGAGCCGTGTCACCGACGAACAGCACCCGCGAACGCCCGATGTCGCACAAATGCGCGGCGATTGCCTCACCACCAGCGCGGTTGTCACTACCTAGGAAGGCTATTCCGCCGTCGAGCACGGGATCGGGCGCGCCCCACACGACCATCGGAATTCCGAGCTTTCGCAACACCTGGGTCGACGCATCGTGAGCACCCTGCCCCAGCAACACGATGCCATCGACATCGAGCGCTGCCCCGCGTTCAACCTGCGAGCGAATCGTCAGGACGAGGCGATACCCGGCGAGCGCAGCCTCCTGCAACATGGCCCCGATGACCATCAGCACGAGAGGCTCGAACATCGGTC
>JACCDO010109269.1_pt1 | contig 10533 bp, 9 predicted proteins | sample 7446101 | NCBI WGS metagenome assembly JACCDO01 (sample SAMN15323440, study PRJNA562643) | freshwater metagenome | isolation source: river surface water | place: USA:Blue River Watershed | collected 2017-08-16
TCGTTGCAGTAATCCTCACTCTTGGATATCGCAATGTGAAGAAGGAGAGCGTGAGCACATTTGTATGGGGCTCAATGCTTGCCCTCACCTCTTTAAATATTTTGATCGCAATCGGCTGGTAGTCGTTTATGAAGAGCAAGGTCGCAACATCGCTATGCCTTTTTTTGGCTGCGACCTTTCTCCCTATCTCACATGCAAGCGCAGCGGATGCCTCTGCCGTCACAGGTGCTTTCTCACAACTTTCTAGCATCACAGCTCTTGCTAACCCTTCGATTATCGTCGTCAATGAAAAGACTGGTGAGGTTGCTTATCAAAGCAACGCCACCTCTGCTCGCAAGCCAGCATCGGTTATCAAATTACTTTCAGCAACAGCTGCATATACCTATCTCAGTCCAAGCGATAGTTACACCACATCGCTGTGGACGGGAATAGATAGCCACTCCGTTGTTATTCAGGGTTCCCTTGATCCATGGACTAGTTTTGATAATAAAGTTGCAGTCAAGATGGGTCGCACTTCAATGGAGCGAATCGAATATAACGCGTTATCAAATCTGAAAGAACTTAACGGCGGCTCAACAAAGAACACAACGATTTATTACAGCAATCTATATTCACAAGAGGTCAGCCATTTAGCGAAGTTTCTAAAGGACCGTCGAATCTCGACTTCTCTCAAGAGGGTCACTTCAACTCAAGCAATAGAGAAGTCATCGATCCAGTTGATCTCTTCTACCTCTCCGACGATGGCAAAGATGGTGGATTGGGCTCTGACTTGGAGTGATAACCTCCTTTCAGAACGCATCGCCAGATTAGCTTCAGTCGGTGCGGGAAATACTCTCGATACCGCTGGGGTGGATAGAACTTTTAGAGCCCTTCTGACTTCCCTTGATATCGACACGAAGAACCTTGTGATTAAGGATGCAAGTGGACTTTCCAAGCAGAATCGAGTTACTGCTGTTCAGATTGCAAAGCTCTTGGTTGTCATTAGAAAAGATCCTAAGTTTGCGCCTCTTGTGACAGGCCTACCTGTCGGGGGAATTTCTGGAACTTTACAAAATCGATTTATAGAAACAGCACCTAATGCCGTGGGTCTTGTGAGAGCAAAAACAGGAACTCTCAATGGAACAACAAACCTTGCTGGCTATGTCGAATCAGGTGAGAACGAATATGTCTTTGTCATTATTGCCGATCGACATAGCAAGAGTTACACCGTGACAAAAAAAGTAAGAGCAACAGTGGATAGAATCTTAGGAAAGATCGCAACACCACTGTTGCCCGAACTCGTCGCAGTTGCTCCCTCAAGCGAAACTGCAACTGTTACAAATTAAATTTAAGCGCCCTGCGCAGCTGTTGAAGTAGATGGTGCGGGAATCTGTGGTGCGCTTCCACCGCGTTCTCCACGCTCATGGCGCTCTCGGCCTTCATGACGCTCTCGTTCTTCGTGTTCGCCATCTTCATCGAACTCATCATGGTCGCCACCTTCGCGTTGGCCACTTGGTGGTTTGATTGGTGCAACACCTGGAGCTTCTGGTCCCTTAGGTGGTGTTGTGAAAACTTCATCAGAGGTTTCTTCATTTGTGACAGTGCCTTGAGCTCCTGAATTGAAGTCAACGCTTGCTACTTGATCATCATCGTGATGATTTTCTGATGCGCTAGCAAAGAATGCGCCAGTTGCGATGAGGGCTCCTGTGACGAGGACTGCAATTGCAGGCAACTTCTTGTTGACCTTGGCGACTTGAGCAGAAGGCGCATCGCCATCTACCAATTCAAACCATTCTGGCTTCTCTGGATTTGTGTTCTGCGTCATGTGGAGCCCCTTTCGTTGAGTTAAAAGTAAGGGTTGAACCTGTGAAAGGGCTGGGAACTGGCGTGAAGTTACCTGCTAATGACCATTAGGCTACGACTGTGACCACGCTCCGCGCCTATATCGACCTCATGAAGCTCCGCGTGGTGGAGCTATTGGTCATCACCACCGTTCCTGCGGTGGTTCTGGCTGAAGGTGGAGCACCTTCTCCCTCTATTTTGGCGTGGACTCTCATTGGCGGCACATTGGCAGCTGGTTCTGCCAATGCATTTAACATGGTGATCGAATCTGAGACCGACAAGTTGATGAAGCGAACAGCTAAGCGTCCAATCGTCACTGGAGCAATCTCACGCAGAGCTGCAACTATCTTCGCTGCTGCCGTTGGGCTGCTCTCCCTTCTAATTTTCTATCAATTCACTACTCCACTTGCAACGCTTCTGACTGCAGCAGCGATTGCCTACTATGTTGTTATTTACACGATTGCACTCAAGCCAAATACTTCTCAGAACATAGTTTGGGGAGGCGCGGCAGGTTGTTTCCCAGTGTTAATTGGCTGGGCGGCTGTGACTAACTCCCTCACGCTAGTTCCGCTTGCATTCTTTATGGTGATTTTCTTCTGGACTCCACCACACTTCTGGGCTTTAGCAATTAAATATAAGGATGACTACGCAGCAGCTGGAATTCCTATGCTGCCATCAGTTGCCACTCGCGCAAGTGTCATTGGCCAAATGTGGTTTCACACAATCGCGATGGTGCTTTCTTCAACCGCATTGATCCAATTGGCGCAGCTTCCAGTGTGGTCGCTAATTGTGACTGTGGGACTCGGCGCAGTCTTTACTTTCCAGCTCTTTGCACTAAAAGAGAACTCCGATAACTACAACAAAGTTGCAGGTTCTATATTTCACTGGTCAATTACTTATCTGACCTTGCTTTCAATCTTGCTTGTTGTAGCTCAGCTTGTAAGCGCTTGATCTATATCTTTGAGCAGATCATCAACATGCTCAAGTCCAACAGAAAGTCTCAATACTGAAGGCGTGATGCCCATTTCACGCTGAACTTCAGGTGAAAGGCGTCGATGCGTTGTGGATGCTGGATGGGTGATGAGTGACTTGCTGTCACCTAGATTATTGGAGATATCAATAATTCTGAGATTATCCATAAATTTAAAGGCATCTTTCTGAGAGCCATTAAATTCAATGCCGATTGTGGTTCCGCCACCACGCATCTGCTTCTTGATGACAGCGGCATCAGGGTGTGAAGCAAGGCCTGGATATCGAACACTCTTAATCTCTTTTCGAGATTCAAGAAATTCGGCAATTGCTTGAGCATTGGAGTTCATTCGCTCAACGCGCATCTCCAGAGTCTCTAACGACTTCACAAGTACCCATGCATTGAAGGCGCTCAGCGATGGCCCTGTGTGGCGTGTGAAGGGAATCAATTTCTCCTGAATGTATGAGAACGACCCAAGAAGTGCTCCCGCAAGGACTCTGCCTTGTCCATCAATGTGTTTGGTTGCTGAATACATCACAACATCAGCACCGAGTTCAAGCGGCTTTTGAAGTATGGGAGATGACATCACATTATCAACGATGACAGTTGCTCCCACTTTGTGAGCCAATTCGCTCACAGCGCGAATGTCGGTGATCTCCATCAATGGATTGCTAGGAGATTCGATAAATACAGCTTTAGTTGGCTTGGAAAGAGCCTTCTCCCAAGCAGCTAAATCATTTGCTTTCACAAGTTCAAAGGTGACACCCCATTTAGGGAGTATTTCGGTGATGACAACATGACATGAACTAAACATTGCAGATGAGGCAACGATGTGATCTCCTGCTTGAACTAAACAGGCAAGAGAGGCAAATGCTGCAGCCATTCCAGATCCAAAGCCAACGCAGAATTCTGCGCCTTCGATGGCAGCAAGTCGCTTCTCAAACATTGCAACTGTGGGATTGTGGAAACGGCTATAAAGGAAGTGATCTGTTTCATCCGTGAAAGAGTCAAAGGCTTCTTGCGCTGATGTGTAAGTGAAACCACTTGTGAGATAGAGAGCTTCAGATGTCTCACCAAAACCGGAGCGGGATAACCCTGCGCGGACTGCATCAGTCTGAGAATTGACTTCCCAATCAGGTGCTGGGCGAGAGTTGGGTGGCTGATAGCCCCACACATCTTTAGACATGTGAGCATTCTAGTTCACTCAAGAAGGTCTATAGTCGGATATATGACCACACCTGCTATTGAGGTATCTGATCTCACCAAACGCTATGACAATCTCGCAGCCCTTGAAGGTGCATCCTTCACCGTGCCACGCGGCTCAATCTGCGGTTTCGTTGGCCCTAATGGAGCTGGCAAGACAACGACCATCCGCATGCTCCTTGGATTGATTGCACCAACATCTGGTGTGGGAACGGTCTTGGGCCATCCAATTACAGAGCCTGAGAAGTATCTCTCTCGTGTGGGAGCGATGATTGAAGGTCCAGCTTTCTATCCAGCACTGACTGGAAGCGAGAATTTACGAGTGCTTGCCACTCTAGGTGGATTTCCTCAGGAGCGAGTGGATGAACTCATTTCACTCGTCGGACTCAAAGGACGAGGTGGGGATAAATACAAAACCTATTCACTCGGCATGAAGCAGCGCTTGGGAATTGCCGCAGCACTTCTTCCAGAGCCAGATCTTCTCATCCTTGATGAGCCAACTAATGGTCTAGATCCAGAAGGAATTCAAGAGGTTCGCGATCTTCTGAAGAAGTTAACAGCTGGTGGGACAACAGTTTTTGTTTCATCACATTTGCTCTCAGAAATTGAAATTATCTCTGAATATATTGTGATGCTTCGTAAAGGTGAAGTTGTTTTTGCTGGAGCGATTGAAGAACTTTTACTCAATCAGAAACCACAGTTGATTGTTTCGACTGTAAATCCTGATGACTTGCAGAAGGTGATTGATATCGCCGCAGCTGCAGGACATGTTTCTACGGTTCGTGGAGGATTAGCTCACATTGAAGGTCCCCATGAATACGGGGCAACTCTTAATAAGCTCGCCTTTGAAGCGGGGATCACTCTCTCTCAATTAACCCCCACACTTCCTAATTTGGAAGAGACATTCTTTGAAATGACAGGAGCATAAAATGGTGAGAGTTTTCTTCGCTGAGTGGCGAAAGTTGCGCCGCCCAACTCTTTTATTTGGAACATTCGTTGCAGCACTCTTCTTTAATGGCCTGATCACTTCATTTATCTATCTCATGATTGACTCACCTCAGGGAAATGCAGATCGCGGCCGAACAGTAGGTCGTGAAGTTCTCGGACTTGCAGGTGGATCGGTCAATGGCTTTGCATCCATTGGTGGTCTCCTTGGAATCATTGTTCTCTGTGTCTTTGCAGCACAAAGCGCCCAGGAATACACCTATGGCACACTCCGAAATCTCTTAGTAAGAGAGCCTCGTCGTTTAGTTTTATTGGCAGGTAAATATGCTGCAATGAAAGTCTTTGCTCTTCTGCTTGCAGTGGTTAATCTCGTTGTGAGCGTTGGAATCTCTTATTACCTTTCAGATCGAGCAAAAGTCTCAACAGAGCTCTGGTTCACATCAGATGGCTGGTCTGCAATCGCCCACACTCTTCTTAATGTGTATATCTCCATGGTCTTCTTTGCGATTATTGGAATTAGTTTGGGACTTTTTCTCCGCTCACCAATCTCTTCAATTTCAATAGCTTTGGTGTGGTTACTGATTATTGAGAACCTCATCGGAGCTGTGAAGCCCGTTACACTCGATTGGATGCCAGGAAGTCAGCTACAAACGATTGCTCAAGGCGGAAGTGAATTAATCTCATATTCTCATGCGTTAATCCTGGGAAGTTCCTTTGTATTTTTCGCATTGATCGCTTCTTCGCTACTTTTCACAAAGAGAGATGTGGCTAACTAGCGACACAGCGCCTTTCACTTGAGCATAAGTGACTCTTCTCATTTATTCTTTAAGTATGCGTCGCAAGTCCTTGATAGCTCTCGCCCTTATGGGAGCGCTCACCCTTGCCACAACGCCAGCAATTGCAAAGCCAAAACCAACGCTGGCAGAAATCGAAGCCGCAAAAGCAGCAGAAGCTGCCAAGAAGAAGGCAGCAGATGCTGCTGCAAAGAAGTTGGCATCGGCCAATCAAACCTTGCGCCAATTAACGGCGAAAGCAAATGCGGCACGCGCTGCATATCTCAAAGCAAAACAGGAATTAGATGTTGCAACTGCTGCAGCAAATGCTGCTGCAAAGCATGCGGCCGAGACTGCCCTTGCAGTCTCTGAAGCGCATAGAGCAATTGGCAAGATGGCTTCTAATGCGTACATCATGGGTGGAAGCTTGAGTGATATCCAACCACTGCTGAGTGCAAATGGCCCTCAAGAAATTATGGATCAACTTTCAACACTCAATACTTTGGGAGCGCGCAACTCAACTGCCCTTGCTCGCTTTAAAGCTGCAGAAATTGTCGCTCGCGCTGCTAAGAAGAAAGCTGACGAAGCTCGCGCTGTTCAAGCAGTTGCAACTGCAAAGGTTGCTGCAACAAAGAAGGCTGCAGATGATGCCCAAGCTCTCCAGCAGAAAGAAGTTGATAAGCTCCGTGCCGTTCAAGATAAGTTGATGAGAGAACTTGCATCAGCAAGAAATGTTCGAGTCACTCTTGAGCAACAAAGACAGCTTGCACTCCTTGAAGAAAGTCAGGCTAACACTGCAACCACCACCATTAATCAGGCGAAGGTGTGGCCAGATCGTGGATTCAAGGGTCGTTCCACCATTCGCACTACCGAAGCGCAAAGACTTGCAGCAGTAGCTTTTGCAAAGAAGCAGGTTCAAGCACGCAAGCCATATATTTGGGGAACACAGGGACCTAACTCCTTTGACTGTTCTGGTCTTGTTTATGCTGCATATAAATCTGCTGGTCTGGGATGGCCAAACTGGGATCGTCTGAACTCCGCGCTTTATGCGGGTTATACAAAGCATGTTCCACTCACAGCCCTTGAACCAGGAGATTTGCTGTTCTACTCATACAAGGGAACTATCTCCACCATTCACCACATCACTATTTATGCTGGCAATGGAATGATGTGGGAAGCGAACTCAAAGAACACAGGTCTTCTCTACTCAAGCATTTATTCAGTTAAAGGCTTGATGCCATTCGGCGGTCGTGTCTAAGAAATGGTGCAGTCAATCGTTGCAATTCGCAACGCAGTAAGACCTCATCTAGAAAAACTTGAAGCGGGAGATAAGTTCCTAGTTGGAGTCTCGGGTGGAGCAGATTCACTTGCATTAGCTGCAGCTCTTCTTAAAGAGGCGGAACCACTTGCACTGACTGCAATTGCAATCACAGTAGATCATCAGCTACAAGAGAATTCATCAGCAAATGCAGAGAGAGTTGCACTTCAATTAAAGGAGATGGGGTATGGCAAAGTTCTTATTTCGAAAGTTGTGGTCTCTACTGAGTCCGGCATCGAAGCTGGCGCTCGTGATGCACGCTATAAAGCTTTTGAGAAAAGCGTGGCTGAAGAGAAAGCGGTCAAAGTCTTCTTAGGTCACACTCATAATGATCAAGCAGAGACAGTGCTTCTTGGTTTAGCCCGCGGCAGTGGCACTCGCTCGCTCTCAGGTATGGCAGACGACAACGGAATTTACTGCAGACCACTCTTGGCGATCACTCGCGATGAGACTGAAAAAGCTTGCCAAGAACTAGGAATCACATTTTGGAGTGATCCACATAATTTTGATACAGAGTTCACGCGAGTTCGAGTGAGAAGAGAAGTCATTCCATTTCTGGAATCTCATCTTGATCCAGGTATTTCAAAAGCACTCGTTCGCTCCGCAGCACTTTTTCGAGATGATGCAGATGCGCTGGATGAGTGGGCGGCAAAGGAGTGGGATCGACTCAAAGTTCTGGAGTGTGATTACCTCTCTGGCCTCCCACGAGCCATCCGCACTCGCATCATCCGCTTGGCCGCTTATGAGGCGGGCGTGAGCCAAGGCACGCTCACAGCTGAGCAGGTGGGGGCTGTTGAAGCCCTGATTTCAGCGTGGAAGGGCCAGGGAGCCATCGCCCTTTCTGGCGGTGTGAAGGTTGAGCGAATTTCGGGCAGACTGACCCTCTCAAAGGACCCCGTATAGAGGAGTAATCAAGTGGATTTAGCTGCAGTCGGAACTGATGTCGAGCGCGTTATTGCGACAGAGGAACAACTCAAGGCACGCGTAGCCGAACTCGCAGCTCAAGTCGATGCTGATTACGAAGGCAAGAATCTTCTCCTTGTGGGAGTTCTCAAGGGCGCAGTAATGGCGATGGCAGATCTTACTCGTGCAATGCAGACCCACATTGAAATGGACTGGATGGCAGTCTCTTCTTACGGATCAGGAACAAAATCTTCAGGAGTTGTTCGAATTCTCAAAGATTTAGATCGAGATATCACAGGACGCAATGTTCTTATCGTCGAAGATATCGTTGATTCAGGTTTAACTCTCTCTTGGCTTCGTGCAAATCTACTTTCTCGAGGCGCCGCAGATGTTCAGATTCTCGCAATCCTTCGCAAGCCAGAGGCAGCAAAGGTTGAAGTCGAGTGCAAGTATGTTGGGTTTGATATCCCTAAGGACTTCGTTGTTGGTTATGGTCTTGATTTTGATGAGAAGTATCGTAATCTCTCATTTATTGGTGTGCTGGCAAAGCACATGTATGAATAAGGAATTCAGATGACTAACGAAAAGAAGTCTCCAATGAAGAATCCTTTAAAGAATATTTCTAAGGGATCTGCTCCAAAGAAGAATGAGCCTAAGACTCGCGCTCAGAAGATTTTTCGCGGTCCACTCTTTTGGATCATTGCTGCAATCTTTCTAGTTTCTATCTTTGGTCAGATTTCAAATGCTGCCAATCGATACACAGTTGTAAAGACTTCACAGATTCTTGATGCTATCGCTAAGTCAGATGTTGAATCTGCAGTTTTAATCGATAAGACTCAGAAGATTCAGCTCATTCTTAAGTCTGGCAGCACCATCAAGGGAGCTTCTAAGGTTGAAGCCTCTTATGTGGTTCGCCAAGAACCAACAATCGTTGATGCGCTGACAGCTAATCCACCTTCAAAGGGCTGGAGCGTTGAGGTTCCAACGCAGTCGCTTCTAGTATCAATCTTGCTCTCATTTGGCCCAATTCTTCTTATTGGATTCCTGCTCTTCCTCATGATGAGTAGCGCCCAAGGCGGAGGAAATAAGGTCTTTAGCTTTGGAAAGTCTCGTGCAAAGCTTCAAGATAATGAAGTTCCACAGAACACCTTTGCTGATGTTGCAGGAGCTGATGAAGCAATTGCTGAGCTGGAAGAGATTAAAGATTTCTTAGCAGATCCAACAAAGTACCAATTACTAGGAGCGAAGATTCCAAAGGGTGTATTGCTCTTTGGCCCTCCAGGAACAGGTAAGACTCTCCTTGCACGCGCTGTTGCTGGTGAGGCGAAAGTTCCTTTCTATTCAATCTCTGGTTCTGATTTCGTAGAAATGTTTGTGGGTGTCGGTGCAGCTCGTGTTCGCGATCTCTTCGCTCAAGCTAAGGCAAACGCTCCAGCGATTGTCTTTGTTGATGAAATTGATGCAGTCGGTCGCCAACGCGGAACTGGTATGGGTGGTGGCCACGATGAGCGTGAGCAGACTCTTAATCAGTTGCTCGTTGAGATGGATGGCTTTGACGCTGCAGGTCAAGTTATTTTGATTGCTGCAACTAACCGACCAGATGTTCTTGATCCAGCTCTGCTTCGTCCAGGTCGCTTTGATCGTCAAATTCCTGTTGACCGTCCAGACCTTAAGGGTCGCGCAGATATTCTGAAGGTGCATGCAAAGAACAAGCCAATTGCAGAGAGCGTTGATTTAGTTGCATATGCTCGACGCACACCAGGATTTACTGGTGCTGACTTAGCAAATGTTCTCAATGAAGCAGCTCTTCTTGCAGCGCGTGAGGGCAGAAAGACAATTGAGAATCCTCAACTTGATGAGGCAATCGATCGCGTAATGGGTGGTCCACAGCGAAAGACTCGACTTATGTCAGAGGAAGAGCGTCGCGTGACTGCTTATCATGAAGCAGGCCATGCACTTGTGGCTCGTGCACTTCCACATACAGATCCTGTTCACAAGGTCACCATCATGCCTCGTGGACGCGCCCCTGGTTACACCATGGTTCTTCCAGATGAAGATAAGTACTCAACAACTCGCAATCAACTTCTCGACCAGTTGGCATACTCCCTTGGCGGTCGTGCTGCCGAAGAGTTGATTTTTCATGATCCTTCAACTGGTGCATCCAATGACATTGAGAAGGCAACAGCTCTTGCTCGTGCAATGGTTACTCAATATGGAATGACTGAAACTATTGGTGCAATCAAGCTAGGTGGAGATTCCACACAGCCATTCCTTGGCCGCGAGTATGGTCATCAACGAGATTACTCTGAATCAGTTGCCGCAACAGTGGACGATGAAATTCGCAAGTTGATTGGAAATGCACATCAAGAAGCGTTCGATATCTTGGTTGCCAACCGCGAAACTTTGGATGCAATGGTGATTCGCCTTCTTGAAAAGGAAACTCTTAACAAGGAAGAGATTGCAGAGATTTTCTCAGGAGTCATTGATTGGCCAGAGCGTCCTAAGTGGACAGGTTCATTGACTCGTATTCCATCTGATATTCCTCCTGTGGCAATCACTGAAAAGGTGGCTCCAGTCGTTGAAAGCGAATCTACAGAAAA
>JACCDO010025132.1_pt1 | contig 10532 bp, 6 predicted proteins | sample 7446101 | NCBI WGS metagenome assembly JACCDO01 (sample SAMN15323440, study PRJNA562643) | freshwater metagenome | isolation source: river surface water | place: USA:Blue River Watershed | collected 2017-08-16
AACCTATTATGACATTTTGGAGGTAAGCTTAGAAGCAGCCCAAGATGATATTAAAAAATCGTATCGTCGCCTATCGCTCCTCCATCATCCAGATCGTGCCAATAATAAGAACAATCCATCATACGATGCGAACCTCTTCAAAGAAATCAATGAGGCATATGAAACATTAGGTGATGTCGATAAAAAAGCTTTGTACGATCAAATGATTCGCAACAGCAACAATCGGACTCACCGTGATGCACCACAACAACAATCGCCATTCGCCACACCGTCGGCGAATGACCATGATCAACTACTAAGATCCATTTTTGAGATGATGGGAATGAGCGCATCAGTTCATCAAGGAAATCCATTTTTCGAACATCTACAAAGAAGACAGCAATTAAACAAACCAATTCCTATCATGAAAACCATCCAGATCAGCTTAGAACAGGCTTTCAATGGAGCTTCGATCCCGGTCACCATTGATCGTTGGATCATCGAGTCGGCGTCGACTGCATCATCCGCGGAAAGCTCCTCCTCCTCCTTCAACAAACGAAACGAACAGGTGGTAATCTACGTGGATATCTTTGCAGGAATCGACAGTGGCGAAGTCATTATCCTCGAGGACCAAGGAAATGTGAATCTCACCGTTAAAGGCGACCTCAAACTCTTTGTAGAGATCGATTCAGCAATTCCTCCGTCGGTTCCAGAATATGGATATTTCACTCGACAAGGGCTCGATTTGATCTTCCGCAAAAACATTTCTTTGAAGGATGCACTTTGTGGATTCACCATGGAAATGAAATATTTATCCGGGAAAGTCTTTCAAATTCATAATGCAGTAGGGAACATCATTCATCCAGGGTATCGCCGTGTCATCCAAGGAATGGGAATGCGTCGTGGCGAATTTAAAGGCAACCTCATTATCGAATTCACCATCGATTTCCCTACTGAGCTTAGTAGAGAACAAATTACGGGGATTCAATGTTTTTTATAATAATTCGCACGAGACAAGATATTAATATATAAACCCCTTTACAACAAGAAAACAACACCCGAATTTATTCTTTCGCATTTTTTTTTAAAAAAACTCATCTTATAATATAAAATACAAAAATATTTTCTTTTTTTTTTAAAAAAAAACCCGGAAACCCCAAATCATAAAAAAAAAAGAATTCCAATAATATAAAATCAAACAATGTTTGGAAAATTAAAAATCGTCAAGTCTCCGACAAAAGTCGGCGGAATGGACGATGACGGAGAACCAAATGGAAACGAAGAAAGCATGACTCCTTCTTCATATGAAATGGATGAAGCAATCGAGTCATCCATTGAGAATTCATTGGAAAACACTTCTGGAATAATAACGACAGAAGGGACTTTGGAATCGCTACTAAGTAGAGAATCTGAAGCATCGACCTTCTTATCTCAAAAAACCTTCGATCATGATAAGAAAATCTGGACAATCATTGATACATTCATGAAAGATCCGACGAATAATTTGGTCATCCATCATCTCGATTCTTTCAATAAATTCATGAAGGAAAAAATTCCGCAGATTTTCCGTGAAAGAAATCCGATTTATTTTATGAAACACCAGAATTATATTCAAGGAAGTACTCTGAATGCCGAAATCTATTTCGGTGGCGAAGATGGTACTAAGCTCTATTATGGTCGTCCGATTATATATGATGAAGAAAATCCCTCTTTGAATAATCAACCTGCGACCCATTTCATGTTTCCGAATGAGGCCCGTCTTCGTAATATGACCTACGGTATCACAATCCATTACGACATTGTTGTAAAATATTCCGTCGAAGAACTCCCAATCACGACGGATATATTCGCTCTTGGATTCTCCGAACAACAAATCATTGAATCTTATAAGAATGAGGTCAACAGTAGACTTGTGTCGAAAGAACTTGTCCAAAAATATATTGAGGAAGATTCTAAGGAAAAAAGAAGAACTTTGAAGTTCCATCCTACGATACGCAACCTGGAATATACTTTGAAGAAGGTTTATTTGGGTCGTTTTCCAATCATGTTGCAATCCGATTTATGTATTTTGAACGGACTCGATCCGATGACCCGGTTCAATATGGGTGAATGTAAACATGACTACGGAGGATATTTCATCGTAAAAGGAAAAGAGAAGGTCGTCGTCCCACAAGAAAGCTTCAGTCAAAATATGCTTTATACAAGGAAATTTAAGACCCCCCTTAAAATCAACGACGATTCGAAACAAAAATACCGATATTCCATCGAAGTCCGAACGGCCTCGGAAAATACCGCCAAACCGGTCAACAGAAACACGAAGATCTACTTAGTAGATGATGACGTCGAGTTTCGCCGCGGCAATATTGTGGTCGATGTTCCCAATATCATGAAACCCGTTCCCCTCTTTATTCTCTTCCGAGCTTTCGGGGTGATTTCGGACCACGACATTATCGAATATTGTCTCCTTGATCTCAAGAAGAATGAGAAATTCGTCGACATGTTTCTTCCATGTGTATATGATGCGGGATACATTTTCTCTCAAGAACAGGCATTGCTTTATTTATCGAGGTTTACTAAGTACAAGGATATTCCAGATGATGAAGAACGAGTGGCGGTCGTGATGCAAATCATGATGGATTATCTCTTTCCACATATTGGCGAACTCAACTTTGTAGAGAAGGCCTATTATTTGGGATATATGGTTTTCCGACTTTTGAAAATGGCGGTGGGAGATGAAAAACCGACGGACCGCGACCATTTTAAATTCCGTCGTGTCGAACAAACCGGCGATCTTCTCATGTCTCTCTTCAACGAATATTATAAAATCATGATGAAGGAATTCCGTTCTAAGCTCGATATTGCCTATAATAATGTAGGTTCGGGAAATATAAAGAACAGTAATAACGGAAATTTATTCGAATCAGATATATTGAATTCGTCAAATACCTATCTTCAGGAAAATTTTTTCAGCAACCTAGTAGTGGAAACTGGTTATTTACGCGGATTTAAAGGTCGCTGGGGATCGCTCGAATACACCGAACGTGACGGTATCGTCCAACCTTTGAACCGATTATCGTATTATAGTTTCATTTCTCATTTGCGAAAAACCGTGCTTCAAATATCGGAAAAATCGAAAAGGAAAGAACCGCATCTGTTGCACAATTCCCAATGGGGAATCATAGATTTCATAGACAGTCCTGACGGTGGTCATGTCGGGTTCCATAAACATTTGGCCATGAGCACTCACATTACTAGCGGCACAAGTGGCTATCCGATCATCGATTGGCTCCGTAAACACGGTAACATGATCTACTTAGTAGAATGTCGTGAGAGAAAATATATGTACAGTTGTGCGAAAATCTTCGTCAACGGTGCTTGGGTTGGCGTGGTCGAAGATCCGATTGGAATGGTGGCGACATTCAAACTCTATCGACGAAATGGAATGATTCCTGTCTACACCAGCATTTCACATCAGGTGGCGGAAAACGTCGTGTCGATCTTCACGGACGCCGGACGTCTTACTCGACCTTTATTCTATGTTGGCAACGGTGTTGCTGCTGCTAGGAAGGTCTCTTTGGATAATAAATATGAGGAAGGCAAAAAGGTCGAAGAAATGACTTGGGAAGAGATGGTAACCGGCACTGGTACCAAGAAGAAGGACGAACCACATTTTACGATATCGAATATCGCGTATGATAAGATAAGCGATTTATATAATGATACACCAAGTTCTTCCACAGAAACTGAATGGTTGATTAAACATCAAGGGATCGTTGATTATGTCGACTCCATGGAAGCCGAGGAAAGCTTAGTAGCAATCGATTATGATACCTTTCATGACGACGCTCGAAAAAAGAAATTCACCCATGTTGAAATTCATCCTTCTCTTTGTCTTGGAACCCAATCGAATTTAGTTATATTTCCGGAAAATAACGATTTCCCTCGCAATGTCTTTTCTTGTTCACAAAGTCGACAAGCCGCTTCCATCTATTCCACCAATTTCCATAATCGTATTGATAAATTCGGTCTGACCATCAATTATGGACAAATCCCTGTCGTGAAATCGAGATATATGAAGTATATCAACAACGAAGAAATTCCCTACGGAGAAAATGCCATCGTCGCCATCATGTGCTACGGAGGATACAACGTGGAAGACGCCATCTTGGTGAATGAGGGTGCGGTGAAAAGAGGACTCTTCCGTTGTACTTATTTCACCAAATACGAGGCGACGGAGGAGAGTTTCGATGTTCTCGATTCTGATCGCGAAGTCATCATTTCCAATGTGAAAGACGATTACATGAAACACGAGGTCAAAAACTTAAAACCCAACATCATGTATGACTTCTTAGATGAACGCGGGCTTATTCGTGAAAACACACAACTCGATGATCGCAAAGAATGTCTGATCGGATTAAAACAACGCAACGGCGTAACTGGTGTAGCCGCTGGATCCGCTGCCGCCATCGCTGCAATGAGCTCAGTAGAGACCAATCCATATTCCGACGCGTCGGTTGAGACGAAAAAGGGACAACTCGGATTTGTCGACAAAACGTTCATAACCTCAAAATCCGCCGGATATAACATGGCAAAAGTCCGTATTCGCCAAGATCGTCCACTCGCAGTTGGTGATAAGATGGCCAGTCGTGCCGGTCAAAAAGGTATCGTCGGACAAGTCATTCCGGAGAGAGACATGCCTTATACCCGCGAAGGCGTTCGTCCCGATATCATCATCAATCCGCATGCCCTTCCCTCTCGTAAGACGATCGGTCAATTGATCGAATGTATTTTGGGTAAAGGCGCAGTATCGAAAGGATGTTTTGGTGATTGTACTCCATTTGTAAATCACGGGAAAAAACCATACGATGTCTACGGGAAAATCTTAGTAGAACATGGATATCATTCTTCCGGGAATGAGATTTTATATAACGGCATGACGGGCGAACAAATCGAGTCGGAAATTTTCATGGGACCGACTTACTATATGCGTCTCAAACACATGGTCCAAGATAAAATCAATTACAGAACGACCGGTAAGAGAACCTCTTTGACGAGACAAACCAATCAAGGCCGTGCGAATGATGGTGGGCTACGTATAGGTGAGATGGAAAGTTGGGCGATTGAAGCCCACGGATTAGCTGGTTTCTTGAATGATTCCATGATGACTCGCGGGGATGAATTCTACGTAGCGATTTGTAATAAATCAGGCATGATCGCCGCATATAATGATGCCAAGGACATCTTCTTGAGTCCGATGGTGGATGGTCCATTACGCTATGTAGGAAATATGAAGGAAATAAGCTCAGTACAGCAATTGACGAGATACGGACGTGATTTCAGTATTGTCCGCATTCCATATGCCTTCAAGCTCATCTTACAAGAATTGCAAGTGATGAATGTCCATATGCGAATCATCACCGAGGCAAATATCGACCAGATTGAAAACATGGGTTACTCGCGCAACATTGAAACTCTTGCGAAAAATCTATATGATATACGTGCATTGCCATCTGCTGCTACTGCTATTGTCGCCGCAACAACGGATGAAGAAGAAATAAAGGGTGGCGAAGAAGATGAAAATGAAGAAGAAGAGGAAAATAATTTTGAAACTTTCATTGAAGGAAAAATGAACCGGCTCAAAGCAAATATCGAACAAGAAAAATATGAACAAGCGGTAAGAGATGCGGATGCAGCAATCTCATTAAGACCCTACAAAGTTCGTGCAAGAGAAGATCATCTTGAGCACAAGCTTGAACAAGAAAAAGAAGTGACAGTTCCACCACATCAATTCCAGCTTTTTCAAGATGTCGTTTGGTTAGATGATGATGTGAGCGGAAGAATGTGGTATATCAAAGAAATCAATCTTCCTGGACGTCCAGAAAAGGTCGTCATCGCAAACAGGGATTATGGCGAAGGACATGAAGTGGATCATACTCGATTGGTATTACCCCCTCAAGAAGTCTCTTTTTCAACTTTCGGAGATATCAATAAAGATGTTCTACAAAGTGGTGGATTGGATATGGATATGGAGGAGGAGAGAAGATCAAATCCAAGTCAAAATATTTCATTTTCTCCAGTCATCCATATCGGATCATCAAACGCAGAAGCATCCGAAGAAGACACGCAAAATATGTCATCTTCCTCTGATCCTGAATCACGTTCTGAATTCAGTAACCTTGTAATCAAAAAGACGGACGAAAGCGGTATGTCTGGTGGAGGAGGATCAAATGATGTTGGAGAAGAAGGAAAAGGAACAGGAACTGGAAAAGAAGGATTCAATATCATCAAAGTATAATATAATTTAATAAAAAAAATTGAAGCAAATTCCGATAATTTTTTTTATTTCCAATAATTCAATTCAAATCAATAAAAAAAAACAAAAACCCCGGATTTTACTTTTTCATTTTATTTAAAAAAACACATTTTATAATATAATCATTCATATTTTATGTCATCATCCGAGTTGAATAATTTTAATTCCATCTATCGATATTATAAGTCACGTATCAATATTCTCGATATCTTAGAAACCGCAGGATACGACACATCCATCTACAAAGGATTTGACATGACAGACGTGCATTGTCGATTTTTAAATAATGAGATGGATATGGTGATTGAAAAATCGACGTCGACCGACAGCAAAAGCGATACACGTGCTCCAAGGGTATTAGTAAAGTACTTATTACCGGAAGATTCCAAATGGAGAGCCATGGAACAGATTGTCCATAGAATATTTGACGAACAAATTCTCGATACTAAGAAAAATGATGCCGCCATTTTAATATTGACCGACGAAATGAATGATTCGAACAAAAAAACGGTCTATTTGAATTTGAAACAATTATATGAAAAATGGGGGATTTATGTTGTTGTTACTACTCTCGATCGTCTACAATTCAATATTCTCAATCATCAATTAGTTCCTAAACATACTGTACTTAGTAGTGAACAAACGGATGAACTCAAACGAAAATACGGAATCAAGGAAATTGAAACCGAAATTCCGGAAATCAGTCGATTCGACCCTGTTGCTCAAATGATTCTTCTTCGTCCCGGTCAGGTTTGCGAAATTATACGTGATAGCAAATCCGCTGGCCAAAGCTTATACTACCGAGTATGTGTATAATCAAGGAACTACGTCCAAGGGCCACAACGGCTAAGGCACTTGGCAGTGCCTTAGGACCTTCGGTGCCCAGGCCGTTGGGCCTTGTGGAACCTCCTTAGCTACGCGAGGTTTTATTAAAAGGATTTAATAACTTCCTTGTGGTACCATCTTCGAAATAAACCTTCTTTTTTTTTATTTTATAGATATTACAAAACTAAAAATATATTTTTTCTCAGCATTTCATTAAAGGCAAAATGGAATCATCCTACCAACACTATTATTTATCCGTTTTTAACAAAATCGATTTATCCAACCACGAATGTCTAGAAGGCGAGCTCAACAATATTCTGGAGGCTAATTCGAAATACAGTGGGACCACTACTACGAAGAATGAAATCAACGATCTCCTCATATCAAAATATATCGAAGAAGTATGGATCAGTGAATTATCAGATCGATGTGAAGGCGTCGATAAACCCACCATAACTGACTACTTAGTAGAAACGAAAGGATTAGTTCGACCATATGAAAAGGATATCGATATACGACTATGGACTAAACTACGAAATATTTATTTTGCAATAAAACAATATTTGATCCCAGATGAAGAAGAATACGAATACGATTTTATCAAAAGAAAAAAACCTGTTCGAGTAATCCTTTCCGTCGATCTGATCAAACAAATACATTCCATCATTGGGAAAGACGTTATCGAAGACGCAGGTAGTTTTCGTAAAAAAAATGTCTGTGGATTATCATCATCCGTTATCTATGCGACGGCGAAAACGATTCCTGAACGCTTAGAAGAATTGATTTATTTCTTTAATTCGATGATCACCGAGGTCAATGAAGAAGACCGAGACAGAGACAGAGATCAAAGAAAAAAAGATCGATTATTGTTCATGATAGCATTGGGTTCTTTTTTCTTTTCCGAATTTCTTTTGATTCATCCTTTCATCAATGGAAATGGTCGAACCGCCAGGATTTTATTGAATTACATTCTTCAAAGTGAGGTTTCTTTTCCATTTTCAATATATTTGGACGGCGGCGATCGTGATCGCTGTGGCGTCGGTGGCGATCGTGATCGCTGTGGCGTCGGTGGCGATCGTGATCGCTGTGGAAGAAGAAAATACCTCGATGCAGTTGAAAAAAGAAATTACGATAAACATCCCACCGAAATTACTAAGTACATATTACATGCATGTAACCGATCCGCTTCGATCATCAACTGGGTTTCCACGTCAAACGGTATGGCCACGTCCAACGCGATGGATGATACCGACATCAGATCGATGAATAATCCTCTACATAGCATAAACTCGAATGACAACAACTTATCACGCAAATAATTTTTTTTTATGTTATTGATATATAATATTATCAAACACATAAAAAACAAACAACAAAAATCAAATTTTTTTCGAATCGAAATTTTATTGATAAATCATCATGCCATCCGAAACACAACCCAAACAATACAATATCCAATGTTCGAATTCCGTCGTCGATATCGAAGGAATCCGTAACCAAATCGAATCATTTCATACCGACGCGATCGACCAATCAACCGATCAGGAAAAGCTTAGTAGTGTCTATAATAATGGCCTTCTACTGAAGAATCAAATTAACCAATGTCTCCAACCTAAAATCACTCAAATCAATGGGTTCATGACAAAATATGGCAATGATTTGATCGACGCGGATCACCAGAAAATATCTGCTACTAAGCTCTTTGAAGACGGTAAATCGCTCTATACCAACATGATGTATGTGATCGCGTCCATGATTATCGCCATGATATTCTTAGTAGTATATATTTTGTATTTCTCTTCCAAAGGTGCCACCAAGGCAGCAAGTGGGTTCAATATTCCACGTATTCCCTTCTTCGATTAAAACGCACGCCACCAACGAGATATAACAAAATAAAAAAAATAATATTATCATCATATATAGCAGTATATAATTTAAAAAAACTCCCTTTTCTTCTTTTCATTATTCATTCTTTTTTTTTTCGCCACATTTTTTTCATAATTTTTTCTTTTCACTTCTCATCTAATATATATAATCTATCGACGAGTCGAATGGAACCAGCTATTCAAGAATTCAAAGGAAAATTAAATGAATTCACTACTAAGTACAATACCTATCTACGTCTTTTAGGAAATTTGTATATCGACAAACAAACCAATACTTATTATTCGGCGACTGAATCCGATCTCCAATTTAAAAACGCGAATCTCATTAAAATGATCAAAATGACCGACCAACCGGATATCAATAAATGCAAACTCGAATGTGATAAATATTACGACTGCACCGGTGCAGTGCTCGATACTTGGCGCAATCAATGTGCTCTTTTTAGCAGTAACGATAATGAGACGATTGCCATCGAGGATCAAGCTCAGAAGGGAAAATATCAATTGACAAAGAACTCGAGGATGAATGCCATTAATTCAGCGTACAAAGAACTCCTGATGGCTAAAACCGAGTTGGACACCTCGATGGATGCAGTTCGTTCAACCGCTGCAACAGCGAGCGCCGATGGCACCACCTATTCAAGCTTAGAAGCAAGATTAAGTCAAGTGTATGCAACATACAACGGACAACAGATTGATGCGAAAATAGGACAAATCAATGAGATCCAAAGAGAAATCCAAAAAATCGAAGAAATGAATACCATCAATAAACTCGAATACAACAAGAATGCATCAATCTTTGTAGGATTAGCAGTCGGATTGAGTGCGATGATATACGGAATTTACAGTTTCAGTAATGGTGGTAGCGTTGCTCTGCCTACCGCAATCTAAGTCGCGCCAACTTTTTTTTTATAAATACATTCTTAAATATAATATATATATTCTTATAAAAAAAAATTAACAACTTTCACAGAATCCTTTTTTTTTGATAAAAAAAAAACTCACATCCCATTAATGGAACTCTTTAACCAAAATCATGATCTACAAAGTATTGATGAATCGACTTCCACCATTCAGTCCATGATCGATTCTGAAGGAATGAAATTTCGCACTCAACATGGAGCGGTTGCTAAGGACAAGAATCGATCGTCGGCAGAGGTATCAGAGTCACTGGTTGCTTCATTCGCAGAGTTTTTGAATCCTCATGTTGAAACCTTTGTAAGTATGCGCGACGATCCAGAATTCACAGGAGTCATTGTCGAGTTTGATAATTTGATTCAAGACCTCTCCAATAATTTGTTTCCAACCTACAAGAAATACTATGAACAACTTGGCGAGCATGTCCAAGAAGAAACCGATTCATCTGGCAACAACCGTGGCAACAGATCGGTGATCATCGCGGAAGATTATGGAAGAATTCAATACATGGACGAACAAATTATGAAAAAAATTGGAAAGATCGAAGAAGTTCAAAATCGATTAATCATGATGAAAGAAAAAAATATCGAAATGTATCAAACATATAAAAC
>JACCDO010168561.1_pt1 | contig 10532 bp, 8 predicted proteins | sample 7446101 | NCBI WGS metagenome assembly JACCDO01 (sample SAMN15323440, study PRJNA562643) | freshwater metagenome | isolation source: river surface water | place: USA:Blue River Watershed | collected 2017-08-16
CCCACGCCCATGCCCAGGCTCAGAACCAAGACCATGATGGGTGAGAAAGCTCAGGGATTGAGGCCGAGGACAGGCCTGAGGCGGGATGCTTGCGTTCTGGCGCGCAAAGGGTCACGCACCATGCGCACCAGCATGATCGTGATGATCCACTGGAGTGGTCTTGGCCCCCGGTGTCGATTGACGTGCAAACAGCGTGTACATGGTAGGCACCACAAAAATGGTCAGCATGGTGCCCAGACTCATGCCGCCCACAATCACCCAACCAATTTGTCGGCGGCTCTCAGCACCCGCGCCTTCTGCAAGTGCCAAAGGAATGGCACCCAAAACCATCGCACCTGTGGTCATGAGAATGGGCCGCAAACGCAGGGTTGCCGCTTCCTTAACGGCACTGGTGACATCCATGCCTTTGGCCCTCAATTGATTGGAGAACTCAACGATCAAGATCCCGTGCTTGGAGATCAAGCCCACCAAGGTGATCAAGCCGATCTGACTGAACACATTGATCGTGCCCCCCGACCATTTCAAGGCCAGCAAAGCGCCCACCATGGACAAAGGCACCGAGAACAAAATCACCAGCGGATCAATGAAGCTCTCAAACTGAGCCGCCAAGACCAAAAAGATGAACACCAGGGCCAAGGCAAACACCATTCCCAAAGAGCCAGACGAATTGCGGTATTCCCTTGAGGTGCCATTCAGATCGGTGACATAGCCCTCTTTGAGGACTTTGCTGGCAGTGGCATTGAGGAATTCAAGTGCTTCACCCAGCGAATAGTCGGGTGCGATGTTGGCCGTGATGGACGCACTGCGCCGTTGGGCAAAGTGGTTCAACTCGCGTGGAGCCACCACCTCATTGACCTTGAGCAAGGAGGACAAAGGGATCATGGCGTCACCTCGGCCACGCACAAAAATCTTTTCGATGTCTTGCGGCGTGTTGCGATTGGTCGACTGCGTTTGAACAATCACATCGTATTGCTCGCCATTGCGCTTGAAGCGCGTGACATTGCGTCCACCCATCATGGTTTCCACCGCACGGGCAATCGCATCCACAGACACGCCCATGTCAGCGGCACGCTCGCGATCCACCACGACTTGCAACTCGGGCTTGTTCAAGCGCAAATCGGTGTCCACACTCACAAAGCCTGGGTTTTTGGCCACTTCAGCCAAAAACTGCCTCAACACGGTATTGAGGTTTTCATAGGTGTCTTGGGTCAGGATCAAGAAGTTGATGGGGCGCTCGCGGAAACCTTGTCCCAACGATGGCGGGGTGATGGGGAACGCAGTGACCCCAGGCAAGGACGTCACGGCAGGCGTGAGTTTGCGAGCGGCCTCAATGGTGCTCATGCTGCGTTCTTCCCAAGGAATCGCACGATAAAAAACTGAGCCCTGAGCCACAGTTGGGTTGCCGGCCACGACAAAGATGCGATCAAACAAATCGCCCATTCGTTGACCAATTTGTTCAATGGCTTGGGCATATTTCAGGGTGTAGTCCAGGGTTGAGCCATCGGGCCCGTTCATGCTGACCAGAATCACACCGCGATCCTCAATGGGAGCCAACTCACTTTTAGAAGACTTGAACAACCAGAAGGCTCCACCTGCCGCACTGATCATCACAGCGACAACCACAAAACGGTAATTCAGGGTCCAACCCAGCAAGCGGCCATAGCCCGCTTCCAGCTTTTCAAGGCCATGCTCCACCGTGCGATCAAACCAGGTTCTTTTGTCCATGTGCTTGAGCAAAATGGAGCACATCATGGGCGACAAGGTGAGTGCCACAAAACCAGAAATGATCACTGACCCAGCCAAGGCCAATGCAAATTCTGAAAACAACTTTCCTGTCCGACCCGGTGTGAACGCCAAGGGTGCAAACACAGCGACCAGCGTCAAGGTCATGGACACCACTGCAAAACCAATTTCACGCGAGCCCAGGATGGCCGCCTGGAAAGGTTTCATGCCGTCCTCAATCTTGCGGAAGATGTTTTCCAGCACCACGATGGCATCGTCCACGACCAAGCCAATCGCCAACACCATGGCCAGCATGGTCAGAGAGTTGATGGTGAAGCCAAACAAAGCCAGCATGGCAAAGGTTCCGATCAAACACACTGGAATGGTCACCAGTGGAATGATGGAAGCCCTGAGGGTGCGGAGGAAGAGAAAAATCACCAAGGCCACCAGTACCACCGCTTCACCAATCGTCTTGAACACGGCGTCGATGGATCTGGCGATGAAAATCGAGTTGTCGTTGGCGACCTGAATGTCAATTGAAGCCGGCAAATTGGCCTTGATCTTGGGAATCATTTCCCGGACGGCTTTGCTCAACTCCAAGGGGTTGGCTGTGGCATTGCGAATCACACCCAGTGTGACGGCATCACGGCCATTCAAGCGGGTAAGAGCCCGCTCTTCTGCGGCCGACTCTTCGACCTTGGCCACATCGCCTAACCGAATGGGCATCCCGTTCACCGATTTGATGATGGTCTGGCGAAATTGCACTGGCGTTTGCAAGTCCGTCATGGCCGTCACATTGAATTCACGAGACTGACTCTCAACTCGGCCTGCAGGGACTTCCAAGTTGTTCCTGCGCAGGGCATCTTCCACATCTTGCGTGGTGAGCTTGTAGGCGGCCAGCCGATCGGGGTCGATCCAAATGCGCATCGCATATTTGCGCTCGCCGTAAATCCGCACATCTGAAGCACCAGGCGCAGTTTGCAGCAAGGGCTTGGCCATTCGGTTGGCAAGCTCGCTCATTTGCAAGGAACTCAAGGTGTCTGAACTCATGGCCAACCAAATCACAGGGAAAGCATCGGCCTCAACCTTGGCAATCACTGGTTCATCAATGTTGGTTGGCAATTTCTGCCGCACACGGGAGACCTTGTCCCGCACATCGGCCGCTGCCGAATCGGGGTCTCTCGTCAGCACAAACGACACTGTGATCTGGCTTTGTTCTTGGCGACTGATTGAGGTGATCACGTCCACCCCTTCAATGCCAGCCAAAGAGTCTTCAAGCACCTTGGTCACTTGAGACTCGACCACTTGGCTGGATGCACCCTTATAGGTGGTGGCCACCGTCACCACTGGGTTGTCGATCTTGGGGTACTCGCGCACTGAAAGTCGAGTGTAGGAAACCGCCCCAACCAACAAAATGATCAACGACAGCACCGTCGCAAAAACGGGTCGGCGGATTGAAGTTTCAGAGATGCGCATGAGTTGCCTCAGAAATCAAGGTTTACCTGCAGCGACCACCCGCATGGGAGAGCCATCTTTTTGCAGCCGCTGCTGACCAGCAACCACCACGGTGTCCCCAAGTTGAACCCCCTTGGTGATTTCAACTTCACCTGGAGATCGAACGCCTAAAGTCACCGCAACGCGTTTGGACACAAATTGGGTGCCTTCTGGCAACTTGTCAGAAGCCTCAGGCTTGACCGCCAGAATCACAAATTGCTGATTGCCCTGAGGAACAATGGCTGATTCAGGAACGACCAGCGCGTTGTCACGCTGGGCAAAGACCACATTGATGCGAGCGAACATGCCAGGGCGCAAGGGGCCTGGCGTTCCTTTTCGGCCACCTCCAACAGGCTGAGGAGTTGTGATCGCAGCGCAAGCACTGAACTCAGGCCCTGTTGGCGCAGCAACCGCAGCCGCAATGCGTGAAGCAGGCACGGTCTTACCACCCGCACCAAAGGGGTTCTCCAGCAGCGCCCGCACCGTGAGGAAGCGGCCATTGGCATCGATCAAAGGATCCACAGCAACGACTTTTGCCTTGTCCACTCGGCCAGGCAGTGCATCAACCCTCACTTCGATCATTTGCCCCATCGTCAAAGCCGTGGTTTGGCTTTCAGGCAAACGGAAATCGACATAGAGGGAATGGATGTCTTCCAGGTTCACCAGGTCTGCACCGTCTTTGACATAGTCACCCAGGTTGACCGAGCGGATGCCCACCACACCCGAGAAGGGGGCAACGATTCGCATGCGCTGCAGCCTCGCGCAAGACAAAGCCAGCTGTGCGCGCGCCACTGCAAGGCTGGCCGCGCTTTCGTCAAGCACGCGCTGTGCAACAAACTTTTGCGCGACCAGTTCTTGGTTGCGCTTGAAGTTGGCATCGGCAATGGACACCTGGGCCTGAGCCTGCTGTACTTCGGCGCGCTGCAAGGCATCGTCCAATTGGATCAGCGCTTGGCCCGCATCCACAGATTGACCATCGGCAAAACCCAACGCAGAAACACGGCCCGCAATTTCAGGCTTGATCATCACGTTCTGGCGAGACCTCAAATTGCCCACAGTCTGAAATTCGTCCTTGATGGAGCGCTGCTTGACTTCAGCCACTTCAACACCAGAGGCACGCGCAGGTGGACCACCAGCGCCAGCACCGCCCGCAGGGTTTGCGCCAGGGCCCGAAGCACCTGAACCGCCAGAACCGCCAGAAGCACCGGGCGCCCCAGAAGACCCCGGAGGCCCCGACTTCGCAGACTCTGTGGCCAAAGGAGCCACGGTTGGGGAGCTGGGCCCCGGATTCAAGGCTTTGTACCCAAACCAGCCGGCGACAGCCAGACAGCCCACTGCGATGAAAGAAACGGCATGCTTGGAAGCCATGAATTCCCCAGTAATGTTTATGGTTTTTGTGGATTATGAAGGGATTGGGACACCTTCGTTAGCAAGGGCGTCCGCGCGCTCATTGCCAGGGTCACCGTCGTGACCTTTGACCCAACGCCAGTCAATGCGATGTCCAGATTGGGTCACCAAGTCGTCCAGTATTTGCCAAAGGTCTGCATTTTTCACAGGTTGTTTGCTGGCCGTTCGCCAGCCCTTGGCTTTCCAGCCTTGTATCCACTCGGTGATCCCTTTGCGCACGTACTCGCTGTCTAAATAAAGGGTGATTTCGCAAGCCTGATTGAGGGCTTGCAAAGCCTGAATCACCGCCATGAGTTCCATGCGGTTGTTGGTGGTCATGGGCTCTCCGCCCTTGAGTTCCTTGACCCGTTCGCCAAACATGAGCAACACGCCCCAGCCGCCGGGGCCGGGATTGCCTTTGCAGGCCCCATCGGTATAGACAATGACTGATTTCATGAAGAATGCGATTTTGGGGCATGGGAAGTCGAGTGGGCGCTGGGAACAACCCTGCGGCCTCGCACCGAAGACCTGCGCCACAAAGGCTTGACCAGTCGCATGCCCCTGACCCGTTTGACCGCAACCAAGCAGTAGGCAGCACCAAAGTAAGGCCACCAGCGGTCCCCGGCAGATTCCATCCAAGCCCAGCGGTCCAGCCAAGCCTGCGAATCCATGGCGGGTCGATAACAGCCCAGGTGACTGGCCTGAATTTCAAAGCCCAATAACTGAAGCCAATCCCCAACCCGTCCAGTGCTCAGCCATTGCACATGGCCGGGCACATATGTTTGCCCCCAGTCCATTCTTTGCCAAATGCGGGATCGCTTTTGTCGCCAGCCCCAAAAGCTCCAAGGGTTCAGGCCAGTGATCACCACCTTGCCCTCTGGCACCAAAACCCGTTCGACCTCTCTGAGGGTTGCATGGGGGTCGTGGCTTTGCTCCAGCGTGTGAGGCAAGACCACCAGGTCGATGCTTTGGCTGGTCAGGGGTAAGGCCGTTGAATCCAGCCAAAGGACTGCTCCATTGGCTTGCTCAAAGCTGGGGGGGGCTTGCTCATCCAGGGGGCTGGCCTCGCTGTGCGCAAACCAGCGTTGTTGGATTCGACTGGCCCGCAAGCCGTCCAAAGCTGGGAAACCCAATTGCAAGGCGTGATAACCAAACACATCGCAAATGGCCTGATCCACCTGCTGTTGGGTCCAATTCAAGAGAAGTTGGCCCGCAGGGGTTTGCCATCGATGGTTGGAAGAGCGCGTTTCTATAATCCGTTGATCCATGGAACTGATTGCCATCCCTGCTTTTGAGGACAACTACATCTGGATGATCCAGCACGGCCAAGAGGCCTTGGTGGTCGACCCAGGTGAGGCAGCACCAGTGATTGAGGCGCTGCGCTCGCGGTCTGTTTCGCTTTCGGCGATTCTAGTCACGCACCACCATGCCGATCATGTGGGTGGCGTGAACGAACTCCTTTCTCATTTCTCGGCCAGTGTCTGGGCACCGGGTCTGGATAAATACGATTTCCCTCACACCGAACTCTGGGGCGGCGAACACTTTGAACTTTGGGGCTGCCGTTTTGAGGTGATGGCATGTCCCGGCCACACATCAGGCCACATTGCCTACCTTTGTTCCCCTGATCAGCAAGCACCGATCTTGTTTTGTGGTGACACCTTGTTCTCTGCCGGATGCGGTCGTTTGTTCGAAGGCACTCCTGAACAAATGACCGATTCCTTGGATGCATTTGCAAAGTTGCCCGGTAATACGCGCGTGTGTTGCGCGCACGAGTACACCCTCGGCAATCTGCGCTTTGCTCAGGCCGTTGAGCCCCATAACCAGCGAATCACAGCACACTCCCAGCTTTGTGAACAACTGCGCCAGCAAGGCTTGGCCACCTTGCCCTCGTCCATCGAGGTCGAACAGCTCATCAATCCTTTTTTGCGGGTTCGCGAGCCCGAAGTGATCCTGGCGGCTCAGCGCCATCAACCCCATGCGTCCCATCCCGCTGAAGTGCTTGCGGTGTTGCGCGAATGGAAAAACAGATTCAAATGACCCGTCTCCCCATTGCCCTAGTTTGTTTGCTTGTCGCAGGCTGTGTTCACAACCCGGTGGTCAGCACCGCAACGGTCATCCCGGTCGACAGCACGAATGACACCACTGCCACCGCAGTGGCAAGCCCATCCCCGAGTTCGACTTCATCCATTCGAGTTCCATTGAGCGGCGCCAATGTGCCACTCAAACCGATTCAGGCTGCAAGCGCTGCAGAGTTGTCAGTGGCCCCTGTGGCGCTACCCGACGATGTTTGGGTGCGTATGCGCAAAGGCTTTTCCATGCCCGATCTGGATAACCCTTTGGTCAGAAGCACTGAGCAATGGTATGCAAGCCGCCCCGATTACATCGAGCGAATGACCGAACGGGCCAACCGTTACCTCTACTACATCGTCGAGGAAGTTCAGGCCCGCAACATGCCCTTAGAGTTGGCCTTGCTGCCCTTCATCGAAAGTGCCTTCAACCCCGAGGCAACCTCAAGGGCCAAGGCAAGCGGAATGTGGCAATTCATGCCGCGCACTGGGATTCATTTCGACCTCAAGCAAAACGCTTTTCGGGATGATCGACTTGATGTCACGGCCTCAACGCGCGCGGCCTTGGATTACCTCAAACAATTGCACGTTCAGTTTGGTGACTGGCACTTGGCGCTGGCTGCCTACAACTGGGGACAAGGTAATGTGGCCCGCGCACAGGCTGCGAATGCGCGACTGGGCAAAGGCACGGGATACGAAGACCTGAACATGCCGAACGAAACTCGCCAATACGTGCCCAAGTTTCAGGCGATCAAAAACATCATTGCTCAACCAGAACGCTTTGGCTTGAATTTGAGGGTGATCAAAAACCACCCCTACTTCCAGGCTGTTCCACTCAAGGTCGACATCGATGTGGCCTTGGCGGCTCAATTGGCTGGCCTGAGCGTGGAAGAACTCAAACAGCTCAACCCGTCGGCCAAGAGGCCTTTGCTCATGGGGGCAGCCACTGAAGAGTTGCTCTTGCCTTGGGACAACGCAGAAATCTTCAGCAAAAATTTTGCCCAGCACAAAGGGCCTTTGGCCACCTGGACCGCTTGGCTGGCACCCAAAGACCTCAAGGTGTCTGAAGCCGCCAAATTGGTTCAGTTGGACGAGGAAACGCTACGCCGAATCAATGACATCCCCCCGAAAAAAATCATTCGAAAAGGCTCAGCACTGGTGGTGCCTCGCAAGCAAGGTCAATCGGACGTGAGCGAAAACCTGGCGGACTCCGGGCAAATCAACCTGGCTGTTGATCGACCCGCCAAAGCCAAAACGGTCAAAGTCCAAAAGGGCGACACGTTGGATGGCATTGCACGCAAACATCAGGTCACCGCGGCACAACTCAGAGCATGGAATCGGCTTAAAGAAGGCCAAGGCGTTCGCGTGGGACAAACGCTGGTTGTTTCGCCAGGCAGTCCAGCTGTGACTCTGGCCAATAAGGCAACGCCGTCCAAAGAAAAAACAGCAAAGTCCAGCGGCGCTGCGAATCAGTCAAGCAAGTCCACCAAGACCGCCATGAATCAGGCCAAGCGCTGATTACAGTTTTTCAGTTTGACTGGTCTTGGGCTGCCATGTCATGAGGCTGCGCTCGATGCGACCGACCAATGCGTCGAGCAACAAGGCAAACACCGTCAAGACCATGATGCCAGCGAACACACTGTTGACATCGAAGGTCCCCTCGGCTTGCAAGATCAGATAACCCACGCCACGGGCGGAACCCAAGTATTCGCCCACCACCGCCCCAACAAAGGCCAAACCCACCGAGGTGTGCAAGCTTGAAAACACCCAACTCGTGGCGCTGGGCAGGTAAACCGTTCTGAGCAATTGATGCTGATTCGCGCCCAACATGCGAGCGTTGGCAATCAGTACTGGGCTGACCTCACGAATGCCTTGGTAGACGTTAAAAAAGACAATGAAAAAAACCAAGGTCACTGCCAAGGCAACCTTGCTCCAAATCCCCAGGCCAAACCACATCGCAAAGATGGGCGCCAGGATGACTCGGGGCATGGAGTTGGCCGCTTTGATGAAGGGGTCCAACACGGCACTGGCCACCGGCGACAGACCCAACCACAGGCCCAATGCCATGCCAGCCAATGTGCCCAACACAAAAGCCAAAACGGTCTCCAGCAAAGTCACACCCAGGTGAATGTAGATGTCGGCCCGGCCCGGCAAGCCATCAGGAAACCATGAGTTGGGGGCAATCTCGACCGGCATGAACCAAGACCAAATTCGCCCCAACACCTTGAGGGGCTCACCCAGAAAAAACGCCACCTGCTCGTTGCCCGCACTCAGGTGCCATGCGAGCAACATGAAAGAGAGCAAACTCAACTGAATGAGCCTGAGTTTCAAGCCGCCAATGGAAGTCGTTTGACTCATGCGGCCACCTTGCCCAATCGCTGCTGGGCATAGCCCTTGAGGACTTCTTCCCTGAGCACATCCCAGATCTGGGCATGCAACTCCACGAAGCGAGGATCAGTGCGAACCTCGGCCACATCGCGAGGCCGAGGCAGGTCGATCACAAAATCACCAATCGGATGAGTCGCTGGCCCGGCAGACAAAACCACCACCCTGTCGCTCATGGCAATGGCTTCGTCCAAGTCGTGTGTGATGAACAAGACGGCTTTTTTCTTGGCCGCCCAAAGGTCCAGGACTTCGTTTTCCATCAACTGGCGGGTTTGAATGTCCAGCGCAGAAAAAGGCTCGTCCATCAAGATGATGTCGGGGTCCAGCACCAAAGTTTGCGCCAAGGCCACCCGCTTTCTCATGCCACCCGAAAGTTGATGCGCATAACGATCTTCAAAGCCCGACAAACCCACTCGGGCCAACCAGTCTTTGGCCAAGTCAGTGGCCTGTGCATCGGGCATGTTGCGGTAGCTCAAACCCAGCTTGACGTTTTCCAGAGCCGTTCGCCAAGGCATCAGTGCTTCAGACTGAAACATATAGCCTGCCCGCTGATTGATGCCTTGCAATTCATGACCCATGACACGAATGGCTCCCGAGGACGGAGACAAAAGACCAGCTGCCACATTGAGCAACGTGGACTTGCCACAACCCGTGGGGCCTACCACACAGACAAATTCGCCTTGCTGGACCTCGAAGCTGGTATTTGACACCGCCACATAAGTGCCATCGGATGTGTTGCTGCGAAACGCACAGCTGACTTGATCAAAGGTGATCGCAGCACTCATTGCCAATCCATCAGGCCTTGAATTTCTGTTTGGCCTTGAGGGCAAATTCGTTGGTGAAGGTCTTGGTCAGGTCAATGCGATCGGCTTTGACGGTGTTGTCAAAACTGGCCAGCGATTTGAGCGCGGTGGGCGGGCCGTCGGTGGGCACCACACCATCGATAGAGATGGATTCGCGCACGTTGGCAAATGCAGCCAGATAAAGTGCCCGGTCTCCCAACAAGTAGGCATCGGGTACGGTTTTGATGATGTCGGACGGACCCGCCGTTTGCAACCATTTGAGCGCCCTCACCATGGCGTTGGCCAAGGCTTGTGTGGTTCGGGGATTTTCTTGAATGAATTTGGTGGGCGCATAAAGGCAGCCCGCGGGCATGCTGCCTCCAAAGACTTCTTTGGTGCCCTTGAGGGTTCGTGTGTCGGTGACGATGCGGATGTCGCCCTTTTGCTCCAGCATGGTGATGACGGGATCGATGTTGCTGATGGCATCGATTTGGCCACTGCGCATGGCTGTGATGGCGCCAGAAGACGTCCCCACACCAATGAAGCTCACATCAGTGGGCTTGAGACCCGCTCTGGACAGAATGAGGTTGGCCACCATGTTGGTGGATGAACCAGGCGCAGTCACACCAATTCGCTTGCCCTTGAGATCGCTGACCTTTTTGTAGTCGGGCATGGTCTTGGTGGAAATGCCCAAGGA
>JACCDO010916747.1_pt1 | contig 10531 bp, 10 predicted proteins | sample 7446101 | NCBI WGS metagenome assembly JACCDO01 (sample SAMN15323440, study PRJNA562643) | freshwater metagenome | isolation source: river surface water | place: USA:Blue River Watershed | collected 2017-08-16
CAGCAAATAATGTGCCAGCTTCACCCACACTCGTTTCATGGCCAGGGGAGTCAACTCAAGACGACCTTGTCGCCGTGGGTGGCATTGCGACACTTTATTCTCCCTATGGAGCTCGCTTTGAAGGATCGCCCGGGTCATTGGAATTGATTCGCCATCGCAAGGCTGGTGTGCAAGATGAAGGATCACAGTTGGTTGCAGATATCTTTATGAAATTTGCCGAGAATTCTAAAACGATCCTCGACTTGTGTGCAGGGCCTGGAGGAAAGGCAGCTTTGATTTCTCATCTCGCTAGGAGTAAGAATAAAGATTTAACGGCAAATGAGATCTCCGCACCTCGTGCGGCGCTTGTGAAGAAAGTAATTGGTTCTTATCCGGTAATCGTGGGAGATGGTCGTGAGATAGCGACTCAACCAAAGCGCTTTGATGCAATCCTTGCCGATGTTCCATGCACAGGATTAGGGGCACTTCGAAGACGCCCCGAAGTTCGCTGGCGCAGAACTCTTCAAGATTTGCGCGCACTTACCGAGTTGCAGCGAGAGCTCTCGGAGGCAGCCATCTCGGTCCTCAACCCAGGAGGAATCTTTGGTTATGCAACATGTAGCCCACATTTCGCTGAGACGAGCGCTCAAGTTCAGTTCATACTGAAGAGCCATCCTGAACTTGAGCAATTAGATATCTCTGATCACCTGCCGAATAACATTCATAATGCAACACGCGGCAATAACCTCTCCCTCTGGACAGGGCTCCATGAGACTGATTCGATGTTCCTTGCTATTTTTAGGAAAGCGAGATGACTCATGGCTGAAGATATTCGCATTACGCCAAGTATTCTCAATGCAGATCGCGATAATTTATCCTCCGAAATTGAGAAGATCTCAAATGTAAGCGATTACATCCATCTAGATGTCATGGACAATATCTTCGTCCCGAACTTCACCTTCGATTTTGATGCTGCTTCTAAGATTATTCGGGAGACGTCGATACCAGTTGATAGCCATCTCATGGTTTCGGAGGTTGATCAGATCGCCATCGACTATGCGCAGGCTGGTTCTGCCAGCGTAACTTTTCACGTTGAGGCCTGTAACGATATTCGTTCTACCGCTTCCGGAATCCGGAAATATGGATCAAGGGCTTCCTTCGCATTGAAACCAAAGACTGAGATCGAACAATATGTGGATTATCTCGATGAGATAGATATGGTTTTAATCATGACCGTTGAACCAGGTTTCGGTGGTCAGAAGTTTATGACAGAGATGATGGATAAAGTTAAGAGAACAAGGAAGTTGATTGGCTCCCGACCAATCTGGCTCCAGGTCGACGGTGGCGTTTCACTCGAAACAATCGAGATTGCACGTGATGCCGGTGCAGATACTTTTGTTGCCGGCAGCGCCGTCTTTAATTCGGAAGATCCCGCTGGAATGGTAAGCGCTCTACGCATGAAAGCACAGAGCGTAAATTAAAGCTCAACCATCTATTTGCGAGAGGCGCCTGCTTCTTCTATCTCCTCACGGGTTATACCAAGAAGATATAGGACAGAATCTAGGAATGGAGCTGAAACTGAACTATCGGCAGCTGCTTTCACCGCAGGCTTTGCATTAAATGCTATTCCCATTCCAGCTATAGCGATCATATCTAGATCATTTGCGCCATCGCCTATAGCAATTGTCTGTTCAAGATTTACCGATTCAAGTTCTGCGAAATCTCTTAACGCTTGAGCTTTTGCGGCGCGATCGATGATCGGTCCTTCAACTAGTCCTGTGAGTGTTCCATTAGAGATGCCTAGAGTGTTCGCTCGATAGTGGTTTATCCCGAGATCCTGGAGAATGGGTTCGATTACCTCGGTGAATCCACCCGAGACAACAGCAACGCTATGTCCTAGCTTCTTAAGCGTTTCAACGAGCGTTCTAGCGCCCGGTGTCAGAAGTATCTGGGAACGGACATCGACAATTACGCTTTCGGGAAGTCCTTTAAGTAGAGAAACACGTGCACGCAAACTTTCAGAGAAGTCGAGTTCTCCGCGCATGGCCTGATCGGTAATTTCGCGAACCTGACTTTCAACTCCTGCATGAGCAGCAAGAAGTTCGATTACTTCTTGTTGAATTAAAGTTGAATCAACATCGAGCACAACCAATTTCTTAGCCCAGCGCATCAAGCCGCCGGGGGAGACTGCGATATCGATCTCTGTTGCTGCGGCAACACTAGCTAGGCTTTGACGCAAAGCGAGGATCTCTACTCCAGATACCGTGAATTCAATAGCTGTAATTGGATAACTAGCAGTTCTATGTATACGTTCAATATTTCCGCTCTGACCAGCTATTGACTCTGCGATCGCTGCTATCGCTGATGGCGCGAGTGGATTGGCCAAGGCAACAACATGTACTAGACCGCTCTTGGCGGCAATCGAAGACCCACCCTGTTCGCTAAATGATGTTGCGATATCAACTGAAAGTCGATCCGCACAAGCCGCGAGATCTTCATCTATAGCTGTGGCGTGGTTTGGATCGAGCGAGATAAGAACAGTAAGAATCAATCTTTGACGGATTACGACCTGCTCGATATCAAGTACGGTAACGGCAAATGGTGAAAGAGTGTCGAAGAGCGCCTTAGTGATACCTGGAGAATCGACCCCAGAGACCAAAATGAGCCCTGTAAATAGGCTCTTTTCTTCGCTCATATGGTGAGGTTATCGCGAATCACGTGAAGGATGTCGCCAATTTGCAAGTGATTCTCGGGTCAAGGAGATATCTTTTCTGCCTATGAGCACTGGGAACGTTCTTGAGTTGAGAGATGTCTCAGTGCGACGTGGTCAAAAGTTAATTCTTGGTCCACTTAATTTTGCAATTCAACCGGGGGAGAGATGGGTCGTTCTCGGACCCAATGGCGCCGGTAAGTCAACACTTCTCCAAATCCTTGCAACGAGAACTTTTCCAACCACTGGAAAAGTTCTCCTCTTGGAACAAGAGATGGGTCGCGTTGATTTATGGGAGTTACGAACTCGAATCGGCATCTGCGGCGCCCTGGTCTCAGAAGATATCCCTTATGAGGAGAAGGTCAGAGATGTCGTTCTAACTGCAGCATATGCAATTTTGGGAAGATGGAATGAGGCCTACGACCTTTGGGACGAATCTCGAGCCGTCGCACTTCTTACAACATTCGGAGTTCGCGATCTAGCAGATCGCGAGTACGGGACTCTCAGCGAAGGTGAGCGAAAGAGGGTTCAAATATCGCGTGCTCTCATGACTGATCCGGAGCTACTACTCCTAGATGAACCCGCTGCTGGTCTTGATTTAGGCGGACGTGAGGACCTCTTGAAGAGATTCTCCATTTTTGCATCTGATCCCAACGCTCCGGCGACGATTCTTGTGACTCACCACATTGAGGAGATTCCCGTCGGTACAACTCACGCGCTGATTCTTAAGGATGGTTTAGCTGCTGTATCCGGACCTATCTCCGAAGTAATCACCAGCGAACATATGTCGATCATCTTCGAGTTGCCGATGGAAGTTCGTTTTGATGGATACCGGTTCTCTGCGCGTGCACTCTAGTTGGGAACCTGTACTCGAGCCTCTCGAAGATCTCATCGCCACAATTCTTAACTCTCTCGCAGGAAAATCTCTAGCTCCTAAAGCAGCGGATATTTTCGCGGCTCTTGAGCTACCGCTTTCGAGCGTTAAATGTGTCATCGTCGGTCAAGATCCCTACCCCACGCAAGGCAATGCACACGGATTAGCATTCTCTGTCTCTAGGGAAGTACAGAGGATTCCTGCATCACTTCAGAATATATTTAAGGAGCTCAATTCTGATTTGGGATACCCAATCCCATCCCACGGAAACCTAGAGAACTGGCGAGATCAGGGCGTACTCCTACTTAATCGAGTTTTGACTACCGAAGTCGGAATTTCAAATGCACATCATCATTTAGGATGGCAGGGGATATCTACCGCGATTGCACAAGCGGCGGCAGAGCATGGTGCCATCGCAATTTTGTGGGGAAAGCAAGCTCAGGAACTGGCTCCGCTCTTTAAAGATTCAGTGATCTCGGCTCACCCGAGTCCCTTGAGCGCTTACCGAGGTTTCTTTGGGAGCAAACCATTCTCAAGAGTAAATGAGAAGTTGCAGCTTCAGGGTCGCGCACCTATCGATTGGTCTTTGTAGATACTGTTTATCGAAAAAGAAAAATCGCCACCGCTCCCTAAGGAACGATGGCGATTCTTCTTTTAACGCTTGAGTGGATTAACCAACCCAGGTATTTATCGGTGATGATAGGAAGTAGATCATAAAGAGACCCGATACCAAGAGAAGCAAAGGATGTACGTCTTTGCGACGTCCTTGGATATAACGGATTACTACGTGAGCCACGAATCCTGCACCAATACCTACTGAGATGTTATAGGTAAATGGCATCAAGATGATTGTAAGGAATGCTGGAATAGCAATTCCGTAATCATCCCAATCGATTGACTTGATCTGTGTCATCATCAAGAAACCGACGATAACAAGAGCAGGTGTTGCAGCCTCGTAAGGAATGATCGCTACGAGTGGAGCAAGGAAAGTTGTAAGCAAGAAGCAGATTCCTGTTACAACTGAGGCAAGGCCTGTACGAGCACCTTCGCCCACACCTGAAGCAGATTCAATGTAACTGGTATTTGAAGAGATGCTTCCAGCTCCACCAGCGACTGCTGCGAGTGAGTCAACAAGGAGGATGCGATCGTTATTAGGGATGTTTCCATCCTTATCGATGAGATTTGCTTCTGCGCCGATTGCTGTGACTGTACCAACAGTGTCAAAGAAGTCAGAGAGAAGAAGTGTGAAAACCAAGAGAATGACTGTGATCAATGGAATTCGGTCAAGTGAACCGAATAGGTTGAAGTCACCAAATAGTCCGAAGTCAGGTGTTGCTACTACTGCATCAGGCATCGCTGGAACGTTAAGTCCCCAACCCTTTGGGTTGACCTTGCCTGTAGCTCCATCAAAGTTAGGACCAATCTTGAATGCTGTTTCGATTGCAACGGCAACCGCTGTTGCAACAACAATTCCGATAAGAATTGCGCCCTTAACCTTCTTCACCATCAAACCAATTGTCAGGAATAGACCAAGTGCGAATACGATGATTGGCCAACCTACGAGAGTTCCGCCATCGCCAAGAGTTACAGGAACAGGTCCTGTGCCAGTGCGACGAACGAAGCCTGCATCAACAAGACCAATGAGTGCGATGAAGAGTCCGATACCCACAGAGATAGCGACCTTCAACTGTGCAGGTACAGCCTTAAATACAGCTGTGCGGAATCCTGTGAGAACAAGGATTGTAATAATCAAACCTTCGAGAACAACTAGGCCCATTGCATCTGCCCATGTCATCTTTGAAGCGATTCCTACCGCGACGAATGTATTTAATCCGAGTCCGGTTGCGAGTGCGAGTGGATAGTTTCCGACAACTCCCATAAGAATTGTTAGAACACCGGCCATAAGAGCTGTCATAGCTGCTACAAGAGCGAGGTTTGGAGCATCTCCGCCACCAATGAATTTGCCATCAGCATCTTTTGCAAGACCGATGATCAGTGGATTGAGGGCGACGATATAGGCCATTGTGAAGAATGTGACTAGACCGCCGCGAACTTCACGACCTACAGTCGAACCACGTTCAGATATTTTGAAGTACTTTTCAAGCATGACGTACCTTCCTGATTTTGTTAACGGGGGTGTTTGCGACCCCGTGTGAAATGACGGCTCACAGACCGAAGGAAGGGTTAAAGGTTAGTTGGGCGAGAGAGTTACTTACTGGTTAGGCGCGCCACAAGGCCTAGGAATACAGCTACTGATTGTCCGATCAAGAGGGCGAAGAGGGCTGTGCCTATGCCCACCGTGCCACCAAGGGCCCAGCCAGCGAGCAGGACAGTGATTTCAATACCCATTCGTACGCGACCTACTCGAACTCCAGTTCGATGGTGAAGACCGGTCATTGCTCCATCGCGAGGGCCCGGTCCTAAGCCGCACGTGATGTAGAGAGCGGATCCGAGGCCCACGAGTGAGATACCGATGAGGTCGTATCCGATTCCGGCAGGAAGAGAATTGACCTCCGGAAAGATCATCGTGCCAATCTGGATAAATGATGCGATGAGTACGATATTTGAGAGCGTCCCAAATCCTGGTTTCTCCTGTAAAGGTATCCATAGGAGAAGAACGAAGACGCTAATGAAGAATGTTGCCCACCCAATGGATAAATTGGTCTTTAAGGTTACGCCTTCGGCGAGAACGGTCCAAGGTGCATTCCCGATATTAGCTTGAATCAATAGAGAATCACCGAGTCCGAAGATCGACAACCCGAAGAATAGAATCACAACGCGCGATATCGATAGGTCCCATCGTCCATCTGCGGTCCATGGAGTAATCGGGACTGTCTTGTGTGGACGTAGCGCATTTCCGAGGGAACTAAACTTCATCGCGCCAGTCTATAGTTATGGCCATGCTTGTTGGTTCAGGAACGCTTTTAAATGTTGCCGCGATAGCGATCGGTTCTGCAATTGGAATCACTCTCGGCAATCGATTGCGCGAGAGTTCGCAAAGACTTATCACTGATGTACTTGGGCTTGTAACTCTTCTCGGTGCCACCTCAGCGCTCATTCCATTATGGAGTGAAACATTTAATAGCCAGATTCCAAATAGCACTGGTCTCTTGTTGATACTCGGATCGATGTTGATTGGTGGCCTACTTGGTTCTGCGCTTAAGCTCGAACAGCGACTTGATGCCTTTGGCGAAGAACTTCGTAAGCGTTTCCGAGCATCGGAGGAGAGTCCCTTTATTGAAGGCTTTGTCTCATCATCGCTTCTCTTCGTAATTGGCCCGTTGGCGATATTGGGAAGTATTAGTGATGGCGCAGGACAAGGAATTGATCAACTTGTATTGAAGTCATCTCTCGACTTCTTTGCGGCAATGGCATTTGCATCAACTCTCGGGTGGGGAGTTATGGCCTCGATCATCCCTGTAGCTATCTATCAGGGTTTATGGACTGTTGGCGGTTTCTCACTTGGGTCGATCCTCGACCAGTATCAAATTGATGCAATGACTATCTGTGGTGGATTGATGCTCATAGCAATTGCGCTACGGCTTTTGGATATTAAGAAAATCTCGGTTGGAAACTTATTGCCAGCGCTCTTCCTCGCTCCGCTGCTGGCAACGGCCCTTCACAGCTTTTCCTAGTTTTATATGGTTGAAGCGTCGATAACAAATCGATATTTGACGTCGCTTGCGACGGTACGCGTGTAGGCCTCGTTGATGTAATCAGCCTTGATAACTTCCACATCGCTTGTGATCTTATGTTCTCCGCAAAAGTCGAGCATCTCCTGAAGTTCTGGAATTCCACCAATCATTGAACCGCCAATTGAGCGACGCCCATTGAGAAGTGAACCCACCTGAACTGCATAAGGTTTTCCTGGAAGACCGATAACAACAAGCGTTCCATCAAGTTTCAACAAGTTCAGATATAGATTGATATCGATCTCCGCGCTGATGGTATTGAGAATTACATCGAAAGTTTTCTCATGTTTTGCAAAAATTGCTTCATCCTTTGTTGAGATGAAATGGTGGGCACCCATAGCGCGAGCATCTTCTTCTTTCTGCGGAGAGTGCGAAAGAACAGTTACTTCAGCTCCCATAGCAACCGCGAATTTAACTCCCATGTGGCCGAGTCCACCAAGGCCCATAACTGCAACTTTCTTTCCAGGACCCACCTTCCAATGCTTAATAGGAGAGTAGAGAGTGATTCCTGCACATAGCAGCGGAGCGACGCCCTCTAGTGGAAGATTTGATGGAATTTTTACCGCATAATCTTCGTTGATCACGAAATAGTTAGAGTATCCACCCATTGCAACAGTCTTACCATCACGCTCTAGGCCGTTATAGGTGCCAGTCATAGATTCGAGACAGTACTGCTGAAGACCAGCTTTGCAGTTCTCGCAAACGCGACAGGAATCTACAAATACGCCGACTCCGATTAGGTCTCCAACTTTGAACTTCGAAACTGATGAACCAACCTTAGTTACAACGCCTGCGATTTCATGACCTGGAACCATCGGAAATATTGCAGGACCCCATTCTTCGCGAACCTGGTGAATATCTGAGTGGCAGATGCCTGCGAATTTAATATCGAGAGCGACATCGTGGGCACCTACTTCGCGGCGATCAAATTGAAAGGGCACTAGGTCGGCTTTAGCTGACATTGCCGCATAGGCACGTGTATTCATCTCTTTACCTGTCTCTCTTTATCCGTGTAGTTACTCAGTTAGTTATCCGGTTAGTTATTCGGTGAAGGGGAGTGGATCTAAACTCATATGGCCTGATCGAGAAGCTCGAGCCGTCACATTCCGCATGTGATGACGTCTGCACAATACTTCATAGGCAATCTCTTCGCTCTTTCCAACATCACCAACAACAACTTGTTCACCCTCGGTGACCATGACACCGTTGACGGTACGGGCGTTGTGTGTGGCGCGGGAGCCGCACCAGCACAGTGCCTCCACTTGTAGGGTATTTACTCGGTCTGCGAGCTCTACCAAGCGAGCTGAACCAGGAAAGAGCTTCGTCCTAAAGTCAGCGAGAATTCCGAATGCATAGACATCGATTCCCAAACCATCAACTATCTTCGCTAGACCATCAATCTGATCGGGTTGGTAGAACTGGGCCTCATCACAGATGATGTAATCGATTCGATCACCCATAGAGAGGTGCTCCACAACAAATTTATGGATATCCAGTGACGGTTCAACTTCAATCGCCTCGGATTGAAGTCCTAGACGTGAACTAATTACCCCAGCTCCTGCACGGTCTTTGCTAGTAAAGATCAGCCCTGAGCGCCCACGAGATTTATGGTTATGTGCCGTCTGAAGTGCGAGCGTAGATTTACCGCTATCCATCGTTCCGCAGTAGTACACGAGTTCGGCCACGGCTGAATCTTGCCATGTAATAGTTGAATGCGCTCTCGCACCACTAGCTCATTTCCTACAGGCACGCCTAAACCTGAAGAAGAGCCTCCAGGGAACCTTGGTGTTTAGCTTCAATTACGTCACGGCCTCTCAAGGGTGTTATTTCTATTAGGACTGAAATCCTCGGAACAAGGCCGCCTACATCGCCAATCAAATCAAGTGCTGCCGAGATTGTTCCTCCTGTGGCTAAAACATCGTCAATCAAGAGAATTTTTGAGCCAGGAGGAAATGCATCTTGATGAATTTCTAATACATCTTCGCCATATTCAAGGCCGTAACTTCTGGAGAAGGTTTTCGACGGAAGTTTCCCCTTTTTCCTAATTGGAATAAAGCCTTTTCCGGTTTTGGCGGCGAGGGCGCTAGCAAGGATGAAACCTCGAGCTTCAATTCCAGCAATGTAATCAATATCTTCGGTGTAGGTAGAGAGCGACTCTAGAACGACTGCAAATGCCTCTGGATTGGCTAAGAGCGGAGTTATATCTTTAAAGAGAATTCCTGGTTTTGGATAATCCGGAATATCTCGTATGAGAGATAGAGAACTCTGAATATCGAGATCCTTATCCATTTACTAACCACCATTACTTGTGTCCGAAAGGGGACTTGAACCCCTAATCCCTTGCGAGAACTAGCACCTCAAGCTAGCGCGTCTGCCAATTCCGCCACCCGGACGAGTACCGCAGGGCAAATATATCTATCTCACGCCATGTATGCAAAAGAGGCTGTATTAGCGAGAGAATAACTCCATGGCTACATCACAGAGCGCGCAGACCTTCCCATCGATAGAGGATGAGGTCGTTTCTATCTGCCAGGATCTGATTCGAATTCCTTCCGTAAATTATGGAGAAGGTAGAGGAGATGAGAAAGCGGTAGCAGATTACATTCTCGCTTCACTCGCGGAAGTTGGAATTGAGGCAACTATCTATGAGTCTGCCCCAAACCGTTGCAACGTAATCGCTCGCATCAAAGGACGTGACTCCAATCGACCTGGTTTAGTGGTTCATGGACATATAGATGTTGTTCCAGCCAATGCTGAAGACTGGTCAGTCGATCCATTCTCCGCGGAGATTAAAGATGGGATGATTTGGGGAAGAGGCGCAGTCGATATGAAAAATGTCGACGCAATGATTCTTTCCATTGTCAGATCCTGGTCGCGAAACAATTTCATTCCTTCGCGCGATATCGTTCTTGCCTTCTTTGCTGATGAGGAAGCTGGAATGTCATTTGGTTCGCGCTGGATGACCGAACATCACCCGGAAGTATTTGCAGGTTGTTCCGAGGCTATTTCAGAGGTTGGGGGATTCTCGGTCACGGTTGCAGATGGGAAGCGACTCTATTTCGTAGAAGCGGCACAAAAAGGCATCCACTGGATGAAGCTCACCGCGAAGGGTCGAGCCGGTCATGGTTCGATGATGAATGACAACAATGCGTTGACAACTATCACTGAAGCGGTTGCAAAGATTGGTCGGTACGAGTGGCCACAACGTTATACAAAGACAGTTAAGCTGCTTTTCAAGAAGATTGCTGAGGCCACAGGAAAACCGTATGACGAGAC
>JACCDO011630326.1_pt1 | contig 10530 bp, 2 predicted proteins | sample 7446101 | NCBI WGS metagenome assembly JACCDO01 (sample SAMN15323440, study PRJNA562643) | freshwater metagenome | isolation source: river surface water | place: USA:Blue River Watershed | collected 2017-08-16
ACTATTATTTTAAATGCATCTTCAACATCATTAACAGCAAATACGGCTGGATTTTTTGCTAATCCAGTAAGAAATACTACTAATAGTAATGTGTTATACTATGATTCATCCAGTAAGGAAATCACTTATGGAACTGCACCAAGCGGCGGAACTACTTTTACTAATATAGTTTATTTAGGAACATCTGCTGGTAGTACTAATCAACAAACTGGTGGTATAGCAATTGGTGTTAATGCAGGTATTACTAATCAAGGAACAAATGCTATAGCATTAGGTGTTAATGCTGGAACAACAAACCAAGGTAGCTATTCTATCTGCATTGGTGCTAATACTAATAGTACATTCCAAACAGCCGTAGTAATTGATGGTGCAAATTCATCTTTAATCGCAAATACTGTTGGATTTTTCGCTAATCCAGTAAGAAATACCACAAATAGTAATGTGTTATATTATGATTCATCCAGTAAGGAAATCACTTATGGAACTGTACCAAGCGGCGGAACTACTTTTACTAATACAGTTTATTTAGGAACATCGGCTGGTAGCACTAATCAACAAACAGGTGGTATAGCAATTGGTGTTAATGCTGGTATTACTAATCAAGGAACAAATGCTATAGCATTAGGTGTTAATGCAGGAACAACAAACCAAGGTAGTTATTCAATTTGTATTGGTGCTAATACTAATAGTACCTTTCAACAGACTATTATTTTAAATGCATCTTCTACCTCATTAATAGCAAATACAGCTGGTTTTTTCGCTAATCCAGTAAGAAATACCACAAATAGTAATGTTTTATATTATGATTCAACTAATAAGGAAATCACTTATGGGTCTGCTCCAGGAACTAATTTTACAAATACAGTTTATTTAGGAACATCTGCTGGTAGTACTAATCAACAAACAGGTGGTATAGCTATTGGTGTTAATGCTGGTATTACTAATCAAGGAACAAATGCTATAGCATTAGGTGTTAATGCTGGAACAACAAACCAAGGTAGTTATTCAATTTGTATTGGTGCTAATACTAATAGTACCTTCCAAACAGCCGTAGTAATTGATGGTGCAAATTCATCTTTAATCGCGAATACTGTTGGATTTTTTGCTAATCCAGTAAGAAATACTACTAATAGTAATGTTTTATATTATGATTCAACTAATAAGGAAATCACTTATGGGTCTGCTCCAGGAACTACTTTTACTAATACAGTTTATTTAGGAACATCTGCTGGTAGTACTAATCAAAAAACAGGTGGTATAGCAATTGGTGTTAATGCTGGTCAAACAAATCAAGGAACTAATAGTATAGCAATAGGTGTATTTGCTGCACAAATTAATCAAGGAACAAATAGTATTTGTATAGGTAATTCAGCTGGATATAATAGTCAAAAACATGATTCTATATCAATTGGATTATTAACTGGTTATACTAATCAACAAGAAAGTAGTATAGCCATGGGAAACAGTGCTGGATATATTAATCAATCTTCTCGTTCAATTGCAATTGGTTATAATGCAGGATCGTTTTATCAAAGCGGGAATTCAGTTGCTTTAGGAAATGGTTCTGGAAATTCTACACAAGGATATAGCACTATTGCAATTGGAACAGGAAGTGGATACTATTCTCAAGCCACAGAAAGTATTGCGATTGGAAATTCTTCAGGACAAAGTAATCAAAATGCATATTGTATAGCAATTGGTTCCAGTTCTGGAAATAGTTCTCAAGGTTCTGGTTCTGTAGCTATTGGACTTAGTGCTGGAAATGCTAATCAAGGAAGCAATGCGATTGCGATTGGTACTCAGGCAGGTAACACAAATCAAGGTTCATATTCTATAGCATGTGGTTATCAAGCAGGTTTAACAAGTCAAAGTGCATATAGCGTAGCCATAGGATCTAATGCAGGTTCTGACAGTCAAGGACTACACACAGTTGCAATAGGATATTTTGCAGGTAATACAAATCAAGGACAATACGGAATTGCAATTGGGTGGTCTGCTGGTAGAACTTCACAAGCTCAAAATGCAATTGCTATTGGGTTTGGAGCAGGTAACATATCACAATCTAATAGTGCAATAGCAATTGGTCAGACAGCAGGTAGAAATAGTCAATACGCACGTGCTATCGGAATTGGTTCTAATGCAGGATTTGAATTACAAGGAACAAATGCAATTTCTATTGGGGAAAATTCAGGAAGAACAAATCAAGCTCAGTATAGTATTGCGATTGGTTCATCAGCAGGTAGTAATATTCAAGGTTCTGGTGCTATTTCTATTGGTACTAACGCGGGTATTACTAATCAAGGAACAAATGCTATAGCATTAGGTGTAAATGCTGGAAGAACAAACCAAGGTAGCTATTCAATTTGTATTGGTGCTAATACTAATAGTACATTCCAAACAGCAGTAGTAATAGATGGTGCAAATTCATCATTAATAGCAAGCACAGCAGGTTTTTTTGCTAATCCAGTAAGAAATACTACAAATAGTAATATTTTATATTATAATTCATCCAGCAAAGAAATCACTTTCGGTACAACACCTTTAAATAATTTTACAAATACAGTTTATTTAGGAACATCTGCTGGTAGTACTAATCAACAAACAGGTGGTATAGCTATAGGTATTAATGCTGGTATTACTAATCAAGGAACAAATGCGATTGCATTAGGTGTTAATGCAGGAACAACAAACCAAGGTAGTTATTCTATCTGTATTGGTGCTAATACTAATAGTACCTTTCAAACAGCAGTAGTAATTGATGGTGCGAATTCGTCATTAATAGCAAGTACAGCTGGATTTTTTGCTAATCCAGTAAGAAATACTACAAATAGTAATGTTTTATATTATGATTCAACTAATAAGGAAATTACTTACGGGGCAGTCCCAAGTACTACTTTTGCAGATAGAATTTATTTAGGAACAGACGCTGGTGCTATTAATCAAAGTACTCTTGCTATCGCAATTGGTGCTTATGCAGGTAATACTTTTCAGGGAGAAGCAAGTATTGCTATTGGTGGTAATTCTGGTAATATTTCACAAGGTCAATTGGCAGTTGGTATTGGTTATAATGCAGGAGGTGTTCAGCAAGGTGTTTATGGTATTTCAATTGGTGCTTATTCTGGTAATTATACACAAGGAGCAACTGCTATTGCGATTGGATTTACCGCTGGTAATAGTGATCAGGGAGTGGATGGAATTGCAATTGGAAACGGGACAGCTGCTCTTAGTCAAGGAACTGGAGGGATTGCTATTGGGTACTATGCAGGTAGAGCCGTACAACGTATTAATGCCATTGCAATTGGTACTAATACTGGATTCACAAATCAAGGTACTAATGCTATTGCTATTGGAAATCTAGCTGGACAAACAAATCAAGCTGCAAATAGTATTGTAATTAATGCATCTGGTGTTGGATTAAATGGTGCTACTACATCAGCTTGTTATATCAGACCAATTCGTGCTTTAGCAGCAGCAACTGCTGTATATTATAATAGTACTACATTTGAATTATCATATTTAACAAGTAGTGAAACAACTAAAAATACAATTGAAGATTTAAGTCAAGACCCTACAATGGATACCAGTAATATTTATAATTTAAGACCAAGAACTTATCTTTATAATAGTGATCCAGAAGCAGGTACTCAAGTGGGTTATATAGCCGAAGAGGCGGCAAATGTAAATAAACATTTTGCAACTTATGATGAGCCAAATGGAAATCCAGTAGCAATTAATTTTAATGCTATAAATGTTTTTACAGTTGAAGAAGTAAAAAAATTAAGAAATGAAATTAATTTACTAAAACAAGAAATAGAATTACTTAAAAATTAACTATCCTTTAGCTGAGTTGAGGTAATATTTAGATTTTTACGTTGTAAAAATCTAAATCTCTCTTTTATTAATATAATATAATAATGTCAAATGAAAATGCAATTCATATAGGTCCATCTGCAGGTCAATTTTATCAAGCTGATAATGCTATTGCAATAGGAGGACAATCTGGTTATAGACATCAAGAATTATCAGCAGTTGCTGTTGGTGTATTTGCTGGAGAAATTTATCAAGGTACAAATACTGTGAGTGTTGGTGTTAAAGCAGGAAATAATAATCAAGGTTTATCAGCTGTTTCTATTGGACCTTTTGCTGGAGAAAATAATCAAGGTGAAAATAGTATAAGTATTGGTCCAGTTGCAGGTAATAACAATCAACATTTATCTGCAATTAGTATTGGTGCATTTGCTGGTCAAGAAGAACAAGGTATTAACTCAATTGCAATTGGTGTTAGGTCTGGTAATAATCTTCAAGGAGATAATTCAATAGCACTAGGTCCATTTGCAGGACAATATAATCAAGGAGAATCGTCTATAGCAATCGGTATTAATGCTGGTCAAACAAATCAAGGAACTAATAGTATATTAATTGGTAATAACATTAATTCTACTTTTAGTAATAGTATTATTTTAAGTTCATCTACATTAGAAGCAAATAATGAAGGTTTATTTATTAATCCAATTAGAAATGAAGTACAATCAAAAATATTGTACTATAATACTATTACTAAAGAAGTTACATATGATAATAATAATGGAGGAGGCGGTACAACTAGTTCAAATCCTATTGCAATTGGTGAAAATGCAGGATTAAATAATCAAGCAACTTTAGCAATTGCTTTAGGTTATAATGCAGGTACAAATAATCAAGGAACTAATTCAATATCTATTGGAACAGGTTGTGGTCAAACAAATCAAAGTTCGTCTTCTATTGCATTAGGTAATTATGCTGGAAGTAATAATCAAAAATTAAATTCAATTGCAATGGGTGTGAATGCAGGTTATACTAATCAAGGAACATTCTCTATTGCAATTGGTTATCGCGCTGGATATACAAATCAAGGTGAAAATAGTGTATTAATTGGAGCTAATACATCTTCTACTTTCAGTAATACTGTTATTATTAATGGAACTAGTTCTAGTTTAACTGCAAACACAGCTGGATTCTTTGCAAATCCTATTAGAAATAATACAAGTGTTACTACTAATAGTGATATATTATATTATAATTCATCTAGTAAAGAAATAACATATGCAACTGCAATATCATTAGTTGGTGCCACTGGAGCAACTGGTGCCACTGGAGCAACTGGACCTACTGGTTCCGTAGGTAGCACTGGACCTACAGGACCTATTGGACCATTTGGAGAAGAAGGTCTTCCTGGAGATACAGGACCAGCCGGACCAACCGGACCAACTGGACCAGCAGGAGCGACTGGTTCCGCAGGTAGTACTGGTGCCACTGGACCGGCTGGAGCGACTGGTTCCGTAGGTAGTACTGGACCAACTGGACCAGCAGGAGCGACTGGTTCCGTAGGTAGTACTGGACCAACTGGACCAGAAGGAGCAACTGGACCAGCAGGAGCAACTGGACCAACTGGAGCGACTGGTTCCGCAGGTAGTACTGGTGCCACTGGACCAACTGGACCAGGAGGAACTGTATTTACTAATACAATTTATTTAGGTACATCTGCAGGTAGCACTAATCAACAAACAGGTGCTATTGCTTTAGGTATTAATTCTGGCAGAACTAACCAGGGAACTAGCACAATAGCAATTGGTATAGATGCAGGAGGTCAATCACAACAAGATAATGCTATATCTATAGGTAATTCAGCTGGTTTAAACACACAAGGTATCCAAACAATTGGTATAGGTTTTCAAGCAGGTTTTAATGGCCAAGGTTCTGGTTCTATTGCAGTAGGTAGCAATGCGGGTAACTGGTTACAAAAACAGAATTGTGTAGCTATAGGTAATTCCGCTGGTCAAACGAATCAATCATCAAATGCAGTAAGTGTAGGTTATTTATCTGGTCAAACAAATCAAGCAGAATCATCTGTTGCTATTGGTCATATGGCTGGTAGAAATAATCAACAGCTGTTAGCAATTGCAATTGGAGCAACATCTGGTATGAATTATCAAGGTTCTTTTTCATGTGCTTTAGGGTATAATTCAGCTATGAATACACAAGGAAGACAATCTGTTGCAATTGGATATAATGCTGCTGGAGAATCGCAAAAAGATAATGCAGTAGCAATGGGTTATGCAGCTGGATTTAATAATCAATCTACTTTTGGTATAGCAATAGGTTTTGACGCAGGTAGAGAAACACAAGGAAATTCAGGTATTGCAATTGGTTATCAAGCAGGTAATCGTGTCCAGGGTACAAATTCAATTGCAATTGGAAGGAATGCAGGACAAACGAACCAGCCGGCGAATAGTATAGTTATAAATGCATCTGGTACTGGTATAAATGGTGCAACTGCTAATGCGTTTTATGTGAATCCTATAAGAAATACAACAAACTCTAATGTATTATATTATAATAGTACTAATAGTGAAATAACCTACGCAAGTCAAATATTAAACCCATTTGACAATAATATTTATTTAGGCAGAGGTGCTGGTTTTACTAATCAACAAACTTATGGAATTGCAATAGGTGTTAATAGTGCTTATACCAATCAAGGACAATATTCTATAGCTTTAGGTGTTGGAGCTGGTCAAACAAATCAAACAAGTTTTGCGACCGCAGTAGGCTATTTTGCAGGTTCATTAAATCAAAATATATATGCATGTGCGTTCGGAGTAAATGCTGGTGCAAACACACAAGGCTCCTATGCAGTAGCAATAGGAACAAATTCAGGTGGTGCTAATCAAGGTTCAAATGCAATTGCAATTGGTTTGAGTGCAGGACAAGCAAATCAAGGAGCAAGCTCAATTGCAATTGGAAGTAATGCAGGACAAACAAATCAAGCTGCAAATAGTATAGTTATAAATGCATCTGGTGTAGGTCTAAATGGTGCAACTGCTAATGCTTTTTATGTTAATCCTATTAGAAATAATACATTTAGTAATGTTTTATATTATGATACAACTAATAAAGAAATTACTTATGGTGCAGCACCTAGCAGTGGTGGTACAAATTATACTAATACAGTATTTATAGGTACATCTGCTGGTGCTGTTGGTCAAAAAACTGGTGCAATTGCAATTGGTGTTAATACAGGTAATACTAATCAAGGAACTAGTGCAATTGCAATTGGTACTGATGCTGGCCAAACCAATCAAGGTACCGAATCAATAGCATTAGGTTTATCATCAGGTAAAAACAATCAAGGAATTAACAGTATTGCAATTGGAAGTTCTGCTGGAAATAATACTCAAGGTATTTATTCTATTGCAATTGGAGTTTTTGCTGGTGCGACTTCCCAAGTATCTGGAGGTATAGCAATTGGTACATACGCTGGTTCTGCTAACCAAGGAACAGAAGGTGTCGCAATCGGTGGTTTTTGTGGTGCATTTAGTCAAGGTATGAATTCAATTGCAATAGGAACCAGTTGTGGTCGTACTAATCAAGATTCAGATTGTATTGCAATAGGGGACCTAGCAGGTGGTGAAACACAAGGACTTCAGTCAATTGCTATTGGAAATCAAGCTGGCAGAAGGTCGCAAAATAGTAATTGTATTGCAATGGGACACTATGCAGGGTGGGCAACTCAAAATAATTATGCTGTTTCTATAGGCACTTTTACTGGACAAACTGTTCAAGGAAGTTATTCAATAGCGATTGGTTCAAACGCTGGTAGGATTACTCAAGGAGAATATAGTTTAGCATTAGGTGCTGAAGCTGGCAGAACAAATCAAGGAAGTCGTTCTACAGCTATAGGGTATTTATCAGGTTCATCTAATCAAGGAGGCTATTGTATTGCATTGGGCGATGGTGCTGGAAATAATACTCAAAGTCTCGAAGCAATTGCTATTGGTTTAAATGCAGGGAGTACTTTTCAAGGAACTAGATCTATTGCAATTGGTTCATTGGCTGGACAAACAAATCAAGCTGCAAATAGTATTGTAATTAATGCATCTGGAACAGCTCTTAATGGTGCAACTGCAAGTGCATTATATGTAAGACCTGTTAGAGCAGTTGCAACAGCAACTCCTGTGCTTGTATATAATTCAACAACATTTGAAATAACTTATAATACTTCATCAATTAAATATAAAAAGAATGTTATTGATTTGAATCAAGATACAAGTAAAATTTATAATATTAAAGCAAGAGAATATGATTCAAAAGCAGATGATACGCATTTTATTGGTTATATAGCTGAAGAATTAAATGATGTTGATAGTTATTTTACATGGAAAAATCCCGACGGCTCTCCTGAAGGTATTGAATGGTTTAATTTATTAATTTATACTATTGAAGAAATGAAGAAATTAAAAATACAAAACCAAGATTTAATTAATAGAATAACTATTTTAGAGAATAAATAATATATTAATAATATGATAAATATAGAAACTGAATACTCTGAGTTAAGTCTATTTTTAAAAGAAAACAATGTAATTATTCCATCAAAAGACAAAGATTTAGATATTTATGAAATGATTGAACAAGTTTTTGAATTGAATAACCCAACAACTGCTTTTTATATTATTAATTTAGGTGATATCTTTCGACAATTCAAATTATGGAAAGAATTATTTCCCTATATTGAACCACGCTACGCTGTCAAATGTAATCCTAATAAAGTTATTTGTCAATTATTATCATTATTAGGAGTTGGGTTTGATGTCGCTAGTAAAAATGAAATAATTTTAGTCAAAGATTTTGTTAATATTGAAAAAGTAATTTATGCTAATCCTTATAAAGAAAGTAGTTCAATTCAATATGCTCGTAGTATGGATGTTGATACAAGTGTATTTGATAGCGAAGATGAATTATATAAAATGAAAATTTATCATCCAAAATCTAAACTATTAATGAGATTAAAGGTAGATGATAAAAATTCTTTAATGAAATTTTCAGAAAAGTTTGGGGTTGATGAACATGAAGTTGAAAAACTATTAAGATTAGCTAAAAATATGGATTTAAATGTAACTGGTGTAAGTTTCCATGTAGGTAGTGGTTGTATGGATGCTTCTCAATATTATCGAGCTTTAGAATTATGTAAGAACGTATTTGTTAAAGCAAAAAATATTGGTTATAATTTTAATATGGTAGATATTGGAGGTGGTTTTCCTGGTTTTCACGACGACCAATCAATTGAATTATTAAAAGGAATATCAGAACAAGTCTATTTAGGATTTAAAGATTTTTTTAGTGGTGAATTTAATATTAGAACACTATATGCTGATGATAAATTTGAACAAAATGAAAATAATCCAGATTTAGAAATTATTTCAGAACCGGGTCGTTTCTTTGTTCAATCTTCTCATACTTTATTAGTTAATGTTATTGGTAGAAAAATAAAAACAACGCGTATGGCAGACAATAATGATTCTACGCCTGAATATAAGAAAACTTATTGTTATAATATGAATGATGGTATTTATGGTTCATTTAATTGTATTTATTTTGACCATCAAAAACCTGAAGTATTACCATATAATGAACGTAATGGCGAAAGATACAGTTCAGTTGTTTATGGACCAACATGCGATAGCATGGATAAAATTTGTATGGATATTAAATTACCAGAATTAGCTATTGGAGAATGGTGTTTTGTTAAAAATTTTGGCGCATACACAGTCGCTGCATCAACAGAATTTAATGGATTTACTAAAACAAAAGCATTTTATATATTAAATTAATGATTTTAATATTATAATTCTATCCAATTCATAGAACCATAATATGTTTCATCTTGGTTACTTAATTGTTGAACAACTAATACTAAATAATCACTATAAAAAGAACCACCGTAAGCAGTTGTATCAATACCAGCTGTTAAATAAATAGGACCGCCTATATTAGAAAAATTTGTTAAATTTAAACTTTCATTTGCTGTAAAATAATTACGATATAATAAATCGGCATTAGTTAAATCAATTAAATAATTACTTGATGGTGTTCCTCCAGCAGTTGATGTATTAAAATGATATTGAACCACACTATTAGTAATATTACTATAACTAACCGCAGGAGGAGCTGGTACTACTGCAGGATTTTGAGTAACAGGAACAGTAGATGGTGATTTAACTCTATATAAATCATATATAACACTACTTCCAGATATACATATTAATGATAATGACACTAATTTTACAGTTTTTCTATTAGATGCTTTTAATCTTATACTCATTACATAATTTTGACCAGTATTTGCACTATCAATACTAAATGAAGTTGCTCTCATACCCATTCCAAACGGATTCCCGATTAATGAATACCCACCTTCACTTTGAACTGAACCACATGTACAAATTAATTGACCTGTATTACTAGTAGTGCTTGTTGATATTAGTTCCCATCTCATTGGTAAATTAGGTGTTACTATATATGGATAAGTTATGGTTGTATGATAATTTATATGACAAACATATAATGTTCCACTAAACACAAAACCATATTTAACTATGCCAACACCAAGATAAGCTAATTCTATATAAAAAATAATATTTTTAGTAAAATCAATTGTAATACCAGATGTTCCTGAACCATCTAAACTATCTATGTTCCAATTACTTTGTG
>JACCDO010925557.1_pt1 | contig 10528 bp, 13 predicted proteins | sample 7446101 | NCBI WGS metagenome assembly JACCDO01 (sample SAMN15323440, study PRJNA562643) | freshwater metagenome | isolation source: river surface water | place: USA:Blue River Watershed | collected 2017-08-16
CATAGATATCGTTGAAATGTTTTCTACGTACCATAGCAGCACCTGAATCTAACTGTTTACCTACAGTTTTGATAAAGTAGTCAACATTACTGTTCATATAGTTTTTTATTATTTCGTCTTCTCCTACCTTGGCTATCACATAATCTAGGTGGTCGTGAATTTTCTTATAATGATTTTGATTGTAATAGACTACTTGCTGTTTAATTTTGTGTGTCCATTCGTTGAGATCTTTTTTAACACCCCTTGTAATCTTTTGTTTTAACTTGTCTCTAAACTTGTCTAAATTAAAATTAGATTTTTTAGTTTTTTCAATTACACCATTTATCGCATCAGCGGTGTGCCTTTGCCCCATTTCAATTTTTGAACAGGTGCTATATAAATCCAACGTGCTAATTAAATAGTGAGCTAATTCTTTATCGTTTACTAATAATTTCATCTGTTTAATAACTTCCATGCAGTACCGTTTAACATCTCGGTATATGTAAATTGTCCGTACGCCAGCGAACAACAATGTTGTCTAACTAATTTTTCATCGGGATAATGCGGAGTCATGATCTTTGTCAAGTCAGTCGATGCGAGCGGATGAGCAGCACACGATGCTGAGACAAATGCCGGAACACCATACGCAATGGATTCTAACGCTGCAATACTAGCTAAGGTCACGGTGCAAAAAATTCCATCATCTAGTGCATCATAGATGGAATGATGATTCCTTTCTCCGCGTGATCCTTTCTCTCTAATAACTATAGGCATATCTGTGTATTTTTTGATTGTGTCAATAGTGTTCTGCATCCATGGTTGTAATTCTGTTTCGTAAAAATGACATGACTTTGGATTTGGAACTATCAATAAAATTTTCTTACCTTTTGTTTTCCAACCTCGCCATTCTAATCTTTTATCACCTTTAACTAACGAGTCCCATCTATCAGCCGGTGCTTCTTTTATAGTTGACAGCTGAAGTTCATTCTTAACTACTCTATGCCATGTTTTTTTACCGGAAGGATTTCCGGGACTTGCAAAATTTCCAAAGTATCCGGTGTCTATATAATAAAAATCACGACCCTGATTGATAGCATTATTAATATGCTTTCTCTTTGTAATCCCTCTAAAAATTATAGGTTTATCTAAAGCTGATCGATCAGTAGTTATAGCATTTTTTGAACCTAGCATTAACGCTTCTTCGTAACCTATTGCATCATCATCTTCTAACATAATTCTTTTAACATCTCCATTGCTTTGCCATTTTTTAATTCGCTGGTATGAAATTGCCCGTAAGAAAGATGACATGCCCATTCATACAGCTCATCTTTATCGGGATATCTCGGAGTTTCGATTTTAGATAAGTCTTGAAGTCCTACCGGTGTAGCAGCGTTTGCCGGAGCAAGAGTGAACACCGGAATGCCGTGAAAAACTGATTCAGTTGCTGCAACACTGTTGTAGGTTACTAGTGCAAACACATCGTCATCTAATGCTTGTTGTAAAGTATTTGTGGTAACTCTGTCTATTCGTTGTTTGGCCCTATCTCGGATTTCTATAGGTCTATCTGTATATTGTTGTATGGTCTTGACCGTTTCAATCAACCAGTTATCTAGATTATATCCATAAAACTTCATAGGTTTTTCATCTGGTTTAGCAATCAAAATCTTAGTCCCGTTTTTCTTCCATGGTTTGAAAGTTTTGTTAAAAACTTTAAATCTATCTCCAGGTCGTTTAATTACAGTTGTGTGTTGCAAATCATTCTTTACTATTCTATGCCAATATTTCCAACCATTAGGATTTTTATCCGTGGCTTCATTGCCGAAATATCCAGTATCCATGTAATAAAAATCTCTGTTATCTTCCCAACATTTATGTATAATTTTCTTTTTGAGAATCCCTCTTAGTACAATAGGATCTTTTGAATCTTTATAACGAAAATGCTCTGTGTTTATAGGCTGAACTCCACAGCCCTGCGCAAACATATTGATATACGGATCTTCTCCGTCTTTGCTAAGAAAAATCATTTTAACATTTCTCTTAAGTTTTGTTTCCATACTTTGTGATAGGGGCAACGTCTATATTCTTTAAACCATGGGCCGCCTTCTGTGTAATGGATGGCTTTAGGAGAACCGTCATTCGGTTCAGTATACCATCCTGCTAACCAGTTCCAATCTGGTTTAAGTTCTCCTATTTCAGAATCATCCAACCATTGGAATCGATGCAAATACTGTCCAGTTTGACTGTTTACTATTTCTGGAGTAATCTGTTTATTAGAAGGATGGGCGCAGTTCCATAGTATAGTAGAGCTCCAATTTTTACGAGGATATGGAAGTTGTTTACAGCCATCCATCTTTAAACCTTCTTTAGGTGTATAGTCATGCTTAACTACCATAACAGCATATTGGTCATCTGCCTCTGCAAATAAATTTTTAACATCATCTACAAAGACAAAATCACAATCTATGAAAACTGCCCAACCTTTATAATCGCTGAGATAAGGAACTAAAAATCTAGTAAATGTAAATTCGGTAGAACTCAATGGGTCGATTGCTCTAGTATAGATGCCGCTTTCTCTAAGTTCTTTTTGTTTTAAAGGAATTACTTCTGCTGCACTTTGATATTTTTTGATGCTGTATTCGCATACTTGATATGCGATATCTTCTCTTATGTCATAGCCTACAAATACTTTCATTTTCTTTCTATATCCTCTTCTATGCATTCTTTGCCGTACTGTATCTCAATAATTTTTAGAGGATTATTTGACGGGTTACAAAGTTGATGCCATTCTGTTTTCTTTATATGTAAACTTTGATGTTTATGGAATATTCCAACTAATTCTTGATCTGTGCTTTTGTTTATTGTATACACTTCTGCTGTTCCTTCTGCCACAAACCAATGTTCTGATCTGTCCTGATGTCTTTGCATACTTAAACATTGTCCTGGATCAACTGTTAATTCTTTTACTTTAACCTCTTTACCATTTTCGTGTAGTACACGATAATAGCCCCACGGTCTTTCAGTTTTAGGAGCTTTCCATTCGGTCAAAATCCATGAACTAGAATTCTTTTTATCCTCTCCGCCCACACCGAACACAAATTCTAGATTATTGTCCACAATGTCCATTTCTGGAATATTTGATGAGGTGCGGTCTCCGCCGTTGGCAAAAATAATCCTGTCCTGAGGATAACTTTGTCTGACCATTTGGATAGCGTGTTTTGCACTACCGTCGCTGTCGTTAAAGTCTATAACGAAATCTACTCCAACAATGTTCCGTACAATTGTTGCACGTTCCATGTAAGGCATAAACGGTGCACCTTTTTTTCTTGTTAACCAAGCGTCAGAGTTAACTCCTACTATAAGTATATCTCCGAGTTTTTTAGCTGCTTTAAAATAGGCAATGTGTCCAGAATGAATGGGGTCAAATCCCCCGGTGACAAGTACAATATTTTTCATGCAGATATTTATCTGCTACTATTATGGTTGTAGATATTCCCATGCCAAACCTTGCAACATTTCTGTTTCTGTAAATTGACAGTAACTGAGATGTTTTAACCATGCATACACTAGGTCATTATCAAGATCGGGAACATTTTCAATTTGAGGCAGGGTAAAAGGGCTTACTTTTTGTGTGGCTGTTGGTCCGACGCTGACTACTGGGATATTATGTAAAACAGATTCTACTGCACAATTGCTAGACCACACTACTACCGCATGAACATCATCATGTAATGCTTGTAAAAAAGTATTGTGAGTTAATCTATCTGATCTACTATGCGGTCTTTCTCTTATTACTATTTGTCTATCGGTATGTAATGCTAAAGTATTTAGAATATTCTTTTTCCAACTTTCCAAATCTAATCCAGAATCCCAACAATTTAGAACTTTTTGATCTGGTGGTATTACTAATATTTTATTGCCTCTTTTTATTTTAGAAGTATCTAATAAGATATTTTTAAGCCTATCATCCGGTCTATCGATTATATTTCTATTATCATTTAAACCGTTTAATGTTATTCTTTTATAGGTTTTTTGTTTTTTGTTGCCGAAGTATCCAGTATCTATATAAAAATAGTCTAATTTATTTTGAATAATATGCTGGAATATATCTTGATGCCCAACTCCAGACCAAGAGATAACACAATCTTTTTCTAAAAAAATTTGTTGTTTAGGAAGTACGATGCCGCCGCAACCTAATGCGAAATTAGCTGTACGTTTGAATCCTACTACTTTCATGTAATCTATCGATCCAATACGGACACGAATTGAGCCAGTTATAATAAATTTCAAATCCTTGATCAATATCTACCTTAGGATCGAAATTAAAATCTCTGCGAGCTGCTGTAATATCTAATGCTCCTCGACTGGGGAAATCAGCATCTTTTTCTCTAACTTCGATAGTACCATTACCAGCTAACTTAACTGCTAACTGTGCTGCCGCTAATAATGTTTTACTATGACTCTTAGTAATATTGTAAGTACCGTTAGCTGCTGCGGAAGATAGTGTAGCATTTACAAACCCATCAGCGGCATCATCCACATATGTAAAATCTAATGTTTCATTTTTGCCATTAACCTTAAGGACTTCTCCTCTCATAGCAGTCAAAAGAAATTTTGAAATAACACGATCTTCAACATCTAATGGACCGTAAACAGCACTAGGTCTAAGGATAGTATGTTCAATGTTATGCTTTCGTGAATAGTCTTTAACTAGCCATTCTCCTGCAAGCTTGAGTATGCCGTATTGTCCTTGTGGACGGCACACGGCATCTTCGGTTACATAATCTGAAAAATCGCCATACACCATACTAGAACTAGCATAGGTAAATCTACGAACACCATGCTGTACTGCTTTTTCTAAAAGCGTAAGCAAACCAGTGCTCATAACTGTGCTTCCCCAGATTGGATTAGCATTAACTACTTTCTGTCTTGGAAAACTAGCTAAATGAATTATAGCTTCTATTTCATGATGAGGCAACAACCAATCAAACATGCTGCCTTGCAGAATATCCATCTCGTGGATTTCAACATTGCCAATAATTTTTTTACGCTCGCCGATCAGGTAGTCAATTTCGGATTGTGGAATTATACCGTAGTTAGTACAGTTATCGTAAACGATGACTTTATGACCTAAATCATTTAATTTTTTTACGATGTTGTGGCCTATTAATCCTAGACCACCTGTTACTAATATATTCATAGAGTCGCATCTTCTAGTCCAGCAGTTCTTAGTTTTACAATGTTACTTAACTGCCATTGTTTGATATCTAAGGCTTTGATAATGCCCAACCATTTATTTCTTAACAAGGCAAAATCATTGATAATCTTTTCAAAGTCTACAACGTCGGCCTCGCCTTCTACAAACTTTTCACAGTCTCTAGAAGAGAGGCTTCGTTGATAATTCTCAAGATATTTACGAAAGTGTTGACTGCGAAGTCTACGAAGTTCGATATTTAGATATTCTAAAATACCTTCGATTTCTTGAAGTTGATTAAATCGATTTTCAACGATGCCGGGCATCGCAGCCGATGCCTTTTCAATGTTTCCCGCTATGCGGGCATCTTGTTTGGCTGCTAATAATTCAGCCTCAAAATATGCCACAGCATCTGGTATATTTGAAATATCCTTTGAAACTCGATCGTACCAGTTCAATTAATCCTCGTCTTCGTAATAATCTTCGTCTTCTTCAATTTCCTCGCCATCGATAGCGTATTCGATAGCATCGTCGAGATATGGGTCGATTCCTTGCAGTCCTTCGAGTGTGCTGTCTTTGATACCATGATCAAGCAACATGTTTATGAAGTCTGCGGCAACGTCTGCACGTTGTTTTTCAGGAATGTGCTCCACGACTACTGACCATAAGTCGGCAATAAGATCTTCTTTCATTCAGAGGTCTCCGTTTCTGATACAACTTGTGTAGTTATCCCGGAAACGGCAATTTCGCCTCTTTTAGAAACATCTGCCATGATGCGATCTAATCCTGTGTTTTCATTACGCTCCCATGCTTTACGGAATTGTTTAATGATTTCTCCGTCCTGAGTAACGTGTACAAGACTGTTTCCTTCCTTTTTGAGCAGACCTTTAGCTTCAAACAGGTCGACTAATCCGCTATACGGATTCATACCTGTTTCATAAGGAATTTTAACCTGTACTGATTCAAACGGTTTAGCGTAGCGAGTTTTCATAATCTTGCAGGCTGCACGAATACCACGCACTTCGGTGATCTTATTGCCATCGTCGTCTTCTTTTAACTTTAATTTTTTCATAGCGACAACGATACTAGATGCATAGATAAAACCTTGACCTCCTGAGATCTTATCATCTGGATCAAACATATCTTGACTAGCATATGTATGATTAGTTGCAATCAGGCCAACGTTATGACTACCGAACATATTAACACAATTACGAACCAGCGCCGTAAGAGCTTTAGGCTTTCTACCCATATCACCTTTTAGATCTCCTGCTTCAAACTGATTGACATCTGTCGGAGTTAATAACATACCTAACGAATCAATGATAAACAAAACTTTAGGTTTATCGCCGTCTGGCATGGCTTTATACTCTGTCATGAATTCATTGATAGTTTTAGCAACATCATCAATCATGGCCATGTTCAATTTAAGTAGTTTATCTTCAGATGTGTCTACACCCAAAGCTTTAAGCCAATCCTCATCTAAAGCATTTTCGCTGTCGATTAAAATAGGAAAGATACCTTGTTCTTGTGCATGACGTACTAGATTACCTGAACAGATGTAAGATTTACCTGCACCGGATTCTCCTGCAAACACAGTAACTTTACCTAACGGAACACCTTTATGGAAGTCACCGCTAATTAAATAATTTAGAGCATAGTTGCCTGTTGACACCCAATCTGTGGGATCATTAAAGCCAATACTAAGTCCTTCAATATTCTTAGTGATTGACTTTCTAAATTTAGAAATGTCAAACGCTTTTGCCATTATTGATCTAACTCCTTTGAGTTCCACTCTTTGATAATATCGATCAATTCTGCTTCTGAATTGCACAGAGTTTTAGTAGTCTTCCATTCTTCTTTTTTGTCACGACCACCAATTTCAACCATCCAACCGTTGTCATAGCGATTGATCGAAACGTTTTCGTTTACTTTTGTTAGTTTATCTAACTTTGCCATTTTATTCTCCTATGATGACGAAGAACTCGGACGTAAGAACTATGTCTTAGAGGTCCGAGCCGTGTTACTTATTATTGTTTTTGACGATTGCGAATCATGGCAAGAATATCTTGCGCACGACTGGCTCCATCACTCGATGCTGCTTCTGGCTGTGCTGCTGGTGCAGGCGCTGCCTTAGCTGCTGGTGCTGGTTCGTCGTCACCGTCATCTGCAGGTGCACTGGCCGCTGGCTTGTTAGGATCGCCGGTTGCGGCTCCCATACCGGCTGGTTTGAAATATTGACCCCAACGATCCATGTCATATGCTTCGCCTTCTACAGAAGCTTCAAACATTTCTTTCATGACCTTGAGTTCAACATCTGTTGGTTTCTTAGGCAGGAAGTCTGACAGATTAAACAAACCATATTTTTCAATGGCTGCTTGTTCAACATCAGATAGAGCACGTTCTCTACGGCTCCACTTACTAGTAGAATAATCTGCGAAACCGCCTTTAGAAGTTTTTGCGATACGGAAATCTAGACCTCTCAATGTATCAGTTGGTAGTTCTTCGATTTCACTGTCCATCAACGCACCGCGGATCAACTGATAAATCTGAGGACCAATGATGAATCTACGGATAGGATTTTCTGGAAGTTTTTCTTCTTTAAGTGCATCTTCTACGACAAAGCCTTGGAAAATGTATGAACGCTTTTTCCAATACTTACGACCCATTTCCTCTAAAGACTTGTCTTTGAACCAGCCACGAACTTCGCTAAGGATCGGACATACTGAACCATCATTGTACATTTCGACACAGGGAACCTGTACCTGTACTTTGCGTGAATCAGTTTCGCCTTTGATCCCGGCGAACTCAAGTTTGATCATCGCACGTTCTACCCAGAAGAATGTGTTGTCTGTGTTGCCGTCAGGTAAGAAACGAACTACGGCTTCTTTGCCTTCCTGCATATTCCAATGTGGGTAAATTGCGTTGTCGCCACCGCCGGTGGACTGTCCTGTGGATCTGTTTTGTGCTTCTTGAAGTTTTGCACGAATTTCTGCTAATGTTGCCATTTTAATCTAGCCTCCTATTGTTTTGCCTTAAAATGTATGCCTTGCGCATATATGTATTATGCGTAGTTTATTTAGCAAGGTCAATGATTTTTTAAAATAATTTTACCAAAAGAAAAGTGGGTCATGCCCACTTTTCTTTGTACTTGAGTAATGCCATTTGTCTCGCTAAAAACAATCTCCATCTGATATGTTCAGGAAGATCATCTTCATCCAGTTCTTCTAACTTTGGTCTGCTGTAACCTCGATGTATCGCATCTTCAAAGACGTACTCGATATCACAATCATCAAATGTTAGAACAACTGATCGAGTTGGATTACTTCTTAGCAGGTTCTGCTTTTTTGTCGTCTTTCTTAGCTGGTGCAGGTGCGCTTTTGGCGTCCGCTGCTTTAGCTGGAGCTGCTGCAGGAGCTGCTGGTTTGGCTTCTTCTTTCTTAGCAGGTGCTTGTGCAAATGCTGATACTGCAAACAACGATGCTACTAACATTACGATTGATTTCATGTGAAATCTCCTTTTTAAATATCGCAGACAAAATTATCTGCGTATATATATAACGTTTTTTCACGACCGATCGTTGACATCTTGAATTGCTTTGGCTAAAAAAGGATTTATTTTGGTTATATCTGTGTTGTAAATGTTGTCTGTGATTTTACAGAAAGTTAAAAAATCATTCCATTTTTTTGAATCATAACAATGTTTAGAATCAAAAAGATTTTCCACGTATTTCTTAAAAGTGTTTGTATCGTTTATTTTTTTAAGTATAAGATCTTTATACCAATCCGGTGAATGAAATGGCGAAAGTATGTTGTTAGATACAATATCTATAGATAATGTAAAAGGTAAATGTTTCTCGAACCATGATACACTTTGATCCAGACCTAATATGTTCAAAGAGCTAAAAACACTATGAACGCTGTGCTGGTTAGGAAAATAGTTTGCTAGATATAGTGAGTTAGACACTAGTGTTTCGAAATTGCTGCCCACTCGCTGGTAATCGTTATATTGATAGATTCCATCTATACTGAAATCAAATCTAACACTCTTAAAAGTTTTTAATTTATCTAGTGTTAACTTCGGAGGAATAGTGGTTGCGTTAGTAATGATCAAAATCTCAACATTTTCAGGATTAGGTATCTTTTCTAAAAATATTGCAAGACTCGGACTTATCAGCGGCTCTCCACCTAGTAATTTAATCATTTTTAGATCTTGCAGATCTAGTACATCCATCAGTTCTAATGTTTTATATTTGACATTATTTGATTTATACCCTACTAACCCTTCTTGATTAAGCAATTCGTCTCTTTTATTAAGTTTAGTACTGAATCTACTGTTGCACATCCTACATTCTAAATTACATAGGTTATCTAAACTTATTTCTAAAAATTCTAATTTTTCAAAATTTGTTCCTACGGCTGACGAAGTAAATTGAAAATTGCCTTTTTGTCTCATGCTTACAACATTAGACTGTTCTTCTATATAACATTTACTGCATTCTGCTCTAGGTTTGCCTTCCAGCATATCTTGCCGTAACGTTTTCAAAAAATCATTGTTAAATGCAGATTGTCCTTTTGAAAGAATGTCATCTGTAGTAGGATATTGATTATCTTGATCTAGAGGAAATCGACAACAAGGTCTAAAAGTATCTATCATAGTACTAGTCACAGCTGACCAAGCAAACTTACATAAACTTTTGTTGGTCATCGATTTCTAATCCAAGAGCAGCGATATGCAGCAATATTAAGATTATCTCTGTTAGTTTGCACTGTTTGAATTTGTTTGTTAAAGATTGGTTTTACTGGAATACTTGTAATAACTGTATGTCTGCAATTAAGTTCATCGCTAATTTCTTCAATAAGTTGTTGTTCCCATCCTATGTTAATATCTACTAGTAATCGACCTCCAATTTTTAAACTTTTTAAAACTCTTGGCCAATAGACTTCTTTAGGAAAATGCATACACCATGCCATATATGAAGTTATCATATCGGCTTCAACATTCCAGTCATCATCTACATCTAAGAAAGTAAATTTAGATCTGTCTATATTAGAAGATTGTATAGCGTCTTCTACAATATTCCAAGAATGCAACCAACAGGGATTATCTTTTGTTGGATATTTTGCAGTTGTATTTGCTGTAATAAAATTATTTCTGTCTACTAGATAAAATTTACTGTCCGGTATGTATTTGTGCAGTAAAAGATCAAATACACTACTTCCCGAACCTATGTCTATGATTGTAGAACCTGAAGGTAATTCATATACATTGCGTTGATTATTTTGCCACCAATTATAATTTACCCACATTGGAAAAAAATCAAAAAATGTCTGTAAATTCGGAGATTTCATCCATGA
>JACCDO010284007.1_pt1 | contig 10526 bp, 9 predicted proteins | sample 7446101 | NCBI WGS metagenome assembly JACCDO01 (sample SAMN15323440, study PRJNA562643) | freshwater metagenome | isolation source: river surface water | place: USA:Blue River Watershed | collected 2017-08-16
AGTAGCTTTTCTTATTTGTCCAATACTTTCAATTAATCTTGGTGAAATTTCATTTATATAAACATGAACCATAATAAAACCAACTTCATCTGGTCCATCAGTAAATCTACAAGCCATATCTAAATTTCTCCAATCTAGAGTTTTGGTTGAATCTTTTTTTACATAATTTCCAAGAGAGTATGAATAATGATAATCCATCCACATTTTGCTGTTTAGTTTAGTTGCAACTACACTATATGGTTCAGCTACTTGTCTTGGTAAAATATTTCTAGCTTTACCATAATTTCCTGAAATTAAAAATTCATGGTATGATTTTTCTAATAAATAAGCAGATGTAACAAAAGAATATGCTCTATATAAAGCTTGTATAACAAATACATCTGATTCTTTCTCAACTGCTTCTTTATAATTGGGTAATTTTTCTACATGTGAAACTATTTGATCTTTAACTTTAATAATACGATATAGTTCATCTATAATATTCTGTAAATCATTATATTCAATTGGTAATTTAGCTAATGGTGCACTTTTTGGTAAAAATCCATTTGTTGCATCAACTGAAAAAAATCCATCTGTGTACAAATCTTTCATTATTAATATATTAATAATAGTGAATTATTCTTTAGTTAATTTAGTTTATTTATTTAGAAAAATTGATTTAAATTAATATTTAATCCATTAATAAATAATATCAATATAAGATGTCATCAAATATACCATTAGGACAATTAAGAACATTGGGATCATTAACCCACATGATCAAACCAATGCAATCTGTACAACAAACCACCCAACCAGCAAGTCTAGTGTTAAATAATATAGGTGCACCATGGTCAAAAGAAGAAGATAAACAACTAATTAAACTTTATAATGAAGATAAATTAGATGTAATACAAATATCAAAATTACATGGGCGAGCTATTGGTGGGATTTTAGCAAGACTTGTTAAAAATCATATCATACCTAATAAAATGTTAGCTAGAGGTTATAATTTAATAAATCAAACAAATGTTAGTGTAGAACCCCTAATCACACCTAATCAATCTGAATATGACAATGACAGTAAAATGATAACAATTAATGATAATGAATATATTGTATCAGATAATAAGGTTTATTCAATTAAAAAAATTAAAGGTGAACTATGTGGTTATTATGATCCAACAACTAACACTATTTATAATCAAGAATTACTTGATAAAATTATAAACTGGGTTAAATTAAATGAAACTAAAACTTTGAAAATGCAGTTTTATGGTTTAGATATAGAAATATTACAACAATATTTTCAATCTTATAAATTATTAAAGATATATAACGGTTTAGTTAATAAAACCGAACCAATAAATGTTTGTGTATTTTATAAATTTCTGACTGGAAATTCATGGTCTGATGAATTAGACAAAGCTATTCAACTATTACCAACAGGAGGAGATTTAATTATTATTGAACAAAATGAAAATTATCAAATTATCAAAGACTATCTTCAAATACGTGGATTATCTATTGATATTGATGATTATTCACCAACTAATAAATTATTCTGTTTAACTGGGATAAAGAAACTTCCAAAATTAAATAAAACTATTATGTTCTTAGACACTGAAACTACTGGTTTTTCAACATCAACAAATCCAAAAGAAATTGATAAATTTGATAATGCAAGATTGATTGAGCTTGGTTATTTAATATACAATAAAGATAATTGTAAAATAAAAGAGGTTAGTTCTCTAGTTAAACCACAAAATTTCATCATTAAAAATACATTTGTTCATGGAATTACAACTAAACAAGCATTAACAAATGGTTTAGAAATTAATACAGTATTATCTCAATTTTATGAAGATTTAAAAAATACAGACACAATAATATGTCATAATATTAATTTTGATATGCAAATATTATTGTCAGAAGCATTTAGATCAGGAAATACACAATTATATGATTTGATTGAATCTAAAAATAAATTATGTACTATGGAAATAGGAAAAAAATATATGAAATCAACTAAAAATCCAAAATTAGTTGAATTATATAAATATCTATATAATAAAGAAGTTAAGCAAGATCATCGGTCATTATCTGATTGTATAATTTGTGCTGATTGTTATTATAAGATGGTCTAAAATTTATTTTATCTTTATTTTATAATTATTATATATTATATAATATATAATATATAATAAATGTCAAGAGCTTTATTAATTGGCAATCAATATTCAAATTTACCTCAATATAAATTAAGTGGTTGTTATAATGATATAGAAAATATAAAAAAAAGACTTTTAAGAATAGATCCAAAAATGGAAATTATTGTAATGAAAGATAATCTACCTACAAATTCTGAATTATTCCCAACAAGTGATAATATTATTCAACAATTAACTTTATTATGTAAATCTCCAAAAACAAAATTATATTTTTATTATTCAGGACACGGTGTCAATATATCTGATCAAAGTAACGATGAAAAATTAATTACTAATACACAAAATGGTAATGAAATATTTCAAAATTCTAGTTTAAACAGAGATAGTTGTATTGTTTCAAATAATATTAATAGTATTTATGTGGTTACAGATGATGAATTAAATAAAGTTTTGCAAAATTTAAATAGTTTACAAACTTTATATGCATTTATGGATTCATGTCATTCCGGTACTGCCATGGATTTATGTTGGGTTAATATGGGAAAATATACAACTAGTTTTCAAAGTAAGAATTTAACTAATTTACAACGGGAAATATTGGAAAAATGTCAAATGATATCTTCAAATTATCCAGAAAATACTAATAAGATTCAAGGTAATGTTATTTTATTTGCAGGAACTAGAGATAATGCATATAGTTATGAAGGTAAAGTTAATGGAATAGAATCTGGTTATTTTACTAATATATTATGTACATTATTAGATATAGATTCAAGTTCTTATTCTATAGAAAAATTTTACTATAATTTAATTGCGTTACTTAATAATAAAGAACAAATACCTGTATTAACTACTTCTAAAAATATTAACTTAAAATCATATAAAATGAAAGATTTTAAATTGCCATCAAATAAAACATTATTAAAATTATTACAAAAAGATATATCTGTAATAAAATCAATTAATTTTGATAAAGGAGAAGAAATTATTGATGATGGTAAAATTATTAATTACAATGGTTTATTAAGATTTTATTTATCTAAAAAATCTAACCAAATAAAGAAACTTGCCAAATTATAAATTATGTATTTTTTTAATTTCATTCCACATGTTTTTATTCAATGATTCACCAGATAATTCCATATTAATTATTTTATTCCATAATAATTTTTTAAATATATAAACTCTTTTTGTTTTATCTGATTTATTTAATTGTTCAATAGCATTTTTTGTTTCTATGATATTAGTTAAATTAAGACGCTTGTCTAAATCATTCAAATCAGTATTTACTTTTTCAATTAATTTTTTAATATCAATTGAATTTAATTTGCAAACTGATTGTGCTTGACTTAATGCAATTGCTATAGCTTGTTTTTTATTGGAAATTATTTCACCATTTCTATTTTTTAATTTTTTATCTTTGAATTCATCTATTACTTGTCTAACTTTATCTGATTTACATATTTTATATGATTTTGTTCCACCTTCTTGACAATAAAATAATTTTGCTAAATTAGAAAAATTAATATTTTCATTCATTTTATATTATTATTAAATAATATAAAATAATTTTATTAATTTAATTCAGTGGTACAAATGCTTTTATTTTTTCAACTTTAATATCAAGTTCTAGTATAATATCATTACCAGGTTTATCCCACCCCAAATATCCTTTTAGTTCTTGGATTTTGTTTGGAATAATTGGATACAATAAAATCATAATAAAATCCAAATAAAACATTTGTTTAACCATCAGGTGAATTTTATCTTCTTGACTGACCGATTTATCCCATGGTTTATTATCAGTTAATTCCTTATTTGCGGTTTGACATAATTGCAATAGTTCTTCTTTGTAACTATTATGATTATATTCTTCTATAAAAATTCTAATTTTATTTATAAAATCGTTTTTCTTACTTGGATAATTGTAATCAACTAATACTTTGTTTATTTCATTTTGTATTGGTTTAACTAATGTAAATACTCTTTGAAATAAATTACCAAAATTTTTAATTAATTGATTGTTATAAATATCTTTAATACGATCTTCATTAAATTTAATGTCTTCTCCCCATGATGTTTCCATAATTAGATAATATCTAATTGCATCAACAGGAAATTTATTAATTAAATAATCAACATCTATAACATTATTTAATGATTTAGACATTTTAATACCATCTTTATCCAAAATAAATCCATGAACTAAAATATTAGATGCTTGATAATTAACACAACTGTTTGTATCACTATTACAAATATAATTACAAGACTTTAATATAGCAGGATAAATAACTGAATGAAACCATACAATATCTTTACCAATTAAGTGTATCGTTTTATCAATACAATTATTTTCTCCATATAAAATTTTTGCACCAGTAACATAATTTAATAATGCATCAAACCAAACATATACGATATGTTTTTGGTCAGTTTTGTCAGATTTATTAGAATTGATAGATTCTAGTTGTGGGAAATCAATACCCCAGTTAAAACTAGTTCGACTAATTGATAAATCTTTTAAATCTTCCAATCTATCATCAAAACTAAATTTACTATATGGGTGTAACAATTTAGATTCTAATAGTTCTTTAATGTATTTTTTATATTTTTCAAGTCTAAAAAAGTATGATTGTTCTGTTATTTTTTCATATGGTTTTCCAGTCATTGGATCCTTGAAATCTGTTTGAGCAGCATCTAAATCTGATACAAAACATTCTTCTCTTACATTATAATATCCAGAATATTCAGATAAGTATATATCATTCATTTGATTCGATTTAATAATTGATTCTTTAACTAGATCTTTATGTTTAGAATCAGTGGTTCTAATAAAATGATCAAAATCAACTCCTAATTTTTCATTTAGTGATCTAAATTTTTGAGAATTTAAATCACATAATTCAATTGGTGTCATGTTTAATGATTTAGCGGTAGATTCTATTTTTTTACCATGTTCGTCAGTACCTGTAAGTAATTTAACATCTGAAAACAAACCAAATGATTTTTTAAGGAAATCACTTAATACTGATTCATATAAATGACCAATATGAGGATTACCATTGGTATAAGAAATAGCGGTAGTTATTAATATGTTTTGATGTGATTCCATTATTTGTATCTATTATATTATTTATTCTAAATAAATTCAATTTTTAAATAAAGGGTTTAATAACATTTTTAATTGGAATACTTGATTGAAAATTTTTATTATCACTAATATTTACATTTTGAATAATAATATTGGGAGAATCACCAATATCCGCACTACAAACTCTTCCCCAATTATCAACAACCATAGAATGTCCATAAGACTTGTAAGTTAAATCATTGTTTAATGCTGTAGAAACACCGATGATCCAACATTGTGAATCTACAGCTCGAGCTCTCAGTAATAATTCCCAATGAAGTGTACCGGTATATTGTGTAAAACTTCCTGGATATACAATAATGTCACAATTATTTTTAGCATAATAATTTGATAGTGTATTAAATCTCAAATCAAAACAAATACCTAATCCTACACGTCCATATTCTGTATCAAAAAATACAGGTTTTGTACCAGGACTTAAAATTTGTGATTCTTGAAAAAAGATTCCATTATTTGGAATACTAATATCAAACAAATGAATTTTTTTATAAGTACAAACTATATTTCCATTATACCAAACAGTACATGTATTATAATATTTATCATTTTCTTTCACTGGTATAGAACCACCAATTAGATAAATTTTTGGGTATTTAGTTGATATAGTATGTAATAGTTTAACAGTTGGATTGTCATCTGATACAATTAGTTCCTCTGCATATTGTTTAAAATAGTTAATACCATATGGTGAATTAAAACATTCAGGTAAAATGATAAAATTTATTGATATATTAATATTATTTTCGATTAACATATTGACATTGTCAAGATTCATTTTTTTATCAAGTCCTGGTTGATTTTGAATAATTAAATGGTTTGATGACATTATACACTTATTTTTTACTTTATATAATATGTATTTTATTAAAATTGTATTAATTTCAATTTTAATTATATTTAAAGGCACATTAATAATTATATGTTAATGATGTTGGCTATATTATATGCTTTGTTTCCATTTGTGTTATTTTCATTGTTACTATTACTAAAATATATTAGTGATAAATTATTTGATAATATTAATTCAACTATGGGCTATAATTCTAAATTAGGTCCAGTGCATGTTGGAGTAATTATGGATGGTAATGGTAGATGGGCTACAAAAAGAAATTTACCTAGAATATATGGTCATAAACAAGGTGCTTCTGGAATAAATAATTTAATAATTGAATGTATCAAATTTAAAATCAAATATATCACATTATATGGATTATCAACCGCAAATTTAAAACGTCCAAAAGAAGAAGTTAATGGATTATTTCAAATTATGGAAAATTATATTAAAGAAAACACCCAATGGATTCAATCAAATAATATTAAAGTTAGAGTCATTGGAAATACAACTATATTTCCATTATCTTTACAAAACAGTATTAATGAATTAATAGAAAAAACAAAAGATGCAACTGACATTACATTAATATTAGCATTAAATTATGATTCAAGAACAGAAGTTTGTAATGCTGTAGATCGTTATTTAAATGACATTAAAAATAATGTGATAGAACAACCTGCACAATTAGATTGGAAAACATTTAATAAATATTTAGATACAGCTGATTTTCCAGATCCAGATTTGATAATACGTACATCAGGTGAATATAGAATTAGTAACTTTTTATTATTACAATCAGCTAATGCCGAATATATATTTTTACCAGTCCTATGGCCTAGTTTTACTAGTGAACATATGAAAGAATGTTTGATTGAATATAACAAACGCGAAAGACGATTTGGTCTAACACCAGAACAGTGTAAAGAATTAGTAAAAAAAAATAACTAAATAAAAATAAACAAACTAATTAATATATAAAAAAATTGATTTATATATAAATTAGGAACTATTCTAATAAATTATTAATGGATTTTTTAAGCATGTATGAAACGTCACCCTATACACTTTTTTCAGCAATGGTTTCAATTACTATTGCATTTTTCATTTCTAAAAGTTTTGTAAAATATCATTATTATCTTCAAAATAAATTTAATAACATTGAATATGCTGTTCATGAACTTAAACTACTTCAAGTAGAACAACTTCGGATGCTATGTGACGATAGTCAAGATAGTCAAGATAGTCAAGATGAAGAGGATGTTGATGAAGCCGGTGAAGATAGTCAAGATGAAGAGGATGTTGATGAAGCCGGCAAAGATAGTCAAGATGAAGAGGATGAAACTATTAATTCATTAGACACAGATGAAGAAGATGATGAGGAGGAAGAAAAAACTACTAATTCAAAGGGTAAAACTAATGTTGACGTTGATGATGTAATTGAATTTATTAAATCAACATCTCCTGAATATCTTGAAATGATTTTACAAGCTTGTAGTGATACTGATAAAATTTTAATTCCAAACTGGTTTACTAAAGTTGATTTTGAAGATTTGACAGATGTAACCTTTACTAATTCTCAATGGCTAAAACTAACAGAAAAATCAGAAGAATTGATTGGTCATACAAATGCAATGGTTGTACAATGGTTTGATAATATTGGTGAATTCAGTGACAATGAAGATGACGATAGTGAAGAGAACAATGAAGTTTTTGATTCAGATGATGTTCATTCTCATAAAATGTTAATTGAAACTGATAGTGATGAAGAATCAATAAATGAAACCAAAGAATCAGTTGAAAATCAACTATACCAACTAAAAGTCGAGCAACTTAAAAAGATGGCATCAGTTAATAAGAATAGTAAGAATATGACAAAATCAGAATTAATTTCTAGCATTATGAAAAAAAATTCTATTAAAAATGTTAAAAAAAGTCTATCTAAATTTGTTTAATTTATAAATTATGTTTTATTTTATAATATAATAATTAAATAATTAAATAATTAATGAACGATTTAAATATGTTATTTAATAAAATATATGAACCAAATGATAATGTTAATAATGATTTAAAAAGTTTACAAAAAATATTTGATTATAATAATAACAATAATAATAATGATAATAATAATAAATATGTATTTGTATTTGATTTTGATTTAACATTAACAATAAAATCGTCTGATGGAATAAATATTAATTCTAACTATGTTGAATTATTTGATTCCAATGAAAAAATAAACCAATTAAAAAAGTTATTACATAAAATAATTAAAAATGGTAATATTAATTATATTAATACTCGTGCATTAGTATCTGATGTCAAACGTATATTAATAAATATTGGTATTAATATAGGAAATGATATTAATAATAATGAATTAATTAAAGAGATTAAAGGATCATCTAGTGTTAATTATATAAATAATCCATTTTCAGGTGAAGAACTATACATGTATAATTTAATGAATATAAAAAATCCAATTATATTATGGGGTGTTAAAAAAGTAATTTATTTAAATAAAATAGCCGAACAAGAAAAAGTAGAATTTAACAATATATTATTTTTTGATGATTCTATTGTAAATATTAATATAGCTAAATTAAATGGTTTTACAAATTCTTTTCTAATAGGGTCAAATGATTCGGGAATATATGGACTGGACTATTTATTACTTAAATTAGAACAAATCCTAGAATTAATGTGTTAAAAAAATATTTTAAAATATTATAAAATACCATATTGTAGATAACCTATGAATTATTTTGTTGAAAAGGTTAATTTCTTAATTAAAGATTTTGATATTAATTCTACAAATATTATTAATTCAAAACTAGAATTATTTACAGAAACAAATAATATTGTATCTAGTTTTAAAATAACAAATTTTTTAGGTAAAGGTACGATTGGACAAGTATATTTGATTGAAAATGATCATAAAAAGTATGTTATAAAAATATCTAATGATAAATGTCACGATGATTTATTTAATGAACTTGAATTAATTAAAACATATTTTTCTAAAGGTAAAATTGTGCATAAAGCATATCCAATATATTTTGGAACTTTTATTAATTTAAATGCTTTTGCAATTATTTATCAATATTTAGGATTTTATAATTTGGAAAAAATTAAATCTATCAATTATAAAATATCATTTGATTATAATAGATCAATAATCAAACAAATAATTGTACAACTAATTAATTTTTCAACTATAATACACGGGGATTTGAAACCATCTAACGTTGTTATTGATATTGTTAATAATAATAATATTATAGCAACAATAATAGATTTTGGTTTAATTCGAGAAAAAAATGGAATATCCGGGCTTATTTCTACCAATTATATAACGTCACCAGAAAGTTTAATAACCCTCGATAAATATAGAAAATATCAGGAACCAACTGATAATATTGATATGTCAAAACATGATTATTATGGCTTATTTTGTATATGTATTAATTTATTTGTCAAAACTAATTATTGGAATATATTATCATCATATATTAATAATTTTGTAAAAATAGATAATGTTAATTTAATGAACCATTCATCAATTGATATTTTTGTGTATGTATGGTATAGATTTTATTACTCATCCATAAATGAATTGCCAAACACCACATTCAAAAATTTAATTCATCATATAGAAAAAAAACATAAGACAATTAAGAATAAAACATTTTATTCATTTGAATTATTTTATGAATATTTTATAATTCCTTCTTTAGACCCATCATTAATTAATGTTAAATATACATTTTTATTTATGGATTTTTTAAAAAAAATATCACATTTTGATCCAAATCAAAGAAGTGAATTAAATAGTTTGTTATTTGATGATTTTTTTAATTAAAATCTATAATCTTTATCAACTTTATTAGCCCAGTCAAATCTTTTAATTAAAACTTTAGTAAATAATTTTTCTGGAGGTATTTCAAACTTTTTAATAAATGCAAAAATAATTCTGGGATCTATATAATTATTTTTGGATGTACCTAATGATACATTTTTCATTTTAAGTTTTGTTTCTTTTTTAAGTTTCAATGACTTTATTTTAGCTTCAATACTTTTAACTTTTTCATTATTCTTTTTTTCTTGATAATGTTGTTTTTTCTTCTTAAGTTCTTTTAATCTGGTTTCTATTTTATCTAACATATTATCAAGTGAAGTATTGACACTTTTTTGATGATTACATAATAAAGCTACAGCAGTATTTGCTTGATTAAACATTGCAATCAAATAATTTAATCTTTCATTTGGTTCAATTTCACTAACTTTTTCTTCTTTTACTTTATCAAGTTCTTTTTGAAATAATAAACTAGCATTATATGTACGCCATACTTTAGCTGTTAATCCTTTCATAATAGAACTTAAATAA
>JACCDO010356915.1_pt1 | contig 10526 bp, 9 predicted proteins | sample 7446101 | NCBI WGS metagenome assembly JACCDO01 (sample SAMN15323440, study PRJNA562643) | freshwater metagenome | isolation source: river surface water | place: USA:Blue River Watershed | collected 2017-08-16
GGTCAAATACCTCTTTAAATATTTGCGCATATTCGTCGATTTCTGCCCTCGGAATAGGTTGCAAAATATCTTCGTAGTATTTGAGTCCGACTTTCTGGATGTCGTTGAGAACTTCGTCTTGCTTTTCGCGCAATTGTGCAATCGTGGTGATTCCTTTGTCGACGATTTCTTTGGCCTTTTTTGGTCCGACGCCGTAAATATCGGAGAACATGTTCTCGGGTTTTGCCTTTTCGCGCTCAATCATACTGAGGGTTCCTTTTTCGGAGAATTCGGCAAGTTTTTCTAAAATAGTGGGGCCGATGCCTGGTTTTCCGGTTACATCTTTGGGTTCATAAATGTCATCGGTGATGCCTAAAATGGTTTCTTGTGCCTTTTTATAGGTGCGATAACGAATCATGTCGCCACGCTTTTGCATAATCGTGGCTAATTGTTCCAGCATAGTGGCATAGTCTTCGTTGCGTCGGATCTTTGGTATTTTCACCACCTCTTTTTCTACTGGTTTCGGAGAACCCTTTTCCACCGCCTCTTTTTCTAGTTGTTTCGGAGAACCCTTTTCCACCACCTCTTTTTCTAGTTGTTTCGGAGAACCCTTTTCAACCACCTCTTTTTCTAGTGGTTTCGGTCTTTGTTTCCGGGTTTTTTTGATAACTACCGTTTTCGGAGAACCTTTAGGTAAGTCCACCGTTTCCACCTTCTTGCGCGTATATGGTTTGCGAGGTTGCCCATCTTTACGTAGTTTTTTGTCACGTTGTACCTGCACAATGATGGAATCTAATGACGGCTCATGTTCCATATATTGTATTTCCTATATACAATACAAAGATTATCTATTACACAATTACTACCTAAAATCCAGGCATGTCTGTGAAAATTTCAGTATTTGCACTATTTAGTGTCGTTGTATCCGTAACTACATTGAAAAAATCGCGGATCGTACTTTGAAAATAAAAGAAACCGAAAGCCGCAGTCATGGACGATACAAAGACGACCAATGCATCACGTACAAGCAATTTGAGCGGTTTTGAATCTTTGTCTAAATATTTTGATTCTATGAATTTGACCAGTAAAAAAACGACAACGGTGAAAACGGCAATGAAGAACACTTGTTCCATATTCTAATAGTATGTAGGAAGGAAGTTTTCGCACGTTTTTTACGCAAGTTCTTCGAAATCAAGTGTGGGAACTTCATTGAGAACAAAATGACCACCCTTGTCTACTTCATCTAAAATATCGAATCCGGATAAATCGACGGAGTCACCGTGTATGCGAATACGATCTTCGTCTTCTTCCATTTCTTCATCGAGTTTGCGCTGTATGGCTCGCGCGGTGCTGATTTCTTCGAGGCGTTCAATCGTTTTAGGCGCACTCACATTTTCCGCTACATTATTGGTGGTATCTAAAACGGCATCGTAGTCATTGAAGGTCAGGCGGGTAATCACCGGTTCGTCGTTCAAATTCTGTATAGCCGGAATCATCGTGGGCGTTTCTTCGGGCATGGATGCAGTAATGGCATGACTTTCTTCTGGAGCAGGAGCAGCGAGTGCTTCTGGTTGCGCGTTTACTGCGTTTATCGGATTCGAAACCACGGGTTCATCTAAATTTTCGATAATGACCTCCTCGTCTTGTTCGACACTTTCGTCCATATAAGCGCGAATAATGGCTTCGGTCGGAATGGATTCGCGAATTGACATCAAGATGCATTCTTGAATAATCATCTCCAGTTCGCGACTGTTTTTCTGTAATTGTAGTGGATTTACGTTCTTCTCGAACAAATAGACATTCATATAGACTTTGCGGGCCACGTGGATATAGACCTTGTGAATAAAGTGGTCGATTTTCGGGATGGAAATGTCGATTTTCTTTTGTTTGTTGCCCACGCGGATCGACGTCAGCACTTTGAGTTGAATAATATGGACACATGTGATCAAATCTTCTAAATAATTGCATCCACTTCGTTCTATAATACGTTTGCGCTCTTCTTCGACAATGACCGAGTTCCATTTTGGCACACGCGACAATAAATTCTGGAAGGTCATCAAATATTTACTGACCTCGTCATTGTCGACGCACATTTTCCACGCTTCGGCATAAATGGATTTGATACCTTCCGTCACTAATGGGGTGAAAATACTCACTAAACGACTGCACCACTCATTGCGGGCTTCATGTAAATTTGACAACACGAAATCATCCATGTTTTGCTAAATAATGGTCGTATTTTTTATAGTTGCAAATAACGCATGCGAAACAATCTAAATAAATTTCGCCTAAATATACAAATGGAAAAAATATTGGTGGTGATTCCGATTGTCGCATTTTCACTATTTGCGTCGATGGGTATTGTGCAATACACGACGATGAATTTAGCGACGATATGTTCTACCTGTCCATCGTCCTTGCCCATTTGTTCACAATCAAGCCATCCAGTTCTCGGCGGTCTCGATGTCATACCATACTTCTATAATGATTCGTATGTGGGACAACGTGGCATCGATACTATCGCCACTATCTACGACGGATTCACCTATTTGTTCTCGAACGATGACCATAAAGCCATGTTTGACGAGAACCCGGAACAATATATACCGCAATATGGTGGATATTGTGCATGGGGAATCGCGGGTGAATATTGCCCCGAATACCCGTGGTCGGAAAGTTGTCTCGGTCCATCGGGTAACTGGGAACACGGGACAGTCCTTTCAGACAAGCTCTATTTTTTCTTGTATGCAGAGGCGAAAGAAAAGTTCATGGCAAATGTCGCCGAAAATGTAGAAGCGGGTGACGAACGATGGCTAACGTGGTTCTCCGACATTGACGCAAAGATGAATACCGATTGTTTTGTCGCCTAAACGATGATTTCCATCATCACATAAAACATCAACATTTTTTCACAACGGTACTCCTTGCGGATGTTGTGAAAATGCATGATGATTGCAGATTGTTTTGAATCAGCCACTTCACTATGTTCTTTGAGCCATTCAATGACGTCTAAACATGAGTATCCGCGTTCATATAGTATCCCGGCCAATTCACTTAATATTGCCGTAGTGGGCGAAACTTCGCCGGAAAAAGTTTCGTCGAGTTTGCGATACAACCAAGTGTTTCTTCCGGCCATAACATCGTCGAGCGGGTATTTTTGCGATAGTTTGTGCTGGTGCAAATTTACAATCACATTATCTATTACATATTCAGGCACATATATAGCACAAAATCGCGACAGAATCGGATTGAGTAATTTGTTCATGTTCTCCACCACAATGAAAAATCGCGTGTTATGACTAAAGAGTTCTATACATCGCCGAAGGGCGGATTGCGCATCAATCGTTAAATAATCCGCATTGAGGAGAACAATCGATTTGAAGGCCACGCCACTCTGAATATTGGTTTTCGCAAAGAATTTCAGGTCTTCGCGAATAAATTTGATACCTTTACCGTGGGCGCAATTCACCGTCATCACATTCATTTTTAGACGGGATTTGTCATGTTGATAAATCTTGTTTAGAAAATCATAGACGATGGTTCGCTTACCGGTACCCGATGACCCGTGAATAATAATATTGGGAATTTTGTTGTTTTCATAGAAATAATCAAGTTTTTTGACAATGTTCTCGTGACTACTATTGAGCATGATGTATTTAGACGATCCATTTGTTTATGTAGATTTCCTGGGAAAAGAATTGTGCAAAAGACTATGAATCGAGTTTCTTCACTTGTGTAAATGTTTTTGTAAAGGCAAACCGTTCATGGTACATAGTCCGTCGGCGTAGATTGCATTCTAGACATGCAATCATCACATTATCGTGGTTGTGTCCATAAGAATTGTCGATGCGGTCAAGTGTCCATTGCTGGACTTCGCGAACAATCTCGTAGAGAACATAGACTGGTTTTTTACAATAAAAACACTGGAGTTTAGCGTCCCACAATTGTTTCACGACATGTTCTAGTTTTACAAATCGGTCGGGATCATATAGCCGTTTCTTCACATCTTGTGATTTGTATCCGGAGATTTTTTTATTTAATTGCTGCAAAATGGTTTGCAATGACCGTTGATTCTCTAGCATAGTCAGATCATTACTATTACACAATTTCTCATACAGTGTTTCGATTATTTTACATTGCTGTTCAAATTCGTATGATGGGGTGGTCAAATCGTCGCGCACTTTAACGGTACCGCCGACTGATGGCATTATTATTTTTTTTGTGTTTTCCATATACACCAGTGCTATATTCTATTCGACAACATTGTACCGCAAAAACTCAATTACAAAAAGTGATATAGAATTATTTTATTATCTACTACATAAAGACAACGTACATAACTAATGATACCATCCATGATTGACGCCGGCACTAGCGCTACTACAAGTTTCAGTGCAAGTAAAATCGACCAATTGCTCGAAAAAGAAAAACAGAAAAACAAGAGCGATTCATGGAACAAGCTCGACAAAACCGTCAAAATCCAGAAACTCCACGCCTTTGCCGAAAAATATGGCAAAGACAACAATTATCCGGCTAAAGAAGTGAAAAATCTCAAAGGGTTTTTCATTGAATGTCTTGAACGGGGGAAATTGCAAAAAACAAAGGACGTGGTCTATGCCAAAGACGGCGAAATCACGGCCATCCCCGCGCTCTTTTTTAACACGACTTCGCGCACATTTACGCTCAAAATCCTGGACACTAAACGGGTGAGCACGCTAAAATCCCTTACCCCGAAACGCATGAGCGAGAAAAACCAGGAACCCGTTGCCGAAGACAAGTGATTATTGTACGTGTATAAATTGCGCTTCGTAAAAATCGCGCTGTTTTTCATATTCTTGTCGCATACGTGGATTTACCGAAATCAAATTGCGAATATGTTGAACAATTTCAGCACCGCGTTCTCTGCCATGATAATAATAACCAGATACATACAAACAAAATAAAAATCCAAAATACACATCATAATCCACTGAAATTTCGTAGTTTTCTATTTGACGCAACACAATTTCGCAACATCTATAACACTCTTTATAATAACAATGATACATATAATTTCGGGCAATGAAATCCAATATATATCGGATGTTTCGGGTGGGTGCAATAAAATTATTCAATATTTGTCCATAGTCTCCATAGCTAAGTACAATATCAGGATCGTCGAGAACCTCTAAATACAACATTTCGTCTCCATGACCATATCCGAGATTTGTCGTAACATTAAAAACGTCTTTGAGTTTCCCTAATATTTTTTCCCCCGATATTTTACCACACGTGAAAAAACTACCGCACACGACCCATCGATACGTTTCATAATATTCACGTTTGTTTTCGGTCAATATATATTTTTTGTCACATACGTTGAGCGCTTGAATATGATATTTGTCACTAATATGTTTGAGCACATACATCAATTTCGCATGCGTATAATCTTCGCAAATTTTACGCATGTTCTCTTGACAACAACTATCAATATATGCGAATTTTTCCGTAGAAAACGGGTTGTCGCGAATAACAGACAACACAAAGTCAAATCGATTCAGTATTATGAGATTGACCTCACTGTTTGTCCGCGCATCTCGTGTGGGCCAGTAGACTTCGCGATTGCGTTGTACCTTTTCAAGAAATGGATAACACCACAAAGATTCAAATGGGGCCTCTATAATACGTGTAATAGACATGAATTCTAGTGCTTCGCGACGCGCGCGAATGCGAGGAGCCATGGTTGCATCGCAATAAATCACCATATAGGTAGGGATGGTGAGAATCGTTTCCATAGACGCAAATAATTCATCCGCGGTCCTTACACCAGTATTCGTTTCGTTGTGGAAACAATAGGAGCAGGTGACTAATGTACACGACGGTAACGGATACATAATATATGTATATGGGTCAATTCTTTATACATATATTATCTGAAAATTGAAAATGACATAAATCTATTACAATATATATAAACAAAACATGAGTTCAACATCTTCCTTCTCCGACCTCGACCCGTCGTCGTCTTCAACCGAAGAGGCCGAAAAAGACGGGAGTAACCGCATATTCACCGACAAAACATGGATCGACACAATCGCAGAAGACGACTGGTACAATATTGACGAACAAATCGCGGAAACCATCCACGAATACGTTGAAACAAATCTATTACACTATTCGTCGCCGAATTTCGCGCAGACTCTTCTCAAATCCGTTACTGAAACTATATTTGCGGACTGGATCACTTTTGACTTGTGTGCAAATACCGACGCCGATTATGACGAATTAGAACAATTCGTCAAGAACGCCTATGATCTCTATGCAACCACCGAGATTACACCACCTCGTCAGCAACTCTTTTGCGAACATGTACCGGGGGATAAAACCACCATTGCTGACCAGATTCGTTGTTTGCGCGAGATTCCTCAACCGACGCAACGCACTAGAGAATGGCACGAATCGCGCTATCAAATGATCACCGCCAGCAACATCAGTAAGGCCCTCGGCTCTGAGGCCCAGCGCAACAGTCTCATTTACGAAAAATGCAAGCCGCTCGTCATTTACGAAGGCGGAGGAGGCGGTGGTTCGGTCAATACGGAAACGACCATGCACTGGGGCGTGAAATATGAGCCCGTTACGAAAATGATATACGAAGCCATGTATTGCACTCAAGTCGAAGATTTCGGCTGCATCCCCCATCCGAAATACCCCTTTATCGGCGCATCGCCGGACGGTATTGTCACCGACGCCGCCCACGAACGCTACGGCCACATGGTCGAAATCAAAAACATTGTCAACCGCGAAATCACGGGTATTCCAAAAGAAGAATACTGGATACAAATGCAAATCCAGATGGAAACATGCGACCTCGAGTATTGCGATTTTGTCGAAACCCGCATCAAAGAACATGAAACCGCCGAACTCGCCCTGGCTGACGAAACACACGAATACAAAGGCATACTATTACACTTTGTGCGCAAGATGTTAGTCGCGAATGCCGACGAAATCTATGACGGGTCGCCCCATTATGTATATATGCCTCTGGATACTCCGTTCACGCACGATTCTATTACACAATGGATTCAAACCCAGCGTGCGGAATATGCGGAAGAATTTGTGCTATTTGATACAAAATATTGGTATTGTGATGAGATATCATGTGTATTAGTGCCGCGCAATAGGGCCTGGTTTGCGGCGGCGGTGCCTGTATTTGTGAATACATGGGACACCATTCTTCGGGAACGGGTCGAGGGGTACGAACATCGCGCTGCAAAGAAAAAAACGATTCTTACTATGGATGCTTGTGGAAATCATATTGTCCACAATATACCGGCAAGTGGAGGCATATGTTTGATAAAACTGGATGAAAACGGATTGCTGAGATAGCGAGATAAAAAATGACACCCGGTATCGAGTGTCATTTTTTAAGGGTATTACATGAAACAATATTGTTGGGGAGAGAGGGCGATTGGTGCATCATCTAAGATAACTGCCTGGTTGAGTTCGTCGTCTGAATCATCATCGTAATCCGATGCTTCGGATAATTGATCATCATCATTGAGCAAGTGATCGTTTTCTTTGTTTTTATAGTATTCTAGTATGGTGGATTCTAAATGATAGAGTTCTTCGGCAAAATCATCAGAATCGTTGCAGCTATAATGAACGGCATAACTGTCGAAGATTTCTCTGTCGCCGATGGAATCCGGTTCAATGTCCTTTAGATAAGATTGCAATGCACCGAGGGTAGTCGCATTTTTTTTGCGGATTTCTTGACCCGGCTTGAGAAACCCATGACCACGCGCAAATTCATAATCATATTGTGCACAATTTGCGCAATACCCGATGAAAACGCCGTTCCAGCTACCGAACGCACGGCAATTGGTACATGAATGCGGACCGGTTCCTTCCAGATGGTTTTGCGCCCATTCGGTGGGGAATTGCTTTGCATAGAGTTCGCCATTGTATTGATAAAAGTTTCCGCAAGGTATGATTTCGTAGTCGGGAAAATGTGCCATAGTATTGTTGTTTTGTGAGATGGAAGATACAAAATGGGGAAAAAGCCTTTCAATTTTTTCGAAATACGTACGAATGTTGTCGCAAGACATTTTTGACCCATTCTTCCGCAAGCATACAGTGCGCAGCTGTTGCGTCAATATTCCTATGACTTTGCGAATGACCGTGGATTGCGGATAAGCCTACACAGACCAGATATAAATCACATTACAGATGCAGATGTTTTGTATGCAAATATGATGCATACTAGCGTAGCCGGCCCATCACATAATTTAGTGTTTGAAAACTACCTAAACATATCTTCCTACATCCTATATCTAACATGTCCGCGTTTTCGACCACTAACGATGAAATGTATGTCACAAAACGTTCTGGTGAGCGCGAAATCGTCGCCTTTGATAAAATTCTGCAGCGTATCAAAAAACTAGGGCAAGAAGCCGGCATCAAACTCAATTATACGACTCTGGTGATGAAAGTCATCGACCAGCTCTACGACGGTATATCCACCACCAAAATCGACGAATTGTCGGCGGAACAATGCGCATCCATGGCATCCACCCATCCCGATTACAACGTGCTCGCTGGACGCATTGTCGTATCGAACCACCACAAAAACACTCCGGCCACCTTTTCCGAAGCCATGGACCAACTCTGGAACTATTTAGACAAACATGGGAAACAATCGCCCCTCGTCTCGCAAAGCCTCTATGCTGTCGTACAAGCCAACAAAGCCGATCTCGACGCCATGTGCGACTACGACCGCGACTATCTGATTGATTATTTCGGGTTCAAGACATTAGACCGCGCCTACATGATGAAGGTGAATCGTGTGACTGTCGAAAGGCCGCAACATATGTGGCTCCGCGTCGCCATCGGTATTCACGGAGACAATCTGGTGCGTGTCCGGGAGACTTACGATTTGATGTCGCAGAAATATTTCACACATGCCACGCCGACACTTTTCAATGCGGGCACACCGCATCCGCAATTGTCGAGTTGTTTTTTGATTGCCATGGAGAGCGATAGCATCGAAGGTATCTATAACACGTTGAAGGATTGCGCGCTGATTTCGAAGTGGGCGGGTGGTATTGGTATGCATATTCACAATATTCGCGCATCGGGGAGCCATATCCGCGGAACCAATGGTGCATCGAATGGTGTTGTGCCCATGTTGCGTGTCTTTAATAACACGGCGAAATACGTTGACCAAGGAGGCGGAAAGCGCAACGGCAGCTTCGCTATTTACCTCGAGCCATGGCACGCCGACGTCGAACTTTTCCTACAGATGCGCAAAAACCACGGCGACGAAGAACTCAAGGCCCGTGACCTCTTTTACGCGTTGTGGATGCCCGATTTATTCATGGAACGCATCAAGGCCGATGGTCAATGGACTCTGATGTGCCCCGATGAATGTCCCGGCCTGGCCGACGTCTACGGCGACGCCTTCAAAGAACTCTATACCTCCTATGAAGCCGCGGGTAGAGGCCGCAAAACCGTGAAAGCCCGCGACCTCTGGTTTCAAATCATGGACGCGCAAATGGAAACCGGCACCCCCTATTTAGTGTATAAAGACGCCGCCAACAAAAAATCCAACCAACAGAATGTAGGCACCATAAAGTCGTCAAATTTATGTTCCGAAATCCTCGAGTACTCCGACAAGGATGAAACCGCAGTTTGCAATTTAGCCTCTATCGCACTACCCGCGTTCGTGGATACTACGACGACCCCACCCACGTTCGATTATGAGAAACTGCATCAAGTGAGTCGCGTCGTGACCTTTAATTTGAATCGTGTGATAGATGTGAATTATTATCCTACGGAGAAGACGCGCCGGAGCAACATGCGTCATCGTCCGATCGGTATCGGTGTTCAAGGGTTAGCTGATGTCTTTATGATGATGGGTCATGCGTTTGCCTCGGAGGGCGCGCGCGAAATCAACCGCTTGATTTTCGAGACGATTTATCATGCGGCTGTCTTTGAATCTTGCGAAATGGCGAAAGTGGAGGGGGCCTATGAAACATTCCGGGGGTCACCGGCGGATTTAGGCAAATTACAATTTGATATGTGGGGGGTGGTGCCATCGGACCGCTATGACTGGGCCAGCTTGAAGCGCTCGATCCGCGAACACGGTATGCGGAACTCGCTGCTGATGGCGCCGATGCCCACGGCTTCGACGTCGCAAATCCTGGGATACAATGAGTGTATTGAACCCATCACCAGTAATATTTACAGCCGCAGGACGATTGCTGGCGAATTCATCATGGCGAACAAGTATTTGATGAAGGATTTGCTAGATTTAGGAATGTGGAATGAACGGGTCAAAAACAGTATTGTGGCGAACCACGGGTCCATCCAACATTTAGGCGATTTGCCGGAGGCCATTCGGGAAAAATACAAGACGGTCTGGGAAATACCGATGAGGGGTTTGATAGACATGGCGGCGGACCGCGGGGCGTATATTTGCCAGAGCCAGAGTCTGAATTTGTGGTTGGAAGACCCGAATTATTCGACCCTGACGTCGATGCATTTTTATGCCTGGTCGAAGGGACTCAAGA
>JACCDO011196489.1_pt1 | contig 10526 bp, 10 predicted proteins | sample 7446101 | NCBI WGS metagenome assembly JACCDO01 (sample SAMN15323440, study PRJNA562643) | freshwater metagenome | isolation source: river surface water | place: USA:Blue River Watershed | collected 2017-08-16
AATACACATTTGAATTGTATGAAAATGTTCCAATTCAATTTCACATTCATAAATAATATCATGTTTTATAAATTCATTATTTTGAATTTTGAATACTTCTACACGTGTTAAATCTAATCTCCAAGTATTTTTATATAATGTTGAATATCTCTTTTTTTTTCTAAATAATGCAATTTGTTCTTTTACAAAATTTTCATTGGTCGCTTTATGTCTTTTTATTATATCCTTAAATGTATAAAGTGTTTCTAAATTTAATGAAATTCTCAGATTTTCTTCCTGATTATCATACTGAGAAATTTTATCTTTTAATATCCATCCAATGTTTTTTCTTTGCTTTTCTGGAATATTTTTAAAAATTGTTTCATCTATTTCACTTTCTTCCCAATTATCGAATATCTGTAATATTTTTTTAAATGAAATTTCTACAAGTCCTGGAATAAATCCATTTTTAAATTTACCCAACCGGATTTCTAATTCTATACTTTGATTTTCATTTGGATCTAAAGAAATTGTTTTATAAGTTTCAAGTGCGATTTTAATTTGATTCAACATTATCATCTTATATACTCTTACAATCAATTTTTTAATTTTAAAAATTGAAATATAAGAAAATAAAATGTCAAGAGTATTGGTAATTTTTGGTAAACAAAAAGAACATTATTTCCAAACTGATATTGGTTATCAAATTCAAGAAGAATTATTAGAATTTGTTGAAAAGGAACAATGGGATTCAATTATTCATCAACAAAGTAAATATTATTATTGGAATGATCTTAAATATATTATTCCAGTAAATAAAAAAGCAAATCATAAATGCAAAAAAGATAAAATTCATTCTTATCAATTATATACTTCATCAACTTGGGATATGCGAGTTTGTAATTATCAAGAAATTGTTCTACCTCTTGATATTTTTCCACCAATTAATGAATATCACGATATGAGATTAGTTAGTCGAACTGTTATGAGACAAAAAAATTATACATTGGAATTACTTTCTATAACTCACCAAAACAATAATGTAACATATGAAATTCATATGAATGGTGATTTTGAAAAAATGGATAAAATTATCAAATTTATGTGCAAACGTTTGAAAAAATATGGAGAAGAAACAAAATTACAACATAATGGAAGATTTGTTTTATCATGTCTCTAAGAAATAAAAGATCTTTCTTAACCATAAACTAATACTTGTTTGTTTTTCTTGTTTCGCATAATCTAATAATGTAGTAGTACGAGCATATTGACAATGCCCGCACCGAGCATAATCTGCACCTAAACATCTAAATTCATTATCACAATAACAATAATCTAAATCAAATAATGTCATCGGATATTTATTTTCATAAAGCCATTTTAATCTATGAATTTTTCCATTATAAATACATTTCATTGGCGTATCTTTATACATATCATATTCAATATTATAACTTTCTATTATTTTTAAGATATCCATTATTTAATATACGTATAATTTATTTATCTTCTTGGAACTCTTTCTCCAGCATAGTCTGTCATTGATATAGATATATCTCTATTATCCATAATTTGCTGTTCTTCTCCACCACAAATTAAACAACATATAAAACAACATATTATCATTACAAATAAGAATATTAAAAAATAATCCATTGTCATAAATGTTTATAAATTATAAATTTTAAAACAAAAATTGAAAAGATTATTAAACAACATTATGACAAATCAGACCAAAATTGCTGTGAAACCTTTAAAACGAATACAGTTTTCTTTATTTAATCCAGAGGAAATTGAAAAATATGCTGTGTGTCAAGTGTCTCACACTGATTTATATGATAATGATAATGAACCAAAATTTCATGGTTTATTTGATACTCGTATGGGTGTGATTGACCCAAATTTACTTTGTTCGACTTGTGAAAAAGATATTAAAAATTGTCCAGGACATCCTGGTAAAATTGTTTTAAATAAAAAAGTATATCTTCCACAATTTTTATCTATTGTTTTAAAGGTATTGCAGTCGGTTTGTTTTCAATGTTCGTCTTTATTATTAGAAGAATCTCAAATTTCTTCTAAAAAGAAAAATCATATTAAATTTAGGTTAATTCATGAACAAACTAAAGATGTTTCGTGTTGTTATGAATGTGGTTCTGTACAACCTAAATTTTCAAAAAATAATCTTCATATATTTATTGGTAAAAAAAATGAAAATAATTTTATGGAAAAAATGATTCTAGATACTGATGAATGTTTTCGAATTCTTAGTAATATTACCGATGAAGATTGTCAAACATTTGGATTAGATCCAAAATATTCCAGACCTGAATGGATGGTTGTTGATATAATTCAAGTTGTCCCACCTTGTGTGAGACCTTCTGTTGTTCATGATTCTAATATGAGATCTGAAGATGATTTAACTCAAAAGTATCTAGAAATTATTAAAACAAATAATGCTCTTAAAGAAAAAATGGATACAATAGAAGATTTAAAGAAAAATAAAACAATGAAAATTCAAGAATTTTTAGAAGAAACAAAAAGTATGGAAAAGGCAGAACAAAAATTTAAAGAATTATTAGAAAAACATGAAAGAGTGGTGGAAGATGCACATCTATCAGTTCAAATTCAAGTAACTACTTTGGTTAATAACAAATTACCAGGTGTTCCTGAAATTCAAAATAGGTCTCATTTACCATTAAAATGTCTTACACAAAGATTAGTAACCAAAGGTGGAAGAATTCGTGGTAATCTTATGGGTAAACGTGTCGATTTTTCTGCTCGTTCAGTGATTACACCAGACCCTAAAATTGATATCGACCAGGTTGGTGTTCCTAAATCTATTGCCATGAATTTAACATATCCTGAAACAGTGAATCAATTTACAATTGAAAAATGTAAACAATGGGTGAAAAATGGTCCCGATGTTTATCCAGGTGCTTTGTTTATTATTAAAAAGAATGGTATTCGCCTTAGTTTGTCAATTATTCAAAGAAAACTAAAAGAATTTGCTGAAAAACATGGTGGACTTTCTGGAAGAGAAGAAAAAATCAAGGAAAACTTTGAAAAGAAACTTACCCTTGAATTTGGTGATATTGTCGAAAGACATATGATTGATGATGACATGGTACTTTTCAATAGGCAACCGTCTCTACACATTTAAAATCATGTCGATAATTAAAAATAATGGTCAAAAAGAAAACACAAGAAATGTATCTCAAAGAAGTTAAAGAAAAATATGGAGATAAATATGATTTATCAAAACTCGTTTATAAAACTAACAAAACAAAGGTTGTAATAATTTGTAAAAAGCATGGTGATTTTGAAAAAAGACCAGATTCTTTTTTAAATGGAAGTGAATGTCAATCATGTTTTTATGAAATGAAATCACAAATTCATAGAAAAAATAAAATCGAATTTATAAATGAATTACAAACAATGTTTGGTAAAACATATGATTATTCAAAAATCATTTACAAAAATGCAAATACACCAATCAAAATTATTTGTCCAGAACATGGCGAATGTGTTAAAACACCACGTACTATCTTACAAAATCAAATGATTTGTTATAAATGTAAATATAGAGATAAAAGAAAATTTATCATTGAAGCAAATAAAATACATGATAACTTTTACATTTATAAAAAAGTAGATTATACCTGGTGTCACCAAAAAGTAATAATATCATGCCCAAACCATGGTGATTTTTTACAAGAACCTAGAACCCATTTAGCTGGTCATGGTTGTCCTATTTGTAAAATGAGTCATGGTGAAAGATTTTTAATAAAATTTTTTAAACAACATGATATTACATTCGAAACTCAAAAAAGAATCGAATGGAATTGGGTTTTTGTATTTGATTTTTATTTACCAACATTGGATTTATTTATTGAATTTGATGGAAATATTCATTTCAAACATACATATTATTCAACCTTTGAAAACATACATAAACGAGATAAAAGAAAAGATGAATATATTTGTTTCCATAATAAAAAACTTTTTCGACTTCATTATAAAGATTTACAAAGTATAAACATTGATATTTTGACCAAATGTTTAATTGGAATTAATTATTCAAGACATGATTACTATGCGGAGGCAACAGCAGGTGTGAAAAGTGTGTTACCTGCTAGTCCTGAAAATTCAGGGCAACACATTCAAATTGCGGGGAATCCCTTAGAGCTCTAATTACTACCTTTTTCTTGAAAGAGAAAAAGGGAACTCGGTTAATTGCCGAACCCAATAGTAATAAGATTAGAGATTGGGTAATCCGCAGCCAAGTCCCTAAGTTCTAAGCTAAGAATAACGAGTGTATCGCGACTGGTACAGTCGGTGGGGAAGGTTCAACGACTAAATGTTTGTGGGTCTGAAGGTTAGCAACCTAATGATGGCTTAAGATATAGTCTAGTCCCTTTTAAATACCATGAAAGTGGGGGTATATCGACATAGAATGTCCATGTTGGCTCATAGAGTCAAAGTTTTAGATTATGATACATTTAGATTAAATCCAAATGTAACAGCCTGTTACAATGCCGATTTTAATTTTCATTGAAATCAACAGCGAGCGTTAAAAGCGTGAAACTCGCTAGTTAATTTATATCTTAAGTTAAAAGATATAGTTAGCAACATTGCTTGTAGATCGGGAAACTCCTTAGAGCCTTTACTACCACTTTTTATTGGAAACTTTAAAAAGGACCACGGTTAGTGACCGTACCCAATGGTAAATAATGTAAAGGATTGGAAAACCCGCTTGCTTACTACCTAAGTCCGTTAACGACCTATGGTCGCAGTTTTATACTGGTGATAAGGATATGGTAGGGCGTCAACGACTGAATGGCAATGGGTCTGAGGGAATTAATCATTTCCAGTGATGGCTTAAGATACAGTCTACTCCCTTCTCCACAAAATATCTCGAAAGAGAGGGTATAAAGGGATGGAGATGAAATTTTTTACCTTTAAGTGCAAGGTTGGTTTCAAACAGTGAGCATGAAAAGTGTGAAACTCGCTAGTCTTTGTAGAAGGCAAGATGACCCAATTGCGGGGACGTCCTTAGAGCTTTAACTACTCATTTTCTTTTTGAAAAGAAAGAAAAGAACCCGGGTAATGACCGGCTCCAATAGTAACAACGTTAAAGATTGGATAATCCGCATCGAACTCCTAACTCCTTATATGGTTTGGATATGGAGAGCGTTCAACGACTTTTTGTATTTAAAAATAATATTGCTTAACAAAATAATGGGAGAAATTTATAAAATTAGAAATATTAAAAATGAAAAATTATATATTGGTCAAACAACTATTGGACATGAGAAACGATTTCGTAATCATATTAATAATGCTCTAAAATACAATAAAAACGGGTGTCCAATTTTAGAAGCAGCAATTAGAAAACATGGAGCTGATTCTTTTGAAATTGAACTCTTGGAAACTTGTAATATTGAAGAACTAAATGATTTAGAAGCATATTATATTGATGCATTTGATTGTGTAATACCAAATGGTTATAATTTAATGACGGGTGGTGGTAATGGCAGAAAACATTCACAACTCACAAAAGAAAGGATGACCAAAACAAGAACTGGTAAAAAACATAGTCAAATTACTCGTGAAAGAATGTCTGAAGCACAAAGGGGTAAAAAAGTATCTAATTCGACAAAAAAATTATGGAGTCAAATTCGAAAAAAACAAACAACCCCCAATTATCCAGATGAAATAAAAAATTCTATGGAAGAATTAAATTTAGCATTTTTACCAATGTATTTATATTTTTGTTGGGATAGAAGAACATCACAACATCATTTAAAAATATTTGTTGACCATCCAAATAAACCTTATCGACAATTTAGTTCTAAAAAAATCTCCCTTACCAAAAGAATAAAAACAGCAATAGAATATTTAAATACAAATTAACGGTTATCGGTCCTAGGATTCACCATAATCCTATAATGGGCTTAAGGTATAGTCTAATCCCTTTAAAATATCTCGAAAAGAGAGGGTATCAATGGAATTTGCACTTGGTGCAGTCAGTTCAAACAATGGCGGAATTAAAGGAATTGGCTGTAGTACATAAACAAATGGTTAGTCCGCAATCCAACAGACCAGTTATTGGATTTATTCAGGATAATTTGTTGGGTTTGTATTTATTTACAAGAGATGATAATGTAATGAGTAGAGAAAAGGTGATGAATTTGCTTGGAACTCTTGATAAACCATTTAAATTGAGCAAAAAACAATATACTGGAAAGGAAGTATTATCAATGCTATTACCCAAAATTAATTACAAGAGAACTGAAGCAGAAATTCACAATGGAATATTTAAAATGGGACAGGCTTCCAAAAAGATGATGGGTATTGCAGCAGGGGGTGTTTTACACATAATATGGAATGATTGTGGACCAGAAGAAACAAGAAAATTTATGAATAATGTACAAAAGGTTATTGATTTGTGGTTGATGGGTTATGGATTTTCAGTTGGAATGTCGGATGCAGTACCAGATCCTAGAACAAAAGCGATTATTGACCAAACAATTATGAAGGCTGAAAGAGATGTTGCTGAATTAATTCAGAAATCTCAAAACAAGGTATTTTCTATTCAGAGTGATTATGAAATTGTAGAAAATTTTGAAAGAAATGTTGCTAATATTTTAAATCAAGCACGTGATGTAGCTGGTTCATCAGCAAAGAATAGTTTGTATGCACAGAATCGTATTAAATGTATGGTTGATTCTGGTTCAAAAGGTTCTGCAATTAATATTTCACAAATTATGGCACTTGTTGGACAACAATCTATTCAAGGAGGTACTATTGGTGGAAGTCGTGCCGGTAATGATTTTCAACATCGAACTTTACCTTATTTTACAAAATATGACGATTCTCCAGAAGCACGAGGTTTTATTCGAAATTCATATTTGACTGGATTGAATCCACAAGAATTCTTTTTTCATATGATTAGTGGTCGCTCGGGTATGATTGATACCTCCGTTAAAACCAGCTCCACTGGGTATTTACAAAGAAAATTAATTAAAAGTATGGAGGATATTAAAATTCATTATGATCAAACTGTTAGAAACTCAACAGGACATATTGTACAATTTGTATATGGTGGAGATAATATTGATGGATGTTATATTGAACCTAATGGTAAATACAAGGCACCATTTAATCTTAACAGAATGTTGCAAGAATTTCCAAAAACAAAAGAAGAATTACCACTCAAGTTTGTCCAATCAGAATTGGATAAATTATTTAAAAAATTAGAACAATGTTGTTCTGTTCTCTATTGTGTAAGAGAAAATGCTCTAAAACATTTAAAAGATTTAATAAGAGAAACATTTGAACATGTATATATGAGTGAAAAGAACTTTCAAAAAGTAATGAAAATGATTTATGAAAAATATGAAAGAGGTGTTATTCAACCAAGTGAAATGGTTGGGTTAATCTCAGGACAGTCAATCGGCGAAAAAAATACACAATTGACCTTGAATACCTTTCACTCGGCAGGTATTAATTCAAAATTAAATGTCAATCAAGGTGTTCCAAGATTGGAGGAAATTATTTCAGTTACCAAAAATACAAAAGCACCTTCTCAAAAAATTTATCTAAAAGATCCATCTCCCAAATATATTTCGCAAATAGAACATTTAACTTTTGATTATCTTGTTAAAAACTACAGAATTTTATATGAATCAGAAAGTAATTTTTCACCTTGGTGTTTAGAGCTTGAATTGGATGAATATTATTATTTACAAAACAAATACAAATGATTGATATTTTTGTCAAATTATATAATTTCTTTGAAAGATGGGATATTGAAATTATTGTATTTCCTGATAATCAAACAACCAATGTAAAAATCTATAGAACGGAACATAATGAAGGAGATTTTGAATCATTAAAACAAATGGTGGAATCTTTTTCCAAAATTACAATTAGTGGTATTGAATATATTGACAATGCTTTTTATGATAAAAAGGAACAAATCATTCAAACAAATGGGTCTAATATGAGTGAAGTTTTATCATTACCATTTGTAGATGCCGTAAATACAACCACAAATGATGTTTGGGAAGTTTTTGAAATCTTTGGAATTGAAGCAGCAAGAACAATGATTGTTCAAGAAATTACCAATGTTATGGAATATAATGGTATTACATTAGATGTTAGACATATTGAACTCTTAGCCGATGTTATGACCTCTCGCGGATTTATGATGTCAACAGATAGACATGGTTTGAAGAAAAATGAAGGAGCTCAAGTATTAGCAAGAGCTTCATATGAAGAATCTGTTGATATGTTGTCCAAAGCTGCAGTTTTTTCTCAAACAGATGATTTAAAGGGAATTACAGCTAATATATTAGTTGGTCAATTAGCACCTAGTGGGACTGGAGATTGTGAATTAATAATGGAAATTTAAGCGAATTTTATTTTATCTTTTATAAATATAATGGTAAATCATCCAATTAATAGTATATCAGATCCTTTTTGGTATCAAAATCCAAAAATATTAATACAACTTGATAGATTAAATGAATTTTTTCCACATAATGATATGACCTTGTATGAAAAATTAAATGCAATGGTACGTTTTGCAATTTATTTTGCATTACTTGTTGTTGTATTTAAAAAAAATACTAGAATGTTTTTATTTCCTTTGTTTGTTCTTGGTTTGACATTTTATTTATTCAAAAATGATTATAAAGATGATAAAAAAGAAGGTATGAAATTAGTTGGACCAAAATATGACGAGTGTCAAACACCTTCAGATGAAAATCCTTTTATGAATGTTTTAATTTCTGATTATACAGCTAATCCAAATAAAAAACCAGCTTGTAATGTTAATGATAAACACGTAAAAGAAGAAATTCAAGAAAAATTTGAAAAAAATCTCTATCGAGATAGTATAGATATTTGGGGTAGAAATAATTCACAGAGAGAATATTATACAATGCCCAATACAACAATTCCTAATGATCAAATAAATTTTGCCAATTGGTTATATAAAACTCCTACCACATGCAAAGAATTAACAAAACATTGTACCACAGAAATAGATTTACGTCATAATAGACGACCTATTAATCAACTTATTAAGGAAGGTCGGTAATTTATATATTAATTTCTTTTTATAAATAAATGAGCTTTATTTATGAAGAAGATTCTTTACAAAATGATCCAAGATGGAAAAAATTTGAAAATCAAGCAAATATGAATATGCACAATTATCATATGAAAAATTTTAAACCGGAATGCGATGCTCCAGTTGGTTCTTCTATTACCGATGGTTATGTAATGCCCCCTTGTTCCGTTGATACTGATTCTGCATTAAGACATGGTTTAATTGAAAATCCATCCTTACAAGCACCTGAAGAAATTGATAAAACATCGTTTCACTTTAATTCAATGCCAGCTCATTATCAACAACAATGTGAATTAAGAAATGTTGAATGTGCACGAAGACCAGATTTTACATTTTGGGAATCTACGTCAGTTTCTGTTAATCCTCAAGAGAATATTCATATTTTTGATTACCAAGGAGTTGGTACACGACATTGGGGACGTAAATCAGACAATTTTTACAAGAATTTAGACGACGTCCGTCTTAAACATTTATTTTAAAAAAAATCTATTATTACAATAATGAATCAAGAATCTAAAGAATTTTTAATTAAAAAAATTAAAAAATTTCAACGACAATTTAAAAAAAATAATCATACATTTTTTACTGCCAAAAATATCAAAAATATATATGATATTGAATGGAAACAAATTATCTCAGCAACGACTGATGAAGAAAAGGCATTTTTAGAAGATTATAATAATTTTCGTAAAACTTGTGTTGATACAATATTACATAATATTTTATCAAATTATGAATGTGGCATTATTAGTGCTGGTTCAATTGATTTGTCTTCCGATTATGATATTACAATTGATTGCCTGGGTAAATCTTCTCAAATTGTAGAATTATTTAATGATATATTTGAAGAATTATGGACTAAATCTTCTGCAGAAATTTTTGATACAAATATTTATGGTATTGGTTATTTTTTTACTAAAAAAAAATATTTTACCGAAATATTAAAAACAGAAATTTTTAATAAAAAAAATAATCTTTATATGATATCTATAACAGATAATGATGAAAAAATAATAGATAAAAAAAATCAAACACAATGGGCTCTTCTTTTAGTTTACAAGTATTTTTATGAACTTTCAGAAGAAAATAAACAAGTAATATTAAATTCATTTCATATTAAAGATTTTCCAAAAATAGAAAAATTATTTTTATCTTTAATTAAAAATCTCAACTATCATGATATTACAAGTTTGAATAATAAATATAAAATGGAATTATCTAATTTAGAAAAAATGATTTTTAAAAATAGTAAAAAAACTTTTCCCAAAAAAAATATCAAAAATCAAATAGCTAAAACAATGTTTTATGGTAATGAAACGTATTTTACTCAGGGTTCTTTTTTTCATGTTGTAGGTAATATTCAAGGAAATAAAAATATTAAACTTGAACATCATGAATATTTACATTC
>JACCDO010088369.1_pt1 | contig 10524 bp, 7 predicted proteins | sample 7446101 | NCBI WGS metagenome assembly JACCDO01 (sample SAMN15323440, study PRJNA562643) | freshwater metagenome | isolation source: river surface water | place: USA:Blue River Watershed | collected 2017-08-16
ATATTTTTGTGGGTTATGATTCTTTATAAAGTTAATTTCAACATCTGATAATAATGTAAGTATGACACCTTTATTTTTTAAATTCTTTAATATTTTTTGTAAAATAGTATTATTTATTTTAATATTTAAAACAGATGTTTTACCATTTTCTGTTTTACATATTAAATAACCGTTTTTACTTATTCCTAACTTATGAATTTTATCACTATTCGGGATTTTTGTATTATGTGATATTATTATTTCAGTCATTAAAGATACTTTAATGTCATTAGTAGAATTATTGTTATTTAATTCATCTGAACTATTAGTAGAACTATTGTTATTTAATTCATTTAGACTATTATCAGAATTCAAAATACGAATTTTATAGATTTTTGGAAATCGTTGAACTATCTTGGATAATACTTTAGTCAAAATTTCTTTGTTTACAGATATTGTTGTTTGTATTTTTTCTTTTTTTTCTCCATTATTCAAAGAAACTAAATAATAAAAATACCCTCTATCAGTTTTCCCACTGATATTATTATTACCAAAGCCTTTTGTAAAACCAATTCCATTAACTTTATGGGTCTTTTGTATTATAATTTTACTTATTAACTTAAATATATAATTAATTATTTCTTCTAATAATTTTTGATGGTGTTGATTTAGCATATCTAGATTCTCAACATACATCGGATTAGATACTTGTACAGGTAGATTATTTATATTTGATTCGTGTACAGGTCCTTTTAAAGTACTATAAAATTGTGTTTTTGACTTTGGAGAAAGCCTGACACCAGATGTATGGGGTGATTCAAACACTTGTTCATATTCTGTACCTGGATTTAAAACAGGATGCATATATCCCGGATGAGTGTTATTTTTTCTTGTTGATGGAGATACAGTTCCATATAATGGTGGAGATACAGTTCCATATAATGGTGGAGATACAGTTCCATATAATGGTGGTGATACAGTTCCATATAATGGTGGTGATGATTTTTTTTTATTTTGTTTTTGTTCAAATAAAGAAATTAATGCATTAACGTCTATTTGAGGAGTTTTTACGCTTGATTTATTGGGTGGATTATCTTGTATTTTTTGTTGCTTACCCAATTGACCAATAAATCCACCACGCTTGATTTTTTTCGTATGTTTCATTTATTATTTAAAAAGAAAAATTAAAAAGTATTGATGATTCTAATGATTTTTAGCCAGTAGTTCGTACATCTTATCAATACCACTATTTAATTGATTAATTTGTTCACGCATTAACGATAATTGAGCATAAATTGAGCCATTAATATCCATTTTAGTTTTTTGTTCGGTAGTAAAAGGACGTGGAAATACACATCCAGTTGCAGGTTGTTGAGCACCAAATGCACCGATCATTGGTTTTTCGTTATTAATCGTAAATCCGGTTGTTTTTTGTCCAGCAAATCCAAAGACAGCAACTGGTTTAAGACCACCAATCTGTTGTGATGGACGGAATTCATCATCATCATTTGGTGGAGGAATATCGCTTTCAGGTGGAAAAGCAGCTTGCATTGTATTATTTATTGATACATATTATTATTACAATATTCAATTTTTTTAGTTATTGTTATTATTGATGAATGTTTTAAAGGTTTGATATGCGTCTGTGTCTTGCAATGTACCTTCACCAATAACTTCGATGTAATATTTTGAATAATATTCAGCTAATATTTCATTAGGATGATAATGGTTAACACCTATATTAAAATATGAATTATATGCTTCATTTGATTCTAAATTATCATATTTTTGTTTATCTTTCCAATTAATTGCAATATATTTAACATCATTAATATTTGTAGAATTAAATGATGAATAAATTACGAGTGGAACTATTTTTTGATCCCAAACCCAGAAACGATAATCAGGTAATTCATCTGGATTAATACGAATTCTGTTTATAATATCTTTCGGAAACTGTTGTTTCATATATTCTAGACTGATTGAACTAAATCCCCATTGATTGAATAATTGGTCATACATTGTTGGTGATTGTCTTTGTCTAATATGACAAATTTCGTGTATTAATGTTTTACGATGCGATTGTGTATCTAAATTATCTATAAATGATTGACTGAGAAAAACTACATCATTATGTGTATGTGGGAAATTATTTTCAATATTAGAAAATTTAGCTATTTTAAGATTAGGTATTAATAATAGATGTCTTTTTTTTGAGGGGATTGAATCTACAATACTTTTATAAAATGTATTAAATTTATTTTTTTCTTGATCCGTTAATGGTATGATACTAGAAGTATATTTTTCTGAAAAATCTTTAAAATCTAATTTAATATTTCTTGCTTGTGCATCCATTAATTTAAAAAAACTAAAATATTGTTTAGAAATAAGTGTTGATTTAATTTCATCTTCTGATGGATATATAATATTGTATTCATTTTCAAATTTTTCAATTCTTAAATAAGCGAATAAAACAATACATATTCCAATAATAATAAATAGTAAATATAGTTTTAGAATCATTTTATTTATACTATATTATATTAAGCATAATTTAATTTATTATTTTTTTATGTCATAATAAATTAAAAAAATGTCGACAAGCTCAATTAAAATAAAATATAATGAGTCTGATAAATCTAAATCTAATTTAGATGATTGGATTGCAACAATAAATACATTAGGAAAAAAGAAAACAGACATAACAAATGATAAAGATTTACAAAAAATATTAAACGAGATATCAATTAAACCAACAAATATAACTTTTTCAAATAATGATATCTTATATAAAGGTGATCAATTTAATAATTTATTAAACACTATACGCAATTTAAATGTATTGATAGAATTAATACCTAATACACAACAAACATTAAAAGATAAATTTCATCAAATTTATAAAGATCTAGAGACCAATAATGAATTATATAATTTAGCAACAAAAACTACTAATAAAAGTATTAATATCGATAATGATACTAATCTAGCTCTTGGTGATGTATTGGTATTTGATTATATATTATTATTAGCATATTTAAAAAGATATCAAGAAATCGAAATAGAATTAGTGAAACATTCATTGTCATCAGATAATTTTATGGATGAACTAAATAGTTCAATTGGAGAATATTTTAACGAACACGGAGCCCTTGCAAAAGCTAAACAACCCGAACAACCATCAGTCAAAGCAAATACAAAACCTGTAGTACCACCAGCAGCAGCACCTACAGTACCACCAGCAGCACCTACAGTACCACCAGCAGCATCAGTCAAAACAAATACAAAACCTGAAGTACCACCTAAACCTACAGTACCACCTGAAACACCTACAGTACCACAAGTAGACCTAACATCAACATCAAACAAAAAAAGTACAAAATCTAGACCTATAGTACCACCTAAACCTATACGTACAGTTCCACCACCGGCAGAAGTACCAGAAGCAGCAGTACCAGCCACAGAAGTACCAGCCACAGAAGTACCGGCAGCAGAAGTACCGACAGCAGTACCGACAGCAGTACCGACTGCAGTACCAGCAGCAGTACCAGCAGCAGCAGTACCTCATACATCTTGGGTTAACTCAAATAATAATAATTCAGTACCTCGAAATGAATTGGCACAGAATCAATTACCACAAAATCAATTACAAAATAAAATAAAAGAAAGAATAGATAGTTTAGTACAATATTACGGATTAGATATAATTATTGATCAAGAATATGTTGATCATACAAAATTAAATGAGATTAATGAAAAATATTATATAGAAACATTAAATTTAAGTTTATCAGATGCATTAAAACATATTTCTGAAACATTCGGTGAATATTTAGAATATACTTTTTGGATTATTGAATTAATTAATATGAAAAATGAAGAATTATTAAATGATAGTGCAACATTTTTAAATTATATAAACATATTATTTTATACAATGCAAATGGTATCTTATACAAGTACAATATATGACAATCAAATCCATAACAAAGAAATACTTCTTAAAAATCCTCAAAAAGGTAATCCATATGAAATAATATACGATATTAATAATACTTTCAATGACATAAACCAATTATTAGAAAAAATATTTAACCCATCTAATAAAGCATCTTTTAATTCTAATCTTAAAATGATAAATCTTAAAAATAAACTATTACAAAAAGAATATAATGATTTTTTTGTTAATCTTGAAGAATATAGTAATAATTTTTCAACAAATGAAACTGCTAACAAATCTGTAAGAGGACACCCATCTAACAGAGGACACCCATCTAACAGAGGACACCCATCTAACAGAGGACACCCATCTAACAGAGGACAACCATCTAACAGAGGACAACCAGCTAACAGAGGACACCCATCTAACAGAGGACACCCATCTAACAGAGGACAACCAGCTGACAGAGGACAACCAGCTGACAGAGGACGTTCAGTTAAAAGAGGAAAACCATCTGACAAAGGACAATCAGCTGACAGAGGACGCTCAGTTAAAAGAGGAAAACCTACTGCTTAAAGAGGACAAACTGTCGGTTCTTCAAGAAAAATATGACAACTTATTTATCTACTTTTTGATATCAATAACACAATATTATTATATTTGGATTTCAAAGGTAATTAAATTTAATTTTTTTATATTATAATAAATTAAAAAAATGTCGACAAGATCATTTAAAATAAAATATAATGCGTCTGATAAATCTAATTTATATGAATGGATTGCATCAATAAATACATTAAGAACAAATAAAAAAGATATAACAAATGATAAAGATTTTGAAAAAATATTAAAAGAGATATCAATTAAACCCATAAATATAACTTTTTCAAATAATGATATCATATATAAAGGTGATCAATTTAATAATTTATTAAACACTATACGCAATTTAAATGTATTGATTGAATTAATACCTAATACACAACAAACATTAAAAGATAATTTTCGTAAAATTTATACAGATCTAGATACCAATAATGAATTATATAATTTAGCAACAAAAACTACTAACAAAAGTATTAATATCGATAATGATACTAATCTAGAACTTGGTGATGTATTGGTATTTGATTATATATTATTATTAGCATATTTAAGAAAATATAAAGAAATAGAAAGAGAATTAGTGAATCATTCATTGTCATCAGTACAAGCACCGGTAGAACAAACAGATTCGCAAACTAAACCTACAGTAGCAGCAGAATCATCTGGAGCAGAAGCAGAGGCAGCAGCAGAAGCAGCAGAAGAAGTAGTAGCAGCTGCAGAAGCAGCAGAAGCAGTCGCAGAAACAGCAGCAGAAGCAGTTGCAGAAGCAGCAGCCGAGGCAGCCGCAGAAGCAGCCGCAGCACCTACAACAACAGTACCACCAGCCACAGACTCTAAATCTTGGGTTAACTCAAAAAATAATAATTCAGTTGATATTCAAGATGATTTTTCTGATCCAATAGACAAAGAAAGTCGAATCAGACAAGATATAATATTAACCGGAATTATATTTAAAAAAATTAACAGTATAACTAATTTAAATTCACCACGTTATTTAGAACGAAATGATACATTAATTATTTATAATGAAAATTTTAGTCAATATACGAATTTCACTGATAATAATCCTGGTAAAGGTAATGGATTTTTAAGAGAATATAGATCTGATTTTATTGGTAGAAATCAAAAAAGAATTGATAATAAAATAAATGCATTTGTATATGGTATACCAACCGGTATAACCGATAATATGGAAAAACGATATGAAACTGGTCCAGAACAATTTAACAAATATACATACAAACAAGTTATTAATTTTTCAATTAATAATATAATAAAATGTATTAATGATAATAGAAATATTAAATATATAATATGGTGTGTTGATAGAGAAAAACAAACAGATGGACAAATTATAGATACGGATGAAACCCTTAATGATGAAACTATATATAATTTAGGATTAGCTATTTTTGGTAAATATACTGAATCAAAAAAAATTGGTAATTATATTAAAAATATAATGTTTCGTTTATTTAAGACTCGTAAATATATTTATCACGATGATAGTGTATATCCACAAGATAGTTCAAAATGGCCTTCTGAAGAATTTAAAAATAAATATAAAATTCTATTTCCAGATGATCCTACACAAGATCCAGAAATAAGTATGGTTGAGAACAATGCAAAAAATACTGTAAATAATGATTTTCAATTAAAATTAGATCAAGAAACTGAAAAAACAAAAAAATTTGCACAATCAAAATTTATAAATACAGAAAAACATATAATAAAAATATTTATTAAAAATATTACTGAAATAGATACATTTTTTAATCAAATATCAAGTTTATCTGAAGATGATAAACTTGATAGATGTGATAATTTATTTAAAGATATACGGATGATATCAGCCAAATTAACAGGTATATTAAGTATTGTTACTACTCCGGAAAATATACAATTAATTAAGGATCATCAGAGAATAGATGATACTATATATGCTATTATTACAGATCTTGTGACTATAAACAACTATACTAAACCAATACAAGATATATTATATAATTTAATTATAGTTTTAGAAAATAAGCCAGATATAGATATTACACCTATTATCGATAATTTTAAAAGAATCGTATTAGAGGTAAATGATTTAGATTTTATAAAAACATATAGACAACCAGTTGAACATACGCAACATAATAAGGGAAATAGTAAAAAAAAAGATACTGGTAAAAAAAAAGGAAAAAGCTCACATCATAAGTAATATATCATAAATGATATTAAGTAAAATTGGTTAAATATTTTATATTATATTAAATTAAAAAATGTCGTCGATATCACTTAAAATAAAATATAATAAGTCGGCTAAATCTAATTTAGATGAATGGATAGCAACAATAAACACATTAAGAAAAAAGAAAAAAATCATAAAAAATAATAACGATTTACAAAAAATATTAAACGAGATATCAATTAAACCCATAAATATAACTTTTTCAAATAATGATATCATATATAAAGGTGATCAATTTAATAATTTATTAAACACTATACGAAATTTAAATGTATTGATAGAATTAATACCTGAAAAACAAAAAACATTAAAAAATAAATTTCGTAAAATTTATACAGATTTAGAGACCAATAATGAATTATATAATTTAGCAACAAAAACTACTAACAAAAGTATTAATATCGATAATGATACTAATCTAGCTCTTGGTGATGTATTGGTATTTGATTATATATTATTATTAGCATATTTAAGAAAATATAAAGAAATAGAAAGAGAATTGGATAATCATTCATTGTCATTTGATAATGTTATTGGTGAATTAAATAATTCAATGGGAGAGGTGGCTGGTTCTAAAGAAGATTCTCAAGTTGGTGATAAACCAGAAGTTAAACCAAAACCATCATCACCTGTTGCTGAAAGAATAGGTAATTTTGAACAAGAAAGTAATGGTTGTTATCTTTTTGCAACATTGCAATTATTATATTCTATTCCTGAGTTAAGAGATTTATTAAGAGACCTTGATGTATCTAAACTTACTCAATCAACATACAAAACTCTTGACGTGGATGATATAACATATAATAAAGCTATAAATCTAATAATAATGTTGAAAGAAATATTTACACTTTTAGAAGAAAACTCTTCAACAAAAATTATGTTAAGTTCTATAGATGCAAAGGATTTAGTTTTGAATGATGAAGAACTTGTACAAATTAGAGAAAACTCTAAAGAAGACTACAAAACATTAATAGCTAATAAAAATTATTTAACTGTTTTACTTATATATATATTAAATGTAAAATTCAATAAATTTAATGATGCTCAAGAAAGTTTAAACAAAATGATTGTATTATTTAATTCACTTATAAATAATAAACCAATTATAGATTTTTATAAAAAAATATTATATAATGATATTTCTTTTAAAAAATGTAAACAAGGTAATGAAATTAAAAAAGATGAAACAGAAAATAGTGATAAATATATTTTTAATAATCAAATATTTGAAAATTTAGAGTTAGAAAGTGAACTTTATAAAATTAATCGTATGCAAAATATTTTATCTATACCAATTGATAAAACTACTTTACAAAAAAATATTGATAATTATCAAGAACCAAGAGCTAGTCTTGGAGGAATAAATATAAAAACTAACAAACCGAATAGTTATGTTGAATCTTGTAAGAATGACATTATACAAACTGATGGTACACAAGTTAATGAATTTGGTGAATTTATTAGTCTAAGACAAGAAATTAAAATTAATACTGAATCTAGATATATTATAATACAATTAAAAAGATTTAAATTAGGAAACAAATTCATTGGTACTATAGTTAATATAGATCCTATTATAAAGATAGATGGTCAAGAATTTATGATTCAAGGTATTATGCATTTTTCAGATTCAGGAAAACATTATACTTTTATAAATTTTAATGATAAAGGTGAACCATTATCAGAAATAGATAGTATGAGAAGTGTAAAACCATATAAAGAAAATAAAAAATATATTGATGATAAGATCAATACTGGGTATGTATATTTATATAAACGTATATTATAAATCAAGACTTAAATCATCTAATTCTTGAATATTTTTTTGTAAAATAGATGAATATTGACATTGGTATTTACTTTGATAATACCAGATTGTTGCATTTTGCATTGCTTTTTCATATTCCTTTGAATTTTTAGGTTGTTGTTTAGCAATTAACCAAGAAATATTCCAGAAATCTTCTTGTGTATCCTCTGGATTTTTAGTAAAGGTATAGGTAGTACCCATATAATTAATTTCAATAAAATGTTGAGACATGATGAATTATGAGATCTTATAATTTATATTAATGCATTCAATTTTTAAGTTTTTTTCTTTATGATTTGTAAAAGAAGAAAATATAATGGATCCGTTAATTTTTCATACAAAAGCAATAGTTAACACTTTTATTAGATTAATGCCAATTGGATTTTATTTCGGAACAATCATAATGGGTATCTTATTTACTGATTTACGTTCGTTTATTTTATTAATGGGATTTGTGGCCAATGATGTTATTAGTTTCGGATTTCGTCAGTTGTTTCAAACGATAGATCTACCAACTTGTGCAATAGTAGAATCAAATAAAAATTTCTTTACTATGCCTTCATCACACACACAAACAGTATCATTTTTAATGTCATTTTTCTTGACTGAAATGTATTATAAAAACACTTTTAATCCAGTAAATTTTATCTTACTTGGTTTTATATTAATGTTAACCAGTTGGTCAAGAATAAATGTTGGGTGTGAAACTATTATAGATGTTATCTTTGCAATTGGTATTGGTACATTAATTGGTGCAACATATTATAAAATAACTGAAAATTGGGTAAATTCATCTACAAAATCTACAAAACAAAATACTAATCTAGTTCAAGTTGCACCACAAGTTGAAATTTACCAAAGAACATAAGATTAACTTATATTTTTTAATTTATACCATATTGTTTTGAATGTCATCATTTAACAATTTAATTCTAAATGAAAAATTGGCTTATGTCTTTCAATCAACTGAAGATCCTAGACTGAATGCATTTAATAAATTATTAAGAGGTATTCCAACTGAATCTATCTCAAAGTTAGTTAATGATATAATTAAAACAAATGATAAAGATATGATTAAGGATTTATTTGTTTTAATTTTTCATAAACGTTATTGTCGTGGTGGTGAAGGTGAAAAATTATTATCATATCACCTCATCTTAGAAACATATAATCATTATCCAAATATAATATCTAAATTAATAAAATTACTACCTTTATATGGTTATTATAAAGATTATTTTGAAATTTGGAAGATAATTTGTGAGTTAAAGATTGATGATCATACTAGATTTATCAAATATCAACAATTAATATCAGCGATTGTATCAGATATTAAAGATCAATTAAAAAAAGATAGTGATGATAAAGTTAGTTTACTAGCTAAATGGATGCCTCGTGAAAATAGTCATTATGCGAGATTATGTTATTGGTATGTATCTTCAACAGAAAAGATTGATTTAGTAACTTATTTAGCCAGTGTCTTAAATAATGTTATTCCAGATCTTAGAAATGTTAAAGGTAATAAATGGTATTTAATGAAATATCGCAAATTGATATCTGAATTATCAAAAAAACTAAATGTTTCTGAAACATTAATGTGTGCAAATAAATATTCAGAAATCCAATATGAAAAAGTTGCATCAAAAGCGATGAAGAATTATACGAAAGCATTCTTGAACGAGAAAATTAAATCAACTGCACCTGAATGTGATGAAACAGGTAATCGTTATCCAGATAATAAAGATCGTGTATTAGCTCGTAATAATCTTAAAAAGTTTATTTTAGATGGTAAACTTAATCAGTTAAATGGTAAACAATTAGATCCTCACGAAATTATAGCAAAATTTAATAGTCATACATCTTCTTTAGAAAAGGAAATACTATATTCATTATGGGATCGTAAAAAAGAAGATGTATTACAATCTAAAAAATCATTTGGTAAATATATTCCAA
>JACCDO010590516.1_pt1 | contig 10524 bp, 8 predicted proteins | sample 7446101 | NCBI WGS metagenome assembly JACCDO01 (sample SAMN15323440, study PRJNA562643) | freshwater metagenome | isolation source: river surface water | place: USA:Blue River Watershed | collected 2017-08-16
AAACGCACCTGCAATATAGTCTCGGTTAAGAAACACATCGAGCAATTGGTTAAATTTTATACAGGATTATTGAAGGTAAATTCCAAATATTTGGTGAATGGGTCTATTTCCCCTAGTTTACAGGAAGTTATCAATGACACGAATACACCTATTGTTTTCCTCTTTAATGGAGCAGACTTTGTTGATGTGTGGAAATGCTTCCTATCAAAGGTTCCTTTAGGGACAATCTGCGGTCGAAATCTTTGTATAATATACTGCGTATCTGATCAACTAACTACATGGGAAAGCACTCTTCTTCTTAAAGGTTCCAATAATCAATTAGAAAGGAATAATTTTCGATTGGAAAGAAATAATCATCAGTTGGAAAGAAGTAATAATCAGTTGGAAAGCGCGCTCGAGGAACAGAAACGTCGTACAGAAGAGGAAAGACAACAAAAAGAAGAAGAAAGAAGACGAAATGAAATATTAATGAACAAAATTGAGGCGCTAGAATTGAAAGAAGCAGCTAGAAACAGTGGTTTATAGTGTAATTAATTGTTAATGAAATGTTTTACAAGGTTTCTATTGCAGTTTGTGAAGTTCTTTCGGTACTTGGGAGGTTCCGGGTTTTTGGCGATGGCGGCCCATACCCTGTACACACCACTTCCACTGGTCTTAGCAACAAGAGGAGAGAAGCGTTGTTGTTACCTGTCTTGTGCATCTCACGACCATGTCGTTGGAAATCAAGGAGAAGAACAATGTCTTCATGGGCTATTTCTGGGATTTGGCATCTGATGATGAAGAAAAGAGAGTTAATGCAGGTAGATTGATAGTAGGTACGTTTATTTAGGAATTACTTACATTCTTGGCAACTTTATCAGCCACCATGTGTTCTATGCACACTTCAATCTTCTTGTCACATTCATGTCCATCCTAATGTCTTATTATTTTTCTTATAGAACACATTAAAGCTGTTGAGAAAAGCTCTACTCTCTCTTTAGACACCGAATATACATTAAAGAGACTTGTAAGAGGTTTAGGATCATCTAGAGAGTCAGCACGACAAGGTTTTGCTGCATGTTTAGCTGATGTATTAAAAACCATAACAAAAATTGACTTACAATATGTTTTAACAATGTTAGATGAGCATACGAAGGTTACTGGATCTATGAAAGGACAAGAGGAAAGAGATATGTTATTTGGCCAATTATTTGGTTATTTAGCAGTTCTTCGCAGTAACCGAGTTAATGACACTAAAATGGTTAGTGATTTAATTGATAGGTTGTTATTATTACATAGTAAGAAAGGTTGGATCAAGGAGGTAACCACCGAAGCAATATTGATCCTTATCTCAACCATTGATAGTGTGCATGTAAAGAATATTATTATACCTAAATTGAAAGATTTGTTGAGTCTTGCTCTGGGTGAAATGGCGGCGTGGCAGATCATGCTAGCCATCGGACTCCGTAATTATGGTGCATTATATCCTCAACTTATTAAAGATATTGTGACAATCTTACCTGAACCACAGATTGTATCACCAGAAACAATAGAAATCATGGCTCCAACACTAGCAGCAGCTACTGCGGGATTCCCAAAGCTACACCGAGTATGGCCATATATAATGAGTGCTATATTCCAAATGGATAGTGAACGACGACTTCCACTACATAGGTAAGCTTATAAGTAACGTTGTCACCGCAAGGAAACAAGTAATGAAGAGATTTTCAATAGTAAAGTATTTAGATACTTGATGAATATTCACAATATAAGCAGAAATCACGCTGAACTTGTTACCTTGCGAGCTGTTACATCTATATATATCATTGTTGTTCTTACTCCCTACTTCTTCTAGGCTTTCGTCATTGACATCTCATCAAGAAGAGATCCTTGTATCCTTTTCCAACTTTCTTGATGCTCATTTCTTATCCACATCTCATGAAAAGCAAAGTGTAACCATGTTATTAGTACTTGAAATGGTAAAACTTGTTCCTGCCGAATTTATTCCTGTTATTGTAAGTAAATCATTAGTTCGTTGTATGATGACAGCAAGAAGACAAAAAAAGAATATTCTATACAACTTGGCGGGTCACACCATCGAGGAGCTAGTCAAGTTGACTAGTAGTGACTCCAAGTGTCGGTTAGCATTAGCAAGTGTCTTTGTTAACTATGGTAATGCTAATTTTGATTCTTATACTGGTACATCCGCAGTGAGTCGCTTGCTTGAGGACCTTGATATGAATGCATTAGCTTCGCATATCAAGTACTTATGTGGGGTGATAGGAAGTAGTAAGAGCGAGGAAGCAATGGATACTAATAACTCAGACGATGATGACGAGGATGAGGCTGGTAGTGCAAACACATGTGCCGCAGCTAAATCAGCTATCGAAGCATTAGCAGCGTTGGCTAAAAACACTAAGATCGCCAACAGAGGCCAGGTTGGAGTGATAATCGTGTCGGTACTCACTAGAATTAGTTGCTTTGGTGCAGGACGCAGCAAGAAAGTCAAGTCCAAGACTAGTCCAGCAGTGTTGAGTGTGGTGCCAGACCTTATGGAGTATATTCACCTATGTGAGGAGAGTTACACGGAGTCGCCTTTCCATGAGAGCTTGGCTAGTCTAGCGGCGTTAAAGCTACAAAGTTTACTCTCAGATATCGGTCGTGTTACTGTGGCCCAACTGTCGACTCCTGCGCAGCAGGGCAGTGAGAAGGGAGAGAGCAATGCAACTGCCGTTGCGTCTCCTACTATACTACAAGCTGCTTTTGATGTTGTGAACTTGCTACACCGCGCGGAATTACCATTTCTTCGTGATACTCACGAGGAGGAAGGTGCTACAAAGGATGAATTTGTGCGCAGTGTCAAGCTTATTGATAGCATGGAGGCGTTGTCCCAGCCTGCAGAGGCAGTGGTCAAGGCGGTTGATGCGATATCCCTGCTTGTGAAGTACGCCGTGTTTCAAATGTTAACTTCAACAGATATTGACCACAGTGCCATCGAGGACTTGGTTACCTCATGCACCAGTGTATTGACTACATTAGCACCTCCTAAGGAACAAGGTAAGAAGCGCAAAGCTAGTGATCTGGATGAAGATGACGACGGACCTCTTCCAACCCTGCTAGACGCATGCGTTGACCTGTTGTCTGTTATTGGCGACCAGTCAATCGCAGGCACTCGCCACGCAGTAGTCAAGCTGTGGACACTTATTCCGCAGGTGTGCGAGGTTGACCTTGATCTTATTGACTCGGTTATTGATGCGGTATTAGGTGAAGATGCCGATGATAATGAAGACGAGGAAGGTAAGGATGGTAAAGAAGACAGTGAAGGTAGTGATGACGACGAGGATGCCATGGATACTGGTGCTGGCGAGGATGAAGAAGAGATATTCATTTCTGGCGCAGATGCACTTAACTTGTTAGTTGATGACATGGATGACAGTGATAGTGATGCAGGTGCGGATAGCAAGAGCAAGAAGCCTAAGAATGTCCTTGAGCATGACGAGAGTGCAGATGGCGCATTGATTAACATGTTGAACTTACGCAAACAATCCCGTAAACAAGGTCTGATGGAAGCCAAGAGGAAGCAGCTCATCGTGCGATCCCGCATCATAGATATCTTGGAGGCAATCATGTCACGCTGTGAGAAAAGCGACCTAATTCTCTGCATTTTCTTGCCGTTACTTAAAGTTATCAAGAAAATCAAGTCATCTTCTATTGCGCTTTCACTGCAAGAAGGTAAGGTGTATGAAGCGAGACTCCGCGCTTTGTTCGAGAAAACTATCAGTAAGAAACGGTTTAATTTGATAGTTGATAACAATGATCCTGGTAGTTGTGAGACTGTTGTTGAAGAGGTAACGGCTATCTTATCCTTACTCTTTGAGTTTTACACTGGTAAAGAGTCAGAGTTACACAGCCTTGCTCTGACCTGCATCCTGACCTTGGCGCGAGCTATTATCAACGGCAACAGCCTCGAGTGCAAGCAACTACTCATTCAATCACTATGTAACAGTTATGAAAAGTTCAACACCAAAAAAAGTAATTCCAATTCCAAATTGTACGATGAAATGTTCACCCGTTTCCCTAGTTTTATGTTGACATTTGACCACGCAGGAGTCACTTTTCTGCATGGTATTGTCGGTGCAATGGTGAATGAAAAGTTGAATTTATATAAGAAAGTTGAAGGAATCAAGCTACTAATGAATGTGATCAAGCGGTTCAAAGGGTTAGAGGTAGAGAGTCAGAGTTGTTTCTATCAACAGAATGCAGATGGGATCATAAGTGGGGTCAACTATATACTTGATGGTGGCCCACAAGTGGATCAAAAGAGTGAGACAAGAGAGATAAGAGCTATTCGGTTAAAACCTATCTTACAATTTAGTAAAGATTACTTATTAATACTTAAACAGTATGTTGAAACAAGTCAGAAAGGGCTATGGAACTCCAACACGATTGCATCACCAATACCTTTAACTAATTTTATTAAAATAATGAAATCTGAGAGTGTTACATCATTGAGTAACAGTCCTCGGGTAGCCAAGTTGATACAAGATATTCGTGCTATAGTAGAAGTAATTACTATTAATCCAAAGGATTTTACTGACTCGCAAGTAGGCAAGACTAAAGCAGTGAAAGGCAAGGCAGCAGTAAGTGAGAAGACCGAGGAGCCTAAGGCAGCAGTAGATACAGCAAGCAAGGCTAAGGCAGTGAAAGGCAAGGCAGCTGCAACCGTTGAAGCAGCTGAGGAACCCAAGGTGACAGCAGTGCAAGCTGCAGGCAAGGCTAAGGCAGTGAAAGGCAAGGCAGCGGCAATCGTTGAAGTAGCCGAGGAACCTAAGGTAGCAGCAGTAGAAGCAACCGTCAAGACTAAGAAAGGTAAAACAGTTACTATCGAGACACCAGAGGAACCCAAGGTAGTTGTGGAAACAGCTGTCAAGCCAACGAAGGCGGCAGCAAAGGGCAAGGCAGCGGTCACCGTTGAGACACCAGAGGAACCTAAGAAAGTCGAGGAAACACCTGCCAAACCAACGAAGGCAGCAGCGAAAGGCAAGGCAACGGCTAGCGCCGAACCAGTAGAGGAACCCAATGTGGTAGTGGAAACAGCTGTCAAGCCAACGAAGGCAACCAAGGGCAAGGCAGTCGAGAAGGCCAAGAGCCCTGACGTGTCCAGTAGAACCAGATCAAAGAAACCAAAGAATTAGCGAGATTATTAGCTGTATGTAATTACACTGACGTGACGTGGACCAACCGGTACTTTTCTCTACCCCTACCCTCTACTTCGACTCAGAGACAACATCTAAGAAGATAGCATCAAGAACCATGTCGACTACCTCATTCGCAGCTGAATTGATAGAAAATGCAAAGAGAATTGCAGCACCAGGTGCGTATTTACTGAGATCTTTCGTTATTTTCTTTTTTTCTTTCATAATTCATCTAATTGGCTATCCTATACAAATGCTGACTCACTCGCTAACTCTTGCACATAATACCTCATTTCTAAGCTCATATGAACCCATTTGATCTTTTAAATACACCTCACCACTTGTACAAACATACCTACTAATTTACTTGATCATACTCTCACTTATTCTATTATACACTTTCTTACTATTTCTACTGTTATAAATAGGCAAAGGAATCTTGGCTGCTGATGAATCAACAGGAACAATTGGCCAACGTTTCTCTAAAATCAACGTAGAAAACACTGAAGAGAACCGTAGAAAGTATCGTCAATTATTATTTACCGCTGATGGATTAGGTATTTAACACTTACACTCACTTCATTATTTACTCATTTCATTTCACTTCATTATTTACTCATTCACTCATTCATTCACATGATATAGAGCAATACATCTCTGGTGTTATCTTATTCGAAGAAACATTATACCAAAAGACAGATGCTGGTGTCCCATTCGTGGATATCATGAAGCAAAAGGGTATCATTCCAGGTATTAAGGTAGATAAGGGTGTAAAACCATTATTCGGTACTAATGGCGAGACTGTTACTCAAGGTATTGATGATTTAGATGCTAGATGCGCTAAGTACTATGCTCAAGGTGCTCGTTTCGCCAAGTGGAGAGCTGTTCTTCATATTAAGGATCCTATTGGTGCAACCCCATCACTTGTTGCCAAGGATGAAAACGCTCAAACATTAGCTCGTTATGCATCAATCTGCCAAGCAAATGGTCTTGTTCCAATTGTTGAGCCAGAAGTTCTTATGGATGGTGATTTTAGTATTGAAGTAGCTGCAATTGCCACCGAGAAGGTTCTTGCTGCATGCTACAAAGCATTATCCGATCACCATGTGTTACTAGAAGGTACTTTGTTGAAGCCTAACATGGTGAGATCTGGTAGTGATGCAGCTGTTCAAGCAAATGCCGCAGAAATTGGTTTAGCAACTTGCCGTGTATTACAACACACTGTACCTCCTGCAGTACCTGGTATTACATTTTTATCTGGTGGTATGTCCGAGGAAGAGGCATCATTATCTTTATCAGCAATTAACCGTGCACCAGGTACTAATCCCCCCTTGATTTACTTATTCAACTACTATTGAACTAACAATTTACTCCCACATAGGTCCAAGACCATGGGCACTAACCTTCTCATACGGTCGTGCATTACAACAATCATGCTTAAAAGCATGGTTAGGTAAAGACGAGAACGTCAAGGCTGCTCAAGAAGCATTACTTACCCGTGGAAAAGCAAATAGTCTTGCTGCACTTGGTCAATACGATGGTGGACTTGGTGGTGAGGGAAGTGATGTCTCTACTTACGTCAAGGGATACGTCTATTAAATTCATTTTTTTTGATAAGTAATCGATTAATACCATAGGCAACATGTGTGTATCAGTGAGTGAGTGAGTGAGTGAGTGAGTGAGTGAGTAAGGAAGTGACGTATGCGATAGTTCGTAGTATATTTAATAATTTTAATTTTTTTGTATTCTCAATTAAAGTTTTTAAATTCTTACTCTTTTCACACTTCCATATATCTATTGAACTCTCTTATGTACTTACTTACTTACTTACTCACTGACCGTTAACGGTAAACAGGAGTCCGGAAACAGTTAGGGCTGATTCAAAAAAAATTTCAATAACGACTTGCTTACACCTGCAGGTAGAGGTAGTTTGCGGCATTTTCGCTCCAAAGAACATCTTTTGGAGGCAAAATGGCCACATCCTTAGTGAATAACAAGTATCGGATTACTCGGAGGATTGGAGGAGGTAGCTTTGGTGAGATATACATGGGTTATGGTCCGAATAATGAGAAGGTACGGAAGCATAGACTACAAACTCTCGCATGCGCTATCACACTTACTCATGTCTTAATTTGCTCATACATACACCGGCTCGAGGCTTTGTCACTCACATATTTGCTCATTTACTCCATTATTCACACATTTACTATATCATTTGCTTATCACACACTCTGTTACAAACAATAATAACTCTATCGTATCAATAATACTCACTCTTTAAATCATATACTTTACAGGTTGCGGTGAAATTTGAACGTCATGGCACAAGGTGTCCACAGCTTCGACATGAATACAAGGTTTATCGTGAGTTAGCAAACTGTCACGGTTTTTGTTCAGTTTATCATTTTGGCATTCAGGATAACTACAATGTAATGGTTATGGACTTGCTTGGACCATCATTAGAGGTATCTTATACCCCTCGCTTACCCACATATTGATTTCTTGACTTACTCACTCATTCTTAGGACTTATTCACAAAATGTCAACGTCGTTTTTCATTAAAAACTGTATTACAATTAGCTGATCAAATGTTAGAGAGAGTGGATACGTTGCATTCCCGACACTTGATCCATCGCGATATCAAGCCAGCCAACTTCGTTATTGGTCTTGGTGATAACGGTGCAAATGTATATTGTGTTGATTTTGGTTTAAGCAAACGTTATCGTCATCCAAAGAATTTACAGCATATACCACATCGTGATGGCAGATCCCTGACGGGAACACCGCGTTATGCATCCATTAATAACCACTTAGGGATTGAGCAGAGTCGCCGCGATGATTTAGAATCTATTGGATATGTGTTGGTGTATTTCTTGAAAGGTTCACTACCATGGCAAGGTTTAAAAGCAAAAAATGCACAGAAAAAATATCGTTTAATATTAGAAAAGAAACAGCAAGTGTCTATCGCGCAGCTATGCCAAGGGTGTCCGTCACAGTTCGCAGAATTCCTAGCTTACACTCGATCCCTTAAGTTTGATGCAAAACCAGATATACCCTACCTACGCAAGTTATTTCGAGATTTATATCATGCTCAAGGGTGTGGTTCGATAGGTAAATTATGGGATTGGGACACAATAGACACTGATTACTTTAGTACAATTGGTACCGAAGGTGCACCTGCAAATATCATGGGTCCACCTGCGATGTTATCAACAAATGTACCACGACCATCAACAGCCGCTGCTGTTGCAGCTGTAGGGGATACGGATATGATGTTAGGTAATGAAATGCAAAGTGATTATGATGGTTCTCGTAAACTAGTTGATAGACCATCAACAGCTGGTGCAGCAGTAACCACCTCAAGTAGACAACAAAGTGGTTCATGGGGATTTCCTGGTAGACAAGGTGGTGCAGATGGTATACCGATGGGCATGGCACCTAGTGGTACAAGTAATTTAAAGGATCCTCGACAACAAGGCGCAGTTCCTACATCGATGGACTATGAAGGTGATCCTCAAAGGTTTCGTCCACATACAGCTCATGGTGCAGGTAGAGCTGCTGGTAGTGGTGGTGGTGGTAATGAAGAAGATGATGCTCATGTTGTAGCTGGTGCAAGAGCTATGATGAGGTATAGACGCACTAGATCATCTGCACAAGAAGAAGAAGAAATGCAATTACAACAGCAACAACAAGGTAAACTATGGAATGGTAATGAACAAGGAATGAGTAAAGGTGTCGCATATCAACAGAACAAGGCAACAGGAGCTCCTGCATATGGCAGTAACGGTCAACCACTACCGAACACATACTCAACGGTGCCGTATGCTGCAACAGGTGGACAACCACAGCAACGTGCTTCAACTAGCTCAGGTCAAAAGCCAACTGCCGCCGCAGTGAGTACAATGCCTGCCAACTCTGGTTGGATAGGTGATCGTCCAAAGAGTGCTGGTTTAACAAGCTCTGGTATCATGAACTCTCTTACAACTGGCAAGTCACAACAAGTTGGAGGTGTTGCTATTGGAGGTAATTTACAAGCACAAATGCAACAACAGCAACAACAACAACAGCAAGCTGCTGCCAATAACACACTGTCGTATGGCGCATTGAAGAACCGTTTCTTGTCGTCGGGATCGAAAACTGGCTCCAAATCATCCAAACTGTTTACTTTATCTAGATAAACTACACTGTAGAACTGTACACTGCTCTCGTTACATATATTTTCGTTATAAGAATAAATTTCCATGTGTATATAGCTTATAATATAATTCGTGCTTCCAAGCCTCCTCTTACTTGCCTACGTACTCGCTTCTAGAGGGACTATGTCAGTATCCACAGCTCTTCTTGCATGTGCTGACCCAGGTCCAACAGCAGCGATCGCACACGTATTTCTGAACAAAAATAAGGTATCGTGAATGCAGCTCCTGCTTGTATTGTTATTGGCAACAGCCATCTTATGTCTCTCCTACACGTCGGCTTCACGCTCCAGTAGAGTGGGAAGTAGCCTGTTCGCTAGACTTAAGAAGAACGATAATCTTCCAAATATTGACGCAACACCGAAGTACGTTGTGGTAAGTCTCCTTTACCTGCTTATTTACTCTCTTATTTATTCACCAATTTATTTAGGGGGTTGATGTACCAAGTGAAATTGCCACTCAAAACGCAATTTATGACATGATCCTTGTTGAACGAATTCAACGACCAGCACAAACATCAGTCGGATTATTTATACCAAAAACAGAAGGCGCAGATAGAAAACACATGGGTAAAATATTGTCAATTCCCACATCATATGGTTTGGAGTCTGAGCAAGGAAGAGTGCAGGGAATCGATGAAATTATGCCATATAAAGTAGGAGATGTTGTGTTTCTCAGGGATCCATGGGGCGTTGGACCCAAGGACCAAGAGGTTGGTGAAAGATGCTTCTCATTTCACAAAGCCGAGCATATAACTGGCGTCATCAAGCAGTAATAAACTTAGCACACTTCTACATATGTAAAATAATATACTTATAAGATCTGACCGTAAGCGAGTAGCTTTCCTTATTTACAAGATTTATTTATATTGTTCACTGAGAATAGCGAGGCGTGATATGCATCCCATTAGTTGCAATTGGGTGTTCAGTCCCTCTGCAATGCGCATATGCGAGAAGCCAATCTCTTTAATGAACTCTAATTTCTGATATTCTGGCATTTCTAATGACTTGGTCACCCGGAATAATGTTTGAATTATATCGGTAGCTGAGTGAGTGAGTAAGTAAGTAAGTGAGTGAGTGAGTGAGTGAGTGAGTGAGGGAATGAGTGAGTGAGTGAGTGAGTGAGTGAGTGAGTGAGTGAGTGAGTGAGTGAGTGAG
>JACCDO010303654.1_pt1 | contig 10520 bp, 9 predicted proteins | sample 7446101 | NCBI WGS metagenome assembly JACCDO01 (sample SAMN15323440, study PRJNA562643) | freshwater metagenome | isolation source: river surface water | place: USA:Blue River Watershed | collected 2017-08-16
AACGGCCCGGTTTTTTGCATGTGTGGTTAGGACAATAAAAGATGGCAAAACGTGACTTTTACGAAGTGCTGGGCTTAGCGAAGAATGCTTCTGATGAAGAGATCAAGAAAGCCTACCGCAAGCTTGCTATGAAATATCATCCGGATCGCAATCCGGATAGCAAAGGTGCGGAAGATAAATTCAAAGAGGTGAAAGAAGCCTATGAGATGCTATCGGATGCGCAAAAGCGTGAGGCCTATGATCGCTTCGGACACGCAGGTGTAGATCCGAATATGGGTGGAGGCGGTGGTGGATTCGGTGGCGCTGGTGGCGGATTCGGTGATGCCTTTGGCGATATCTTTGGTGACATCTTTGGTGGTGGACGTGCGCGTAGCGGTCCACAAGTTTATCGAGGCGCTGATTTACGTTACAACCTCGATATCACTTTAGAGCAAGCTGCACATGGTTTTGATACCACCATCCGTGTGCCATCTTGGAATGAATGTGAAACCTGTCATGGATCAGGTGCAAAAGCAGGAACAGCACCAACCACATGTACGACATGTGCGGGACATGGCCAAGTCAGAATGCAGCAAGGATTTTTTAGCATTCAACAAACTTGTCCTAAATGTCATGGTACAGGTAAGGTTATCTTAGATCCTTGTAGTCCTTGCGCAGGTGCTGGTCGTATCAAGAAAAATAAAACATTAGAAGTCAAAATTCCTGCTGGTATTGACGACGGTATGCGCATACGTTCAACCGGTAATGGCGAACCAGGTATGAATGGCGGCCCTACCGGTGATTTGTATGTAGAAATTCATATCAAGCAGCACGCAGTATTTCAACGTGATGGTGATGACTTACATTGCGAAATGCCTATTTCATTTGCTAAAGCTGCATTGGGTGGTGACATAGAAGTTCCTACGCTTTCAGGGAAAGTATCTTTTGGTGTGCCAGAAGGTACGCAAAGTGGAAAAACATTCAGATTGCGTGGCAAGGGTATTAAAGGTGTGCGTTCTGGATTTGCAGGTGATTTGTTTTGTCATGTGGTTGTAGAGACGCCAATTAAATTAACTGACAAACAAAAAGAACTCATGCAAGAGTTTGATAAGCTGACATTGGCTGGTGGAGCTAAGCATAGTCCACAGAGCAAATCTTGGATGGATAAAGTGAAAGAGTTCTTCGAGTAATGTAGCGTTAAGCAAAATAAACCTAACAATGCCGACTGTAGAGTCGGCATTTTTTTTGCGTAATCAGCTGCACTGGTGATTTATAAGCATAAGAACTTGTTATTTTTGCGTACTGATGCGAGTGAGCACAAGACCACGCTATATAAATCTCTAGCAAAACATACTTTGCCTAGAACTATCAAACACTAGCATCTTGCTATGAGCAAGATGTAGGGCTGAGTCATACAAATATTTCTTGCGCCGCCATGATGAGCGAAAAAACACCAAGCTATTTCAATACACTATCAAAAAAAATAAAACTAACCAATAGATCGAGTGAGTTAGAACAATCTATCGTCCGCATACTGATAGCAACAGCACTGATTATTTATCTGGTTTATCAAAGCCAGATAGGTGATGGATCACAATTAAATCTCTCTACCCATTTCCAATGGATAGCTACGATATTTATCGTAGCTGCAATAGGAATTAGTTTATGCATCATCCAATGGCCGGATAATTCCACATTCCGCCACGTGGTTGCGATTTTCTTAGATATGGGTGCATTAACCTATATTTTGATTGAAGCAGAAGGGTATGCTTCGCCATTTTATGCCATCTATCTTTGGTTAATTATTGGATATGGATTTAGATTCGGAAAAAAATATTTATTCATCGCACTTAGTCTGGCTTTGATAGGTTTTGGATATGTTATTTTTAGCATTCCATTTTGGAGAAATAATTTATATCTATCATTAGGTCTATGGGTAGGTATGCTAATGAATTCACTCTATTTAAATACATTACTAGGCCGTTTATACAAAGCCCTAGATCAAGCAGAAATAGCCAATAGAGCTAAGCGTCATTTTATCTCTTCAATTAGCCATGAATTACGTACACCGCTTAATGCCATTATAGGTATGGTTGATTTAATGGCATCATCACCTTTAAACAAAGATCAAAAAGAAATGTTGGATTGTATGAGTACAACATCACAAGTTATGTTGTCTCAAATTGAAGATGTACTCGATTTTGCAAAAATCGAAGCAGGCAAAATGACGATAGAGAAAAGTAGATTCGATTTATATCAACTTGTTTTTTCAATTATTGATATTTTCCGCTATCAAATAAATCCAAATAAAGTAGTACTAAATCCCGTGATTGCATGTGATGTCCCACAATACTTAATTGGTGATGCGCGCCATATACGTCAAATCATGGTCAATCTCATAGGTAATGCCGTTAAGTTTACAGAGCAAGGACGTATCACAATTCGCATTAAGAAAATTGAATTAAGTCATAACACTATCGTATTGCGTTTTTTTATTATCGATACCGGTATCGGTATTGCCTATCATGCTCAGCCTAGTATTTTTGATAGCTTTAAACAGGCGGATGAATCAACTGCGCGTAGATACGGTGGAACGGGCTTAGGTACGGCTATATGTCAGCAGTTAGTCAAACTCATGCAGGGCAAAATAGGATTCTCTAGTGAGCCTGGCATAGGTAGTGAATTTTGGTTTGATTTGCCATTGGAAATATCAAATCATAGAGAGGAAGTGAGGCAGCATTTACTGTATGCAGAAAAAATAAATTTACTCATAGTGAGTGATCACGAAAGTAAATTAAAGAATGTGACTAACTATTTTACAAAATATGCATTGGAAATTAGTTATTCAAAATTTTCTACAATATCAGCAGAAACCATAGCCAAACAAATTATAGATAACGAGAAAATTAATTTATTAGTCATAGATTTTCCTATGACTATGGCGGGATATTGTGATTTTCAACATCAAGAATTAGTTAAAAAAATAATTCATTTAATAGAGCAGTCAAGAATAAAAACATCGATTACAACTGGATTAATAATTCCTCATGGGCTATCCAGTAAATTGGCAGATGAATTAATTATTTCTTTAGGTTTAACTGGGGTCTTGCATGCGCCTATACAAGAAAGTCATTTAGAAAATTATATGCAATTGTATTTGGCGGCTAATGCGATTAATGAAAATAAAAATATTACTAAAATAAACCAAGAGAATCAGGGTCATATTCAAGATGATGAGGCGACCCAGCATCATGGGGTGGCAAGGGCCCATATTTTGATAGCAGAAGATAATCCGGTAAATAGAAAAGTACTGCAAAAAATTTTAGACCGTGCTGGCTATCATTATTCAATTGCAAAAGATGGAGATGAGGCGCTAGATTTAATTGATAAAACTAAATTTGATGCCATCGTTTTAGATATGAATATGCCAGGCATGAGTGGTCTAGAAATAGCAAGAATCTATAACATTATTAGTGGTAAAGATGAGCGAGCACCCATGATTATGTTTTCAGCCAATGTCACACCGGATGCTAAGGAAAGTAGTTTAAAAGCTGGGGTGGATGAGTTTTTGCCTAAGCCAGTAAAAATAGATATTTTTCTCGAGGTATTAAGTAAGCTACTAGCTAAAAAGCAGATTGATAATCATAAGCAGTCAACTATCAGAAATGATGCAATAGATATAGTTGAAAAAAATAAGGAAGTAATAGAATTGAAAACTTTGTTGGATTTAGAAGAGGTTAGTTCTGATCCGATATTTCTTGATGAATTAATTCAAGAGTTCATAACAGAAAATAAAAAAACTATCTTAAAATTTGAAGATGCTATGCGAGTAGATAATATTGAAGATGTAAAAGATATTTTGCACTATTTAAAGGGGGCGGCAGTTAGTGTGGGCGCTATGGAATTGCTGCAGTATTGTAAAAAGTTAGAAAAACTAAATGCGCAAGAGATCAATAAATCAAAAGAAAATGTCGTATTTTCTTTGAAAAACTATTCCACGAATCTTTGTGATGCTCTTGAAAATTATCGATTCCAGCGCAGAAGAAAAAATATGACACTAGTCCCAAGTGAGTCATTAGTCGCAACACTGGCTAGGACTGCGGGAAATAAAAATCATAACAACAATATAAATTCTTAATAATTTTTAAGTATATAAAATCTATGAATCTGAATTAATAAATTAACGCAGATTCATAGGTAAATTAAGGCTTTATGCCGCAATCAATTCAGCATGATGAGTGTCGTCATCATGTGTCTCTCTTTTGGTTTCATTTTGTCGGATTTGAGATTTCACTATACGGTTCATGATCTGTATATCTTTATCACTCATTTTGAGTGCGGCATTTACCCATATTTCAGTAATGTCCATCATTTCATTGTATGACACGGGATTGAAATGTCTGCGGCATTCATACATGGCACGTAAGCCATTCACTTTCCGGCTTTGTTGTTTAATGTAATCCGTTACAGCTTTTTCGCCTTCTCCATCCTCCGCTAAAATATCAACTACACCCATGGCATGAAGTTCGTGAGCGGCATAGATATTCCCGCTAGATATCATTTCCTCTGCCATTCTTGATCCTACACGTCTGGCCAGAAAGCTATAGGCTCCCATACCAGGAAATAAATTAAAAATAATTTCTGGTAAACCCATGCGCGCACTGCGCTCAGCAATGATGACGTTACTAGATAACGCAGTTTCAAAACCGCCGCCTAGCGCTTCTCCTTGAACTAATGAAATAGTAATCAAGGGAGAGAGATAATTCACAGCGCGAGAATAAACACAGTCCACACATAATTTTGCATATTCAAGTAAGCCGGTTCGATTTCTATCTTTAATAAGCTGTGAAAATAGAGCGAGATCGCCGCCATAATTAAATACACCCTGCGTGCGAGATGCGACTACATAATAATCTACTGGTTTTAATTCGCCTTCATGTAGATATAGTCCGCCATTTGTTTCTAGTTCTTCATCGTTAATTCGAATTTCTTTTAATAAATCAACATTAAAGCAATTTACACCTTGGGGTTTCATATAAGTCCACAATGTTTTTGAAGTGGGATGATATTCAACATTGATTTGTTTAAAATCTTTTTGTCCAAATAAATCTTGAAATTTAACGGTTTTCAAAATATGGTCTGTAATATTGCTGTTAATCATGTCGAACTCCTTTTTGCATACAATATGCTTGGGTTTATGAGATAAAATTTTCTGAATTATTTAAAAATTGAATATAAATCTGTCTTTAGCTATAAACGGGTATGTAAAAATTTTGATGATCAAGCTAGGCTTATTCGAATCTTTAAGTAATGCATTACTAATCTTTGCAACCGGTTTCTTGAAGCCTCGCAATTTGAGAACAACATGAAACACAAAAATAGCCTAAATATTCGCTTTTTTAATTTGAATAATAGTTAGTGACTTTGTCATCATCACTAATAATTCGTGCTTTTTTTAGATATTTCAAAAAGAAGAATTCAGCTTGAAGATGGCGTAGCTTATTTGATCAATTTTAAAAATTATCATCAGTCATGCCACTTGTGCCAGCTTAGTTTTGATGTTTTGAGTGAGCTGGTATGAATTTACTAAAAGTAAAGCATGAAAACTGTGGCATATCTGATTTATTACTTTGCTTATACAAGAAAGCATGCTTCTTAGAACAGCAATGAAAATCCCCAGCATGATTTCTTTACTAAGGTAAAATCTGGTCAAAGATATTAATTAGGATGCAACATGAGTAATAGAAATATTAGTGAATCATTAGATCAGCTCTTGTCCAATAATAAAGATTGGGCTCAGAGAATGATTGCTAAAGATCCAGAGTTTTTTAAGAAACTCGTTGCGCAGCAATCTCCAGAATTTCTTTGGATAGGCTGTTCTGATAGTAGAGTGCCGGCAAATGAAATTGTTGGCCTATTACCGGGTGAGTTATTCGTACATCGTAATGTGGCGAATGTGATTGTTCACACGGATTTAAATAGTCTGTCTGTTTTGCAATTCGCTATTGATGTATTAGGCATTAAACATATTATTGTCTGTGGACATTATGGTTGCTCTGGTGTTCATGCAGCCTTGGAGAGGCGCCGTGTAGGTCTGGCAGATAACTGGCTAAGACATGTGCAAGACGTGCATCAAAAACATGAGCGCTATTTAGGCGAGGTTTTGCCTTCCAAAGAAAGGCGAGATAGATTATGCGAGCTAAATGTTATAGAACAAGTGATTAATGTTTGTCAGACAACCATAGTTCAAGATGCTTGGGAGCGAGGACAAGGTCTGACTGTGCACAGTTGGGTCTATAGCTTAGAGGACGGCATAGTGCGTGATTTGGGCATGGCTGTGAGTCAGCCTGATACGCTCATGCCGCAATTTGAAGCTAGTTTATTGCGCTATCAATAAGTAGAACAATGTATCAGCATGATTATTTGCGCTAATTAGAAAGGCGCAAGTATCAGCAATGAAAGCCTGTTTGATTAGAAGCTATGCTCTGCGCCAGGAAAGCTTTTATCGCGTACTGCTTGCACATAAAGTTGTATAGCTTCTTCTATGCTGTGTGCAGATTCCATGAAATTTTTCACGAATTTTGCTTTATGCCCTGGAAACACACCTAGCATATCGTGCATTACAAGTACTTGCCCCGAACAATGAATGCCAGCCCCTATACCGATAGTGGGTATAGATAATTGTTTCGTTGTTTGTTCCGCTAAGCTAGTGGGTATCGCTTCTAATACCAACAAAGAAGCGCCAGCTTCTTGTAAGGCGAGAGCATCACTGGTGAGTTGGTTTGCTGATTCCGTAGTTTTGCCTTGCACTTTGAAACCGCCAAGCTGAAACACAGATTGCGGTGTAAGACCTAAGTGCGCACACACAGGTATGCCTCTCTCCACTAAAAATTTAACAGTAGGAGCCAACCAACTACCGCCTTCACACTTCACCATTTCAGCGCCATTGCGCATGAGGGTGACAGCGTTTTCAAAAGCTTGTTCTGGTGTGCCATAACTTCCAAAAGGCATATCTGCCAGTATTAAAGAAGAACGCACTCCGCGTGCCACACTTTTAACATGATAAGAAATATCTTCTAAGGTGACAGCTAATGTGGAGTCATGGCCCTGACACACCATGCCTAGAGAGTCACCGATCAGCAAAATATCAACATGACATTTATCCATGAGTGCTGCAAAGCTAGCGTCATAGCAAGTCAGCATAGTTATTTTTTCATCCTTTTGCCGCATCGTAGCTAGCGTGCTCGTAGAGATTTTTTTTCTCACGTCTTTATCATTAGGATTCGAATACGAGGACATGCTTATTCTCCGCGATTAAAAAATTCGCGCTTACCGCGCATGGAATAAATTCTCTGCATGAGTAAATCAAAATCTTCACTACTCTCTACAGGATTAAGATGTTCGGTATTTACGATGAGTAAGGGTGAAGTGTCGTAATGATGAAAAAACCGACTATAACTCTCACACAAACGCTCTAAGTAATTTTCTGAAATTGCTTCTTCACTAGGGACACCACGACGGCGTATACGTTCATTCAATGTAGCAGGAGCAGCTTGCAGATAAATGACTAAATCAGCACGTGGTGAAGCCTGATTAAAGTGATCATATAGTTGACGATAAAGATGGAGCTCATCATCATCTAAAGTGAGGGTGGCGAAAATAGGATCTTTTTCAATCAGAAAATCTGACACGACTGGGGCTGAAAATAAATCACCCTGAGTCAAATCGCGTAATTGATTCATACGCTGAAAAAGAAAAAACATTTGCGTGGGCAAAGCATAACGTGTGGCATCACGATAAAACTTTTCAAGAAAAGGATTTTCTTGTGGCTGTTCTAGTAAGGCTTGCGCACCTATAGCAGAAGCTATGCGCTTAGCGAGGGTGGTTTTGCCAGCACCTATAGGACCTTCTACAACGATATAACGATATTTTTCGATCTGCATAGTGTTATCCGATTTTTAGCAATAACGTGGTTCATCTAGTGTAGCTAGAGAGTGACTCAACCTGCAGTTTATCTATGCGCTGTTGACTGAGCTGCGGTAAATAATCACGTGCTAAGCCTTTGCCTGGAATGATAATTTCCGGAGCGATTTCACATAAAGGCAACAATACAAAAGCACGTTCTGTCATTCTTGGATGAGGCAGTATTAATGACGTTTGGTTTATTGTCTCATGACCGTACAAAAGTAGATCGAGATCTAATGTGCGAGGAGAATTCTGAAACGGACGTTCCCTACCAAAGGCAAGCTCTATAGACTGACACTGAGTTAATAATGCTGTAGGCGTAAGTGACGTTTCTATTGAGACTACAGCATTCACAAAATCATCACCGCTCGCTTCATAAGGAGCACTTTGAAAAAGAGATGAGCTAGTAATTAGACGAGTTTGCGGTAATTTTTCTAAAGCAGCGATGGCGTTATGTATCGTAGCGATAGTATCGCCAAGATTAGAACCTATTCCTACATAAGCCAGAGCCGCGTGCATTAAGAATCACTTTCTTGATGCGGAGTTTTGCTGCGAGGACGACTACTTCTACGCCGTCTTTTTTTGTTGGCCGTTGATGGCGTTGTTGAAGTATTTTGGCGCGTTAATAAAATTTCTCTATCTTCCTCGTCTGCCAGCATGAATGAAGTCCACCAAGTGCCTAGTTCTTCTTCTATTTCACCGGAAGCGCAACGTAGTAGTAGAAAATCATAGCCTGCTCGTAAGCGTGGGTGCTCGAGTAATTTATAAGGCGAACGTCCTATACGACGCAGAAAGCGTGGTTGCATAGCCCAGATATCGCGCATATCACTGGTAATACGTCTTTGCAGTGCAAGTTTTTCTGCCTGACCATCTAGTACATCATCGGCTGCGAGATGTAATGCTGGAATAGATAATTCACCCGCCGCTTGATAAGCTTCCCATTTTTCTACGACTTGATGCCAGAGTAATGCAGCGAATAAAAACCCTGGTGAAACTGGTTTGCCTTGACGTATACGTTCATCAGTATTTGCTAGAGCGAGTGTGACAAATTTTTCACCGAGTGGCTGTTCTAGAACTACATCGAGTAAAGGCAACAAGCCATGATGTAAGCCTTCTTCGCGTAGTTGACGCAGACAAGCCATAGCATGCCCACTCATGAGTAGCTTAAGCATCTCATCAAACACACGGGCAGAGGGCACGTTATTAATTAATGGTGCCATCACAGAGATAGGTTTGCGAGTCTCTGCTGCGATTGTAAAATTGAGTTTTGCTGCAAAACGCACCACACGCAACATACGTACAGGGTCTTCACGATAGCGTGCTTCAGGCACACCTATGATGCGTAATGTTTTATTTTTTATGTCAGTAATACCACCGTGATAATCCAATACCGTTTGGGTAGAAGGATCGTAATACATGGCATTGATCGTGAAGTCGCGACGTACTGCATCTTCATGTTGTTCACCAAAAGTATTGTCGCGTAAAACACGACCATGCTCATCTTTGGGTGCACCATCTGTTGCACTACCTCTAAAGGTAGTAACTTCTATGAGTTCTTGTCCAAAAATCACATGCACAATTTGAAATCGTCGTCCTATGATGAAGGCGCGGCGAAATAAACGCTTCACTTCTTCTGGAGTAGCGTTAGTCGCAACATCGAAGTCTTTAGGTTTAACGCCTAATAAGAGATCACGGACTGCACCGCCCACTACAAATGCTTTAAAGCCAGCTTGTTGCAAAGTATTGGTGACTCTCACTGCATTGGAGGACAAGAGCGATGGATTAATCGCATGCTGCTTAGAGCCTAGTACGAGCGGTGAAGTGTTGCTAGTAGAATGGTGCGCAACACCGAATAGACGACGGATTAATTTATTAATCATTAAATAAATGCAGCGTAGGCCAGCCGTGTTCTTGTGCATGCGCTAACAGGCGCGCATTCGGATTCGTTGCAACCGGATTGCTTACAACAGATAACAACGGAATATCATTTTGTGAGTCACTGTAAAAAAAGCTATGACTAAAATCTTGTAATTGCTTACCCAGTGAAGCTAACCAAATTTGGGTATTCACCACCTTACCTGCGCCAAATGGTGGAGTGCCGACTAAACGTCCGGTTATATCACCGGTAGGAGAAATTTCAGGCTCGGCTGCGATGAGATGTGGCACACCAAATGCCTCTGCAATAGGACCAGTTACAAATCGATTCGTCGCAGTAATGATAGCAACCAGATCACCATCGTTTTGATGTTTGTTGACTAGTGCAAGTGCAGCAGGATGGATCACTGGCTGTATGACTTCATGCATAAATTGTGCGTGCCATGCATCTAACTGAGACCGAGGAAAGCGCGCCAGAGTTCCAAAAGCGAATTCTAGATATTCAATCGGATCTAAGGTGCCATTCTGATATTGTTCAAAAAAAGCCGCGTTACGTGCAGCATGCGCTTGTGCATCGACTGCGCCTATTTTGCTCAGAAATTGCCCCCATTCATAATCTGAATCTATGGGTAAGAGCGTGTTATCAAGATCGAAAAGTGCGAGATTCATAAGGAAGAATGCGTGTCATCTAATTCAAGCAA
>JACCDO011791629.1_pt1 | contig 10519 bp, 5 predicted proteins | sample 7446101 | NCBI WGS metagenome assembly JACCDO01 (sample SAMN15323440, study PRJNA562643) | freshwater metagenome | isolation source: river surface water | place: USA:Blue River Watershed | collected 2017-08-16
CTCTTCGTTTGGGTGAGATCTGAGTAGAATAAGGACATAAGTTCCTGAGTCTCCTGGTCTGGAATGGACCACAAGGACACAATCAGCTGCTCTACCCCTGCCAGTTTGAAGCCTCGCTTCAGCCCAAAAGTCCCCTCATTCCCCTCAATTTTACCTAGCCCCGTTTCACAAGCAGATAGCACCACCAACTTGGTTTTCTTTAGGTTGAGTTGGGATACTTCCAAGGCAGTCAATATCCCATTCTGTTCCGCACCAACACTAGTCAGGGTATCACTTCCCGTCCAGGCCCAATTGCCTCCGGCCAAGATAAGCCCGCTGCGCACCATGGGATTGGTACTGTATCGGTAACTGTATTTCAAAGAGTTTTGGCTAATGGTCGTGTCTTGAAAATCGTATGCAGGAAACGCAAACCCATGAGTAGCCAAGTGCAATATCTCTCTAGACTCCTTCCCTTCCAGTTGGGTGATCTTTTCCTCCGTGGCCTCATTGCCTTCCAATACGGTAGTTTGCCAGCTTGCAGTACTCACCTGCTGATTGATCAGGTCCACCTCTGTTTTGGTGCCTTCTAGGTAGTCCAGCTTGCCGTAGGCATAGTTGCTGCTGCGATTCTGAGTTTCCCCTTTTTTATTCTTTGTAGGAGTAGTAATCCTTCCAGGCAAGTAATCGTAGTTTACAGCCCCTACCATGGCTAAAGTAGAACCTATTGGCTCCACAGCCTTTTGCTTTAAGCCCATAGCCAAATAGCGGGTAGAAGTCAATTGGTGCAAGGTATAGCGATCCATTAAATAGGCGGCATCCTGCTCGGTTTTTGCATACTCCGGATAGAGCACATCTCCTTTCCGGCTTAACTTCTCCGGCACGATTTCATCCCCCGTGCTTTTAGGGGCATAGATCGCATGGAAGGGCACGTTGTATAGCTCTCCTGTGGGGGAGTAGTAGATGGTCTTGATCCCTTCTAAGGCACTTTCCATGGGTTGCCAGACTAGGCCATAGTACGCACTGTATCCCTTTTCTGCAGTAATGGCCTGCAAGTCTCGTTCTGCACAGAGTTGAATCAGCCTGGGTTGGCTATCTCCCTTTTTGAGCAACAAGGCATTGTAGTAAATCAGTGAATCCGATTTGTTTTTAAATCGTACGAACTCAATAGCCGCTTCCCCTTCCTCCAGGTTTTGCTGAACTTGATCCCAGGTGATCAATAGATTTTTTTTCTGCTGGGCATACTCTGGCCAGCTCAGTGTCAATCGCTTGTCTAAAGAATCGACCTCAAAATTTAATTTATCCAGTCTGCTTTTTTCAATCGAACCTTCAGATTCCAACTTCGCCAACAGACGACGACGGTAACCTAACTCTTCGCGGAGTTCATCCACTTCAAGGTAAAAATCCTCACTGGTTATCTTTGCCTCTAAAAGTTTGCTTTTCGTCATAAGGGCCCCATTGTAATTTAAACCAGCCGCTTCAGGTACCTTTTGAACCACCTCGTTTGCAAAAAAAGACAAGTCCTCATAGAAAGAACTTTCTTTTTTCCAGTACGCTTCCTTTTGGTTATCGGTAAGCCATTCAAAATTGTTGGCTACTTGCTTCGCTATTTTTGAGAAATTTTGCTGTAAAATCGCGAAAGCCTCTTGGTCCCGGTTGATTTTTTGCAATAAATAAGCAAAGGAAGTTAAGGTTTTTAAATATTCCGGATTACCATCTCCCAATGTTACCTTTTTTATCTTGGTTGCCTGTTTGTAAAAAGGCTCAGAAGTATTTAAATCACCTATTTTAAAATACAATTCACCTAAATTGAAAAGACTACGAGCATAATCAATATGCTCCTCCCCTAAGGCTTTTTTTCTGATTTCTAAGGCCTTTTTGAAATAGAGTTCAGCAGATGTAAAGTCACCCATACTCCAATACAAACCACCAAGATTGTTTAAAGTGGAAGCATAAACTGGATGCTCCTCGCCTAAAACTATTTTCTTTATATTTATAGATTGCTGATAATAATGTTTGGCGTTAATGTAATCACCATTTCTAATATAAACATTTCCGAGGTTTTCTAAGCTAGACGCATAATTAGGGTGCTGCTCACCCAACACCTTCTTTTTTATTTTTAAGGACTGCAGATAAAAAGTTTCGGCAGACTTGTAATCCCCTAATTCTGAATACAAGAGTCCAAGATTATTTAGGCTACCTGCATAATTTATATGTTCCTCACCAAAGGCTTTCTTTCTGATTTCTAAAGATTGCTTGAGATAAAGATCTGCAACTTTGTAATCACCCATATCCATAAACAAAACACCAAGGTTATTTAAACTACCAGCATAATCTGGATGGTCTTCGCCTAAGGCTTTCCTTCTTATCTCTAAGGCTCTTTTGAAATTAAGTTCAGCAGACTTATAGTCCCCCATATCCCTAAATAAACCCCCAAGATTATTTAGGACCTGGGCAGCATCCAAAGATGAAGTTCTTTGCTGCTTATCAAGTATCTCCAGTGATTTATTCAAATAATAGAGCGCTGAATCATTGAGAGATAATCCACTAAAGCTATTGCCCAAATACCTCAAACTCACCGCATACCTTAGGCTGCTGTCTGTTTCATTTTGTAAGGCCCAGGCATTCATTTTTTTTGCAACGGCGAGGGAACTGTCATTTTTACCTTCGTTACGAAATTGATCGTAGGCTGCCTTCAGTTCTTCGTAAACATCCGATTGGCCAAAACCATCTTGGGAGTAGGCAAAAAGTAGCAAAAGAAGGAAGAACACTTTTTTCATGGACTAGCTTGAGGGTTCAACTTAAATGTAGCAAATCTTTACCTAATCAATTAACTCCTCATTAAGTACCGCTTGTATTTTCTTGAAATTGGATTTGATGTGATTCACATCTGCAGTAATACATTCCAGAATCTGGGCTATTCTTAAATTCAAGCCCACTTTAATGGATTTATAAAAAAAGGTTTCTCCGTATTTATTAAATTCTTTATCCCCTTTCGGAAAAATAATTTGGTCAGGAAAGGACCTGGAAAAATCAAACCACAAGCCGTCATTTAACTTTTCTTTCAAATTTTTAGCAACAATTCCATTGGAATCTTCAACCACCATTCGATAGTGATCTCCTTGGATTTGTATACCCAGAGACAATTGGGGTGCCACAAAATATTTTAAATCCATAAACCCTTGACCTCGAGTCATGCCATAGCCAATAAAAATTGTTTGAGGTTCCGCATTCCAATTCAAAGGCGAACCAAAGGCTGCCACCTTTTTTCCCAAATCCTCTAACTTTTTAAACACCTCGAAAGCAAGTAATTCATATTTCTTTTTCAAATAAAAATCATGCAATCGAATCCCATGAAGTTGTTTATAAACATCGTTTTTTTCAATGGCATGAAAATCAAAAAGGTCCTCGGTATCGAGCTTACATAGCTCATTCACTTGAATTATGTCTCCAATAAACCCACAATAGTCCTTGATCATTTCTTCATGGTAGGAATTACTATAGTTGAATGGAATGCTCCTTAATTTTTCCCTCAAATCAGCATAGCTCATGAAATGCCAAGTTACCCCGTTAATCATTAGTTTATCTTTGGACTGAAAAAATGAGGGCTCTGATAAAGAAAGTAAAATGTAATTTTTTTTGGCAGATTCCGGTTTGGAATATTTTTGAAGTTGCTCTAGATAGGGCACGCTTTTTACCTTGTTCTCAATCAAAATTTCTTCTCCATTGGAATAGGTAAAGGATAAATCAATATTATCTTTTTCTCGATAAATTTCTTCAGGTCTTACTCGTAAATCAGCAGGTTTTTCCTCTAGATAATCAGCAAACAATTGTCCAAACTCCAATGGGTAATTTTGCCCTATCCAGTAAAAAAAGTTGCTATGGAACAATTCCTTAGAACTTAAGGATAAATTAAAGAGTGGTGATTTCTGGAGTGATTTAATCAAAATTTCCATAACCCAATATCAAAAAATTAATAGTAAAAAACTAACAATCTGAGTTGATGCCTTTTAGCCAATTCAATCATATTGGCAGTTCCTTTACTCACTCCATCCCAAAAAACAATGCAGGCATTGGCAGATTTTGCCATTTCCAGATTGCGCTTGGGGCCAGCACTGCGGCCCAGTTTCCAGTTTGCAGGGAACTCTTCTACCTGATACCCCCTTTGTTTGGCATACTGCACTCCCAAAAGGTCAGCACCTTTTGCCAACCCAGAAATGATAATCACCCCGGGATCAGGATCCCCTAGCGAATGAAGTTCAATAAACTCATCCAAACTGGATTCTAGCAATTGGTAATCTTCAAAATTCCTAGAACCTGCAACAATCAATCTAAGCATGGTATAGTGAATACGAAATTTCAATATGAATAAAGCATAATTAAAAACAAAAAAATCAACTTCACTGGATTAGATTCGACCAAAAGAATTAAGAATAAGTAATTCCAAGGTACCCCCCTCTACCAACCCGGAGAAAAAGCTCTAGAGCAAGAATTACGAACTTTTCTTTCTAAAAGATGGAAGGGGAAGTATGGGTATTGATTACCTCCTAGGCATTTAAAATTTTAAAAAATGCCTGCTGATGCAGCTTATCGTAGGTGGTGATTGCTATTTCAAGTTTCGAAAGGGCATGAACCATGCTTTCATTTCGTAAAGGGCCAGCATAAAATGCCTTGATCCCTATAGAGAATAAAATTTTTTGAGCTTGAATAGCTATTTCATCCTGATTGGTGCAAAAAATCGTTTCAGAATGAAAGTACAGGGATCCACTCTCTAACCTAGATGCAGAATAATTACCAAACGATCTGATAACAAAAATTTGTGCTGATTCTAGACTTACAAGATCGATTTTAGACCAATTAATGGGTCTATTTACTGGATAGTAACTAAAAAAGAGAACTTTTTTTCCTTTAAAATAAGTATCTATATTTTCAAAAATTAACTGTGGAGGGCTGTCACTAAAAAGTATGATTTCATCCCCTTCTATGCTTTGAGGATCCACTACAGGAAAATACATTCGAGTAGCTAAGTCACAAACATCCCCAGTAAAATCAAGAGTTAAAAAGCTACATGAATACCCCGCCTGTGAAAATCTTTTATAAAATGAAATTCCAAGTTCGGTATACCCAATAAAAACAATTTTTCTCGTTGGCATGGTGTAAAGGCCAGCCGGCAAGTGACAACTGGCCTTTTATTTTATTTTTTCATAAACCAGGAAATTGCCTTTTCCTTCGTTTGAAAATCGGAAAGTGAGCTACCAGCTGGTAGCAGGTAGCTTTTACTAGAATCTGGAAATGCAACCAATCTTAGTTCACTTCTTCTATTAAGCTGATGGTCTGGTTCAGGGCAGGTAGCCTGATCCCCACAATTATTCACCAATTTTGATTCGCTAAACCAACTGGCAAATATTCTATTTGAAGCAACACCCTTCTTTTCCAGGTATGCAATTACTGATTTAGCTCTACGCTCACTTAATTTTTGATTGTAAGTATCAGAAGCTCTTGAATCTGTGTGCGACTCAATCATTAGATGAATCCCAGGGTGCTTTTGCATAAGTGCAAAAATCTCATCCAACTTTTCCTTACTCAAATCCCTTAGGAAATCCTTATCAAGATCGTAATAAATGATGGCATCATAAATAGTTAATCCAAATGGGATTGGAACCAAATTGATAGAAAGTTCCTCTAAATCATCATTGAAGGTGAAGGTATCGGCTTGGGGAAAATGTCCCGATTTTTTTGAAGTTACGGTGTAAGATTTTCCATTTTCAAAAAGTGGCAATAGTTCTTCGCCAGACTTTTCTTTCAATTCAATCATTTTTCCATTATCCAATAATGAAATGATATCGGTATCAGATTTTCCATCTGTAGGAATTGCTTTTTCCAGGGCAGAAAGGTCTTGAATCCCCGATGTTCCCGTTGGCCTGAGCACACCCGCATTTCCATTTTTTTCTAAGTAAACATTAAGCCCAAGACCATCTTGTAATCCAGATCCAGCTTGTCCTCTTGGGCCAGATCCAAATAGAACCTCAAATCTTCTTTTCATCCAAGAAAGAGCATACAGATCGTCAGATCCCTTTCCCTCTATTCTGTCTGAAGACAAATATGCTTCGGTAGATGAAATCTTTATAAATCCAAAATCGTCTGCTACTGAATTTACAGATTTGCCTAAGTTGGACACTTCTCCAAATTTATTGTTTTGAAAAACTGTACTGTAGATATCCAATCCTCCTATCCCTCCTGTTCTATCGGAAGCGAAATAAAATTCATTCCCATACCAATAGCCATCTCTTTCATTAAAAGTGGAATTAATCTCTGCACCCAAATTACTAGGCTCAGAAAAATTCATCTGATCATCTACAGTCACATAATAAATATCATACCCACCTTTCCCCCCTGGGCGATTAGAAGCAAAGTACAGTCTATCCCTTTCTTCGTCGATGCTAGGGCTCATCACACCATACTCATTGGTCTGATTGTAAGGAAATGCTTTAACTTCAGATACCGTGTTTGTTGCAGCCTCAAACTTTCCATAAAAAATTCCAGGATAGATGATCAGATCACTGGCAGTTTGCTTATTTGGAGTACCTGAAAAAATCATCATTCCGTTTGTAAGTAAAATGGGATCAGAAAGATGATACAATTCAAATCCTACTACATCCACAGCTTTTGGCTCTTCTTTTCTGTCGCTGGAATAGATTTGGTAATAATTTTTTCCATCCGAATTGAAGTAATTCTTGTTTATGCCATTTCCTTTAACATCCAATCGAATTCCTGCCTTTTTTGGAACAACTTCATTGCCTCTATTGCTCGAAAAAAAATAGAGTCCCGTTTTTCCTTTAGATAAACTATAATCCGAATAAGAAGTGTTGAAAATGTCCATCGCTTCTAATCCTGAAATTCGAATGAGCTTACTAATACTTGAGGTGCCTGTAGAAAACTCTTCGAAATCCTTTTCTGAATAAGGTGACCCAGAAAGGTCGGATGAGGGTTGATAATCCTTGATAGATCGATATCCAGCCCTAACCAAGGATGCAAAATCAAGTTTAGTTGCCTCTGAGAAACTTACTGCCGTTTTCCACCACGTATAGGATTCGGAAAATGCGTAAATACTATCCAGAGCACTAGCAGTCTTTTGCGCTATATGGTAACTAGGATTACTGCTGTAGTACTTTGCATACTCGTCCGCAGCTACTCTATAATTGGTTAACTCAAATTGCCTATCAGCAAATTGCAAACGACTTTCTTGGCCAAAGGCGCAGGTGTTGACACCGATAATTAGAAGAGTAAATAGATATTTCTTGAAACTTTTCATCATCAAAACCATCTAGGATTTTTCATTATAATATTTTTAGACCTTAAGTACACTCCCAAAGAAATTTCATGGGAGTTGTTGCGGTAATTATTCAGCACATTGAGGTTGTGGTCATAGGCATATCCAATTCTCATGTTTGGCGTTGCAAAAAACTCAACAACCATGGCAACGGCACTCCTCGGTTCCAAATCTTTCTGAAGAAAATTTTCAAATACCAAGGTGTTGGCACGATATGAACCTCCTAGCCAAAGTCTTTCTCTAAACAAAAACATCGTATTGAGATCATAACTCATCGGACTTCCCTTGACTTGTTTGACCAAAAATGAAGGCTTAAACTGCAATTGATCATTTAAGTCAACTAATGCCCCAGCTGTTAGAAAATAGTGAATATCATGGTAGGAGAGCGCTGCATCTTTTCGTTGTGTAGCATTTTTGCCAATTAGATTATAGGCACTCAATCCCGCATAAAACCGATCTGTGTGGAAAAACAATCCCGAGTTAAGATTAGGAATAGTCACGTTGACTCTTCCTGTAGGAATCAAAGGGTCGTTGGGGTCATTAGGGATAAGCAGGCTTTCATCTAATACATATCTAGAAAATCCTGCACTCGCACCTAAAGAAAGAAAAGAATTATTTCCCGTTTTCAACCTATAGGCATAGGTCAATAGACCGCTTGAATTAATATTGGGCCCCAATCGGTCATCCACAAAAGAAACACCAAAACCCATAGTGCCCTCATTGGCGCTAAAGTCAGCCGTTACAGATACTGTTTTTGGAGCCCCAGGAAAACTGATCCATTGACTGCGGTACGTGCTTTGCACATAGCCTTCGTTTTTATACCCAGCATATCCAGGATTGATATGCAATCCATTAAACATGTACTGGCTATACTGGGGAAGTTGCTGGCTGTATGCCCAACCTGATAAGGCCAGAAATACAAGCATGAAGGCATATTTTTTTAGCATATTTTGTTTCATATAGAATTTTTTGTCTACGAGATTTTTAATAGGACATCTTCTACGCATCACTATAGTTACTATTCACGAATAAGCTGAATCCATCCTTTAAATTCAGAAGTTGAACCATTCGCATCGACTACAGATAGTACATAGTAATAGGTTCCCGCCACAAGTCCCTCACCTATCCAATCGTTTTGATATCCCTTCTTCTGGAATACATGTGCTCCCCAACGGTTAAATATGATTAGTTCGTTAGAGGCAAATTTCCCAAGTCCATTGATCACAAAGGCGTCGTTCTTTCCATCTCCATTAGGGGTGATTACGTTTGGCAAGAAGAATGGCTTAATTGCTATTGAAGTAGTAGAGGAATTGTCATTTGGACTCAACTCTCTTGCAGGTGAACTTACCGTAGCTGTGTTAGCCACTGCTTTCTCCTTACCATCGGAGAGTGCATTAGCTTTCACCCGGATAGTAATTTCTGCTGATTTTCCAGCAGGTAAGGAGGCTATGGTCCACTTCACTTCCTGACCAGAAACCGTAGCCACTGCCGTAGCTCCCGTAACGGTAGAAGATACATAAGTGAAGCCAGCATCCAACTTGTCTGTAGCTACAACATTTACAGCATCTGTGGTACCATTATTTTCTACCTTGATCAAAAATTCAAGTTGATCCCCTTCGAATTTGCTTGGAGAAACTGAAGTCTTGGTGATTTTCAAGTTTACCCCATGGAAAACTTCCACCATAGCAATAGCTTCAGAGCAATTCGTAGGCAGGAATTTATCACAGATAGTATACGTAATCACGTAGCTTCCAGGAGCGGTTCCTTTAGGTACAATTAGGTTACCGTTACTATCAATGGTAAGTCCAGTAATGCCACCGTTGTTTTTAACAGTGATCACCACATCACCAGGCTGAACTGGCTTCCCATTTATCAGATCATTGGTCAATACATTGCCCGCCGTTCCTCCTGCCAATCCATTGATCTCATTGGCTTTGAAATTATCCATAATGGCCTCAATCACATTCGGCGCCACCAATAGGTATAAAGTTGCTTTTGTACAAACTGGCTGAGTTCCTCCAGTACATACCTCATACACAAACTGAACAGGTCCTACAAACCCTTTGGCAGGGATAAACTCATAGGTTCCATCGGCATTCAACTTCAGCGTACCGCTTGGAGTCTGCGTCTCTTGAGGAGTCACCACAAGAGGCTTTCCATCCAAATCCTTATCGTTTATAAGTACACTTCCTGTCAGCTTGCTGCCAGATGGTCCTGTTGCAAAATCATCAGCTGCCAAAATCGCATTGGGAACTATTGCAGGTTCCACCGTGATTTCCTGTGTAGCGGTAGAGCAGAGCGATGGATTGCCTGTATCACAAACTGTGTAGGTATAGACATCCTTGCCTACAAAACCTGGATTAGGAGTATAAGTGATGTTGCCAGTCACTGGATCTACACTTACCACACCATTCTTAGGAGCTACAGTAACGGATACTGAAGAAGGCTTTAAAGTCACCCCTGGTCTTCCAGCAGCATCATTTGCAAGTGTAGGTATGGTAATTGGATTACCTGCTCTCACAGTACCTAAGTCCGTATTCAAAATAGGTGGTGTAGGTTGATTTAGTTCCTTTACCGTAATAGTCAATGTGGTTGGTACACAAGCTCCATTGGATTGACAAACCGGTACGATATAGGTATATACTCCTGGTTTAGTAGCATTGAAGGTATAGGTGCCATCAGGGTTCATTTGAATAGTAGCACCTGTAGGGTTATTTGTGTCAGGGATTGGCGTTCCATAAGTAGAACCACTTGGAACATCATCATTTGTAGCCACAGAACCATTGACAGGAGTGCCTAAGTAAGTTGTATTCACATCAGGCTGAGGGAAAACTCGATCATCATCCTTTGCCAAAGTAGTGTTTTCAGTACCATTTGGATTGAAGATGGTTCCATTTCCATCATCTCTAATGGTACCTGTACCTACCGCAGCAGTGCCTCCGGTATTGGTCGCTGTCAGCGTAAAGGTCTCCCCATTGTCTGCCGCAGCTTCTTGCTCTGGAGTAAGTGGCGTTCTCACCAGCAGCTTGCCACTGCTATTGAGTGCTACCGTACCCGAAGTGTAGGCCGTCCAGGTCACCCCTCCATCTGTAGAATACTCTAGTCCCGTCAAGCCTGTAGTCGTGCCGTTGGCCAAGGCCAAGGTAGTCAACTGGCCTGCAGCTCCACTCACTTCGAATACTCCGTACGGAGAACCTTCGTTCACCGTGATGC
>JACCDO010081967.1_pt1 | contig 10518 bp, 11 predicted proteins | sample 7446101 | NCBI WGS metagenome assembly JACCDO01 (sample SAMN15323440, study PRJNA562643) | freshwater metagenome | isolation source: river surface water | place: USA:Blue River Watershed | collected 2017-08-16
ACAAGAGAAAACCTTAATGAATAAAGTATTTTGGATGCAGCCCGAGGATACAATGCTAGGCCGTTGGCAGAAGAAAGTTGCCGACCAGTCCGGCAGTAATACATTTTGCATCTTACCTTGGATACATTTTGCTACAAGACCCAATGGCGATATGAGATTATGCTGCGGATCTAATAGTAGTGGGGCAGGTACTGATCACGAGATAGGCCTAGTTAAGAATGAAACTGGTCGTCCTGCTAACTTTGGTAAAGAAACTCCGTTAAGCGCCTGGAATAACGAATATATGCGTTCTGTTAGAACAACTATGTTAGAAGGAAATATTCCTACTAGTTGTACAAAGTGCTTTGATGAAGAAAGTAAGAACGTTGTAAGCAAACGTATGTGGGAAAACAGTACCTGGATGAACGAAGGATTAGATATCACAGAGTTTATCAAGGACACATTGCCGAACGGAACAGTTCCTGATCGATTGATATACCTAGATCTTCGTCTAGGACATACCTGTAATTTAAAATGTGTTATGTGCAGCCCGCACGACAGTAGTCGCTGGGCAGGTGATTACAAGAAAGTGTATCCTATGTTTAAAGCAGAAGAGCTCAAACAACAGATGCAGTGGAATCCAGATACGTTTAACAATGTGTGGTACGAGAATCCAGACTTCTGGGAACAGATTAACTCACAAATTCCTAATCTACAACAAGTTTATTTTGCTGGTGGTGAACCTTTAATGATTAAAGAACACAAAATGTTCTTACAAGAGATTATTAGACAAGGTTATCAAGATAAGATTCTATTAAGATACAACACAAATGGAATTTTAATCGATGATGAAATGATAGATCTATGGACAAAGTTTAAGAAAGTAAAGATTGCTATTAGTTTAGATGCAACCGATGCTAGGAACTATTATATTAGATACCCAACTGAGTGGAATCCTGTAGTAGAAAACTTACACAAACTCGATAATACTCCAGATAACATTCACGTTAGTATTGCTACTGCAATTCAAATATTGAATATAATGGATTTACCAGATTTTGCAAAATGGAAAATTAAACAAAATTTTAAAAAGGTAAATCTACAGAATGTAATAGAAGGTATGGAAGCAGGTGGAGGCATAATCAATATGCACCTACTTTATATTCCTACATTTTTAAGCATAAGATGTTTGCCGCAAGAAGATAAAGTTGAAGTTCGCAAAAAGTTTGCAGACTTTGCTAACTGGTTATACAACAATTACCGCCAGGATGAGGACTTCTGGAAGAAGAATCCCTATGGTTGGAAACGTTGGCAAGCGGTATTAGACTTTATGGATGCTGAAGACCATTCAGCACAATTACCTGCGTTTAAAGAGTATATCGAAATAATGGACAAAACAAGAGGACTAGACTTTAAGTCAACGTTCCCTGAGTTGGCTCATTTGATTTAGTTAACGGAATATCCGCAGCACAAGTACACCAGTCTCTAGTGCATATAACTGGATCGCTAGGAGCAACAAACGTACCTTGGTATATGTTTCCCAGACTACCACCCACTCTACAAGTGGCGCGATGCACTTCCCCATCCCAATTGATCATGAGGCTTTCGAGACCGGCGTTACAAGTCCAACCTTTAAACTGATTTAAATGTTTTTTAATAATGTCGTTAGCGTGAATAATGTGTTCGTCGTCAACTCTACAATTAGGTTTAGCAGTAGCGTCCTGCTCTAGTATCCACTGAAGATCATTCCCATTGTATCTGAGATCGTCAAATACATTATGATCTCCTTCAGTCCAACGTATTCTTCTAACAGCGTATTTGATTCCTAATTCTTTAAATTTTTTAACAACAGTACGAACGTTATCCATCTTGTCGTGATGTGCCATTATGTTAACAAAGAAATCTCTTTCTGTGCTATCGTAAAATTTTAAAATAGTATCGACAATTCTAGTCCAATCGTGTTCAAAGTGTAGACTAAAGACAAGATGATTGAAGAACATTTCGTTGTTAAGGTACCATTGGTATCCTCTTGTTCCGTTAGTTGTTAAGTTAACCCAGAATACATCTTTGCGTTTTAAGTATTCAAGGAAGTCTTCTATGTCTGGATGCACACAGGGCTCTCCGCCTGTCAAGCTAATACGCAACGGTTTCCCTAACTCACATAGTTTGTCTACAGTTGCTTCGAGAATGTTTATATCTGTGTGAGGACTAAAGTTGTCGTGTATAGCACTTGGACAATAACTACAATCGTAGTTGCATCTTTTGCCCAAGTTCCATTCGACCTTAAGCTGATCTTGATGAGGCCAGACTGACGTTATTTTATACATATGGTTTAAACTCTGGAATAACGTCTAGTAAACTTTGCCCTCTAGTAGCATCAAGATTTTTATTAAATTCTACAAAATCTGGCCATAAGTGGCTTTGATCTTTAGCCATAAGATAGTTAACATTGTCGTCGATTTGTCTTTTCGTGATTGTTTCAAGAATAGGGTGCTTAGATACAATAGGGAAATCAGCAACAAGGTCTCTAATCTGTACTAACTTTCGAATAGCCTCTCCACGTAGGGTCGGAGGCAACACCTGCGCTGATAAGCAATTAGGATAACTTACTCTATGACTATAAAACACAATTCCCATTTTGTTTAAAAAATAATCGATACATTCTGCGGCCTGTAGTATGTTACCTGCTTGTGCTGTAAATGCACCCACTACACGACTTACGTTAGGAATTGATTGAATTTCTTTAATATTTTCTTCAACCTGACTAAAGTCACCGTTGCCGCGAATGTAATTGTAAACATCATTAATGCCGTCAATGCTGACGTTAACGGCAACGCTTCTAAAATGTGGCCAATAATCATGAATAGTTCTTCCTTTACTAATGCCTAGTGTAGTGCCATTGGTGGCGTACTTGATTTCAATGTTCTTGCCATAGGGCTTCAACATATCTAATATTCGATAATGCTGTGGATCCATTAACGGTTCACCGCCAGCAAACTCTACACGTCTAAAGTGTGGCAGTAATTTTTCAAAACTTGCCCACCAGTTATCTGTGTCATCAAACGCACCTATGTATTGGCCAGGTGTCTTAACAATTTGTTCAATAGTTGGAACTAAGAAGTTGTTTTCTTTCTTGTAAAACGGTACTACTTTGTCCCAGTCTTTCCAGTTAGTGCTGTCTAATGGGTTACACATACGACATTTTAAGTTACACAGGTTGTTTAATTTAATTTCCATTGTAGGAAATTCAAACGGCATTGTATAATCTTCACGTAAGTTGTCTAATGCGTTAGGATAAAGGTTAATTCTACTTTCAGGAATAGCATTTCTAATATGTCGTTGTCTTAGACTTTCAACGCCTTGATCTTCTAGATCAAAACAAGGCATACATTCCTTAGGTCGTTCTCCGTTTAACACCTGCTGACGGATACGTTTCATTGTATTGTTGTTCCAGATTTCTTCTAGACTCTGGCATTGTATGTTACCGACAGGAGAACTGCGACAACAGGCCTTTACAGCCCCGTCTTCTCTAGTTGCTAACCCTGTAAAAGGGTGCATACAAAATGTTTTTGAATTATTCATTCCAGTCCTTTATGTGCCAGGTGGGTTTCTTTAAATCTTTTATTGATAAAGGATCTACAGCAAATCCAGACCAACTTCTATCACTGGCTAATAATGTCCAGCTCTTCGGTAACGCATTTTTAAATTCTAATTCTTTTTTCAACCTATACTCTAAACTATAAAACATTGCTGTTCCTTCATAACAAAATATATTCGTTATGTTGACTAATGTTTTTAAGTTTTCATTTTTAATCAATGTTTCAAATTTGTCAGTAAGCAGGTCTATATTAATAAATTCGTAAGAAACATTATTTAAAACCGGAAGTTTATTCTTCCAGTAGTCTAGAGATTTTTGATTATAATCATAAATTATAACGCGAAAGGGACCTTTTCCTATGTAATTTAAAAACCAGTCTCCGCTTGCTGGAGTAATCAGTTGTTCATACTCTTCAATGTTTAATTTTATTTCTTCAGTATTGCTGGTATGGACAAATTCTCTAGAACAGTAGTTGAATCGTTGATATGCCCACTGTATATGATTTAAAAATTCTGATTGATTTTCTGGATAATAATGTTTTTTGCTATTGCGTATTTCTTGTGAGAATACAATAACAGGATAGTTGTTGATAAATGCTTTGCTTAAGATGTTCCAACCGTGACACTTGTGAGAATAATTTAATTCTGCACTACCAGAAGAAACAGCAACTGGAGTGTAATCGTCGTGGTAATTTGCTAACGACCTATATGGAGCAATTTGTGTATGTACTTCACCGAGTGCTTGCTGACCAATTAACGGGCAATCTAATTTTTTATAGTATTCTAAGTTAACAATATAACATTGACTATGAAGTTCGTAGTATGCTTCTTTTCTGTCTAGGATATGTCCTGCGATAAAAAAGTTTTCAGTTACAAGACGTTCAACTTCATCAAAGAATTGTCTACCGTTAATAAATTCAGTACCTGTACTAAACACTACTGCGTGTGTGTATTCTAAATTAGAAACATATGTTAATACAGTATCCTCGTCTTGTCCTTGATAAATGTCGTAGCCTTTGCTGTGTATGTTGCTAAGGCTAAAGTCTGATTGATTTTTAATTAATTCTCGAGTCCAAGCAGAAGTGTATCGATGCGTGTTATCGACAAAACAGAAGCATATCGGAAAACCGAGAGATTTATATTCTATAACGTTCATATTGTTTTCTGTAACTTCTTGCAAATAGCTCACAGAACTTATCAAATTGATTGCCTATAAGTCCGTGCCCTATCATATGTATTCTTCTTTGGTTACTAAAATTAATAACAGAATGATCATTGGTTATGTTAACTAACCTAATGTTTCCGTTTTCCCAAGGAACAATACCGTGGTCTTTCAACGTCATAAAACAATCCGATGGATGGATTATTGCTATGTTGATAGGAACTAGATGTTCTAGCAAATTAAAATTTTTACTGAACCCCGGAGGCGAATCGTTGTGCGGCATAATGCTACCGTGGGGTTCTAATTCCATAAATCTAATTCTAGCAAATTTTTCAAAAGGTAACGTTTCCCAAAATTGTTTAATCGTAGGAGTAAGGTCAGCTAACTTGGTCCAATTATATGTCGGTTCTTCGTTTAGATAATTCTGCCATACGCCTGTTTTGTCTACATCAATGCCGTGTATACAACAACTGTTCCACCCATCACTGTCGTTTTCTCTATGAGGAACTAAAAACGGTAACGCTCTATTAGTTTCTTCCTGCCAGTCCGCAACGTCTATTCTTAAGTCAAGGTCTATAAATGGAATATTTTGTTTGAATAACCATTTAACCAATTCTTCATCGCTGCCAGAAATTGGTTCTGGAAAAATTGGTTTGCAATTAGAATAGTCGTGATAGAATTGATCTGCAGAAATCATAATCTATTTACCGAGTAATATACGCACATAAATATTTTTATGCTATTAAAGACTAATTATACTGTATCCGATGATATTTTGCAAGAAGCAATAAATCAATCCTCAACGGATCAGTTTAAGTATGTTCTAAACCAACCAACTGGAGATTTCTTTTATGACCCTTGGGAAATCAAACCCGAGTTGAAGGGAACAGTTTGGGAAAAAATATTAGACTCTTTGCCTACTATAAAAGGCGAAGCACGAATTATTACTTTAAAGCCTGGCACTAGTTATTACTGTCACGCAGATGCAGATGACAGATGGCACCTAAATTTAAAATCTGAATATGCGTTCTTATGTGACATTGATAACGAGAAGTTATTTCGGTTAGAGCCAGATGGAGTATGGTATACAATGAACGCTGGTGTAAGACATACCGCAGCAAATTTTGGAAATATTGATAGAATACAATTAGTTGTTAGACAGCTGATGATTCGTTCTGAGCTATTAGATCCAGTATCAATTAAGATTGTACTAAAAGACAAAATTCCTGACTTTAGATATCAATTTGACAACACCGTTAGTCTATGGCTTAATAATATGCAAAAGCAACAGAAGTTAACTAACTTTAAATTTGTTAACGACGAAGTTAGTTTCCTCCTTGAAAAATCTTTAGTCTGCAAACTTAAAGAATTAGTCCCTAGTGCGTTCGAGGTAATAGATGAAACTGTATAAAGGCCAGGCTACGTTTGATTGCGAAAGTTTAATTAACGAACTCAAGCAACACGAAGTCCTTCCTAGTCACGGACATATGGACCTAAGTCCTGATAATCCCTACTACCAAGAAAGTTTAAATCAAACTAATATGTTAAAAGATGCAGGGTATGATCATACTACTGTAGAATACCGACACTATCAGTCTGGCACACATTTTAGTGACAGTTACAAAATTAAACTAGGACAACAACTTAATGTAAATCCCTTAATGTGTTGGGTAAGTGAGATACGTCCGGGTAAATGCACTCCGTGGCATTGGGACATTAACCCTTGGGAAAAGGAACAAGAAAAATTAGGAAGCCTAGTTAGATACTTTTGTTTCTTAAGCAAGCCAGAGCCAGGTCATATATTTGTTACATCAACTGATGCATATTATATGGAGCAACAAGGTTCAATATATCAGTATGCTAATATACACGATTGGCACGCCGGCTCAAATGTAGGACTAGTGCCAAAGTTTCTTTTAACTCTTACTGCGTATCAGTAAGAATCTAAGTGGTCTATTCCTAGTTTCTTTCTAAACTCTTCTGTAAACTTTCCGTCAATTCGTAAAGAATATGACTGTTCCATAATTGTTTCACCGCCGTGCCAGTCTTGATCATTCCACCAAGCAGCACGAGTATTCAAATATGTTTTATCTTTAGTTTCTGGATCCCAGATATAGAATGCTTTTTTAGTGTTAGGACGAATGTGAATAAACTCGTTGCGATGATCGCTGTATTTGTCCTTTTCCCATACACCGTTATGCCCGCCTAAGTCTCTATGTTCAAATGGAACGCCGCCGTGTTCACAGTGAAAGAATATAACACGACCTATATGTTCAAATACGGTTCCTTGTAATTGTTCAACCCATTTAACTACGTTAGGAAAGTACTCTGCTTCTTCTGTAAGTTTACGCGGTGCTGTCCTGTCGTCCCACGATCCTTCCTCCCAAAGGAAGTAATAGATGTAAGGGTCGTATGCACCCATTGCCATCTTTAAATATCGTGTAAACTTATTACGTTGTTTATAGTTTTTAAAATCTTTGTAAAGCTCCATACCAGCTATTTTAATAGGATCAGTGTCTGGCAAGGACATAAACTCATCCATAGCTTCAAAGATAGGTTTCCAGTTATGTCTGTAACTCATATCTTTAAAAGTAAACCCAGGAGTCATCCAGGTACCTTCTTTTGCTAACATACGTGCTTCTGCAAATCCGGTTAAAATTTCGGGTTGTAGTTCTTCAAACTTTTGCATATCGATATGTGGTGACATATCAATATATTTCTGTCCGTTTATACCTTTAATCATAAATTGCTTTTGCCTTTTCTATGAACTCTATAGGGTAATTAGTCCTAAAACTATCGAAGCATAATTTTTGTAATACAGGTTGAGGTTCTGGTTTGTCCCAACTAATACCAATCCTTTCAATATGCTCACGCATTAGGTTTTGACGGTCCGAATGTATGTGACTTTTATAATCTGATAGCACCAGCGGACCTTCTTCTTCTCTATGGCAAAAGAAGTAGTTGATGCTTTTTAGTTTACCGTTAACAACAAAGTAACTGCTAGGGTGCATACTGTACTTGTACAGTCTCAAGCTCTTGTGTGCTTTAATAATGTTAAGCATTTGCTCTTGCCAGTCTGGTAATACTTTGTCGTAATTAGCAATATCACAGTTTGCTTGATTCCAAAAGTCGGGCCCATCAACTTCTAAAAAGATTTTCTTTTTTTCTAAATCGATATTAATAATCTTAGGAACAAGGTCTGGAAATTTATTTCTCATATGAGTAAGATAGTTAACTTCCCGTAACCACTTTTCTTCCATCTTGCTAGGATCTACAACTTCGTTTTTACCCTGGTGATATTCAGTGTCGTTATGATACCATTGAACAAAAATTTTATTATCCTCTGACATTAAACTTGTGTAGACAAGATTATTTCTACAAAGTCCTTGACCAGGAATGTTGTTGTAATAGTAGTTGTATTTTATAACCATATTGCTTTCTCTGGAAACTTTTCCAGACTTCTTTCTAATAATTTAAGGTGACGTTCTTCGTCAACAATGCCCACAATTCCCATCATCAATTTAAATTTAGTTATAGGTTTTGTTCCGTGCATAACATCTACGTTATTAAACGCAAACATTGGGTATTCTTTGCTGCTATTAGGACGAACTTCGCCGCCCTTGCCATCTTCCATATAAAATGTATTGTGCTCGGGTTCAGTGAGTAATATATTGTAACGTCTTGGTTCTGTAGGTTGCTGGTGATCGTAGCTATCGCGATGTAGTATGTAAGGATTAATTTGACGCATCCATCCTGCAAAGGCAATTTCTTTAAACGGTGCAGCAAGTATAGCATCTACTAGCGTAGGGAAACGTTTAGCAAAGTCTGGATTCCAATTTAATTTGTAATCGTCACTGCCTTCTTTCCAACCTTTCTTATCCATATATTGATTAGTTGGCAATATTCTCCAATCGTCAATATTGTATCTGCTACAGGCAACTGTGTAGTCGTGTCTGTTTTGAATTATGTCTTCGTAATCTTTATTAACAACACCGTGAGTAAAATGAAAATCTTTCATATCCTCTGGATCAGGCAAAACAATAGGCACGTCTATTTGTGTATACAACAGCTTCTGATTATTTTTAGTGTAGGTGCTCATAGATAAAGTACCTTGTCTTTAAATTTTTCTAGACTACGAGCAACTAATTCTTGGTTAGCAACGTCATCGACTATGCCGGTAATTGCGATCATAATTTTTGTTCTGTTTGTAGGTTCCGCACCGTGCCACACTTCTGAGTTATTAAACGCAAAACATCTATATTTGTTGTCAAAATTAGGAAACACTCTTTCGCTGTTTTCTTCCTTGGACATATAAAATGTGTTATATGCAGGGTCTGTTAGATAAATGTTGTATCGTCTAGGTTCAATAGGATTGTTTTCGTCATAGGTATCTTGGTGACTAGCGATCTCTCCCATCTGCAATATCATTCCTGCATAGGTAATTTGTTTAAAAGGTAGTTGACGAATAGCATTAGCTATTGACGGAAATTTATCTTCAAACCCAGGATGAAAAAATAACTCAGGGTTTGATTGTAGTTCACGTCTAGTATCCCACAAGCTAAAGTCAATCTTTCTCCAATTGTCTAAATTCTTACGTGCTGCAACAACGGCCCAAGTATGTCTGTTCGATTTGTATTCCCAATAGTCGGTATCTGCAACTTTATGTTGATCAAACCAACTAATGATATCTTGCTCTGGAGGAACTTCAATAGGAATGTCTACTGGCAAGTACGCTAATACTTTCATAGTTTTCCCTCTAGCTTTAAGATGTCGTTGATATGCTTTTTGTTTAATCTAAAGATAATTGTAACACGGTCCTGTTCTGAACTGTTAGTAGTTGTGTGAGGAACAGTAGTGTCTAGCATATAAGCACTACCATCACTGGTTAAACAAAACCCAGTATCCTTATCAGGAGTAACAAATGTAATAACAACTCCGTCAGTGTAAATAGGAATCCATACTGTAACTTCATCTTCTTGGTCAGAGTGCAGAGATACTTTGCCGCCTTTGGGTTGTACGCTTACTGCCCATCTATAAGCGTAAGGAAGATGTTCTTGTAGTCTTGTAATAATTCCAAATGCTAATTGTGTATTTCTGTATTCAGTAGTTTCTAATGTACTAATATTCCAAGGAGGGCAAGGCATTGATAAATCTTTTAAATTACTTTGTATTGCCCAACCGTGTGTAAGTAAGTTAGCAGGATCTGCGTGAGCAGCGTTGTACCATTGTGCTATAACTTCCCCACCAGATTTCTCCCAACTCCAATCTAAGAAAGCATATTCTTCTTGAAGTGTTTTATAATAGTCACGTAGCTCGTTTATATCTACAGCAAAGTTAAGTTTTGTTAGAATATTATTCATCGTATAGTCCTAACAAGTCAAGTGGACTATCGTCTGGGTTTCTATTAAACTGGTATCTCTTAGGTGGAGTGTCTGGTAAAATAAGATTTTGATTTTTCCACACATCCCTTCTAATAATTTGATGTAAAAAGTTTGTAATTCCGTCGGGAACAAAGTCCGCCCAAGGACCAGCTCTAAGTTCTTCCATATCAATATCAGTTTCGTCACACCATTGGATGACTCGAATAATCTTGCCATCTAAATTTACCATAATATGATATATGTTGTTGTCGGCAGGTTCTATAACTTCAAAGGATTTGTTATTTGTTTCTGCCCAGGCCTTTACAGCTTTAAAAATATCACTAACAAAGATACGTCCTGTACTAGCATTGCGGCCTATTTCACTACCAGTTCGCAATCTAAAATTACGTGCCTTCCAAC
>JACCDO010868603.1_pt1 | contig 10516 bp, 10 predicted proteins | sample 7446101 | NCBI WGS metagenome assembly JACCDO01 (sample SAMN15323440, study PRJNA562643) | freshwater metagenome | isolation source: river surface water | place: USA:Blue River Watershed | collected 2017-08-16
CTGGTGCAGACGACCGGCTGCCTCAATTGCCACTCGCTCAAGCTGGACAACCAGCACAAGGCCAAGCCGCTCGCCGAACTCGCCGCCGCGAAGTGGACGGGCGGCTGCCTCGCGGAGACGCCAGCGGGGAAGGGCCCGCACTTCACGTTCACGAAGGCCGAGCGCACGGCGTTGCAGGCCTTCGCAGCGACGGATCGCACTTCGCTCCAGCGGCATGTGCCGGTGGAGTTTGCGGACCGGCAGGCGCGCAACTTGAATTGCACGAGCTGTCACGGGCAGTTGGAGGGCTTCAGCAGCTACGAGAAACTCGGCGGCAAGCTCAAGCCGGAGTGGATGGCGGAGTTCATTGCGGGCGAGACGAAATACAAACCGCGCCACTGGCTTGCGCACCGGATGCCGGCGTTCCCGAAGTATGCGGCGGACTTCGCGACCGGCCTGGCCATGACCCACGGCTTCCCGCCCATCACCCCGCCGGAGCCGCCGGTGAACACGGAGCTGGCGAAGGTCGGGCAGAAGCTCATCGGCGTGGACGGCGGCTTCTCGTGCATCTCATGTCACTCGGTGGGTGCGGCGAAGGCCACGCAGGTGTTTGAGAGCGAGGGCGTGAACTTCGCGTATCCGGCCTCGCGCCTGCAACGTGCCTATTACGAGCGCTGGATGCGCAACCCGCTGCGCATCGAGCCGCAGACCAAGATGCCGGTTTACTTCCAGGAAGACGGTTCCAGTCCGCTGCCCGACGTGCTGGGCGGCGACACCGTCAAGCAGCTCGATGCCTTCTGGCAGTTCTTCCGCCTAGGCGACAAGGTCACGCCGCCGACGGGGCCCTGAGGAAGTGCTGCGCGGCGGCCTCCTTGACGCCTCGCCCGTCATCGCCATTATCGGCGTGGCTTTTCGCTTTGATTCATCATGCCAACCTACGACTACGTTTGTGACAAGTGCGGCCAGCAGTTTGAGAAGTTCCAGTCCATGAAGGACGAGCCGCTCAAGACCTGCCTCAAGGAAGTCTGCGGCCAGAAGAAGTGGGGCAAGGGCAAGGTCCGCCGTGTGCTCGGCACGGGCGCGGGGCTGATCTTCAAGGGCAGCGGCTTCTACATCACCGATTACCGCAGCGAGAACTACAAGCAGGCCGCCAAGAAGGATACTGCCCCGGCCGCCAGCAGCGGCGGCGAAAGCAAAGGCAGCTCCGACAGCAAGCCCGCCGCCCCCGCCGCGAAACCCGCGTCGACTCCGGCCAAGGGCAAGTCGGCCGCCACCTGAACCCGAATGCGCGGAGAGCTCGCCAACGGTTTGCGCGGCCTTCGGGCTGGCGCCGTGGCCGCGGTGGTGGGCGGGGCTCTGTGCGGCGAGGTTCTGTCGCAGCCGCTCCTGCCCGCATACAAGCCGCTGGTGCTGGAAAGCCGTTCCCAGCAGTTCAAGATTGTTGGCCATCCCGCCGGCACCCCGCTCGGGCCGCCGTCGTTGTCGCATCTGCTGACCAACCACGTGCAGATGGAGCCGACGTTGCTGGTGCTGACGGCCGAACGCGTGCGGACCGAACTCCTGGCCGAGTTGGGCTTGGGTGACGGCTGGATGGGCCGGATCACGGTCACCGTGCAGGGTGATCTGCCGCCGACCGCCCCGGTGGTGGTGGAATCACAATGGTTTCCCGGTGGCTGGCGTTACCAGATGACCGTGCCGGGACAGCTCGACCGGCCACGGCTGCTGCGGGCGCTGACGCGCGCGCTGCTCCTGGAGGCCGCGAACCGGAACAACGCTTCGCAGCGGCTGGCGGAGATTCCGCTTTGGCTGGAGGAAGGGTTGGCCACGCACCTGCTTGCTTTGCACGGCGAGACGCTGGTGCCCGAGGTGCGCACGCGACTGGCCGTCGTCCGCTCGGCCAGCCCGGATGTGTTCGCCGAGGCACGGCAGCTACTGCGCGGACGCGAGCTGGTGCCCTTCAGCGATTTGTCCCACCTCGCGGCCGGCCAGCTCGACGATGCCCAATGGCAGGTCTTTCGGCGCACCGCGCAGCTGCTCGTGGCCGAACTGCTCAATCTGCCGGAGGGCCGGGCGGCAATGGCGGAGTTCATGCGGCAACTGCCTGCGTATCTGAACAGCCAGCTCGCCTTCCAACGTGCGTTCGCGGCGCGCTTCCCCACCATGCTGGATGCGGAGAAATGGTGGTCTGTGGTCTGGATGAACTTCACCGCCAGCGACCGGCACATGAGGCTTTCCCTGGCGCGCTCGCTGGACCAGTTGGACGAGGTGCTGGCCGCGCCCATCGCCGTGCGGCTGGGCACCAACGCCGTGCCCGGACGCAAGGAGCTGCCGCTGCGCGAACTGGTGGCGCACACGGACTACACCCAGCACCAGCCCGCCGTGGCGCGCGCTGCACTGCAGCTGCAGCTGCTACAGGCCAACAGTCCGGTGGAGTTGGGGCGGCTCACGGCTGACTACCGCCAGACGTTGCTGCAGTATCTGCGGCGGCGCGCCGCGTATTCCTCCCGTTCCACCTCGGCCAGCGCGGATGCGAAGCTCGCGCTCAAGGAAGTCCTCGAAAGGCTCGACCTGCTCGACGTGATTCGTGCGGATTTCCGTCGGCTTGATCAGCCGCCCGCCGGCGCCTGTCCTGGCGCGCCGGAGTGAAGCGCGCATTATCATTATCCAGGGTTTCTCCCTCCTTCCGTGTCGCTTTCCCTCGCTGATCTTCACGCCGCCGCCGCCCGTCTCGCTCCGCTCGCCCACCGCACCCCGGTGCTGACCAGCGCAGGCCTTAACGCGCTTGCGGGTGCGGCGTTGCACTTCAAATGCGAGAACTTCCAGCGTGGCGGAGCCTACAAGTTCCGCGGCGCGGCCAATGCGGTTGCGTCGCTGACGGATGCCCAGGCCGCCGCCGGTGTGGTCACGCATTCCTCCGGCAATCATGCCACCTGCCTTTCGCTTGCGGCGAAGCTGCGCGGCATCCCGGCCCACATCGTTGTCCCGCGCAACGCCCCGCTCATCAAGCAGCGCGCCATTGCGGCCTACGGCGGCCGCCTCACGCTATGCGAGCCGACGCTGGCTGCCCGGCAGGCCGAGGCCGACCGCATTCAGCGCGAGACTGGGGCGGTGTTTGTCCACCCTTATGACAACGAGTTGGTCATCGCGGGGCAGGGGACCGTGGCGCTCGAGCTCTTCGAGCAGGTGCGCGGGCTGGAGGTGATCATTGCTCCGGTGAGTGGCGGCGGCCTGCTAAGCGGACTGGGCATCGCGGCGCGCGCCAGCCAGCCAGCCGTCGAAGTCTGGGGTGCGGAACCCGCGCTCGCGGACGATGCCTTCCGCTCACTGCGCGATGGTCAGCTCCGGGCCAATCAAAACACCGCCACCATAGCCGACGGTTTACGCGCGTCGCTGAGTGAACGGACGTTTGACCTCATCCGCCAGCACGTGCGGGGCATCGTGACCGTCACCGAGGAACAGATCGTTCATGCGATGCGGCTGATCTGGGAGCGGATGAAGCTGGTCGTGGAGCCGTCGGCTGCCGTGCCACTGGCCGCCGTGCTCGCCGCGCCGGAGAATTTTCGTGGCCGTCGCGTGGCCGTCGTCTTGACCGGCGGCAACGTGGATCTGGAAAAGCTGCCTTGGCAGGTGTGAGTCACTCTCCCGGCCGTGAGGAGATATCGGCTCGGTTATGGCAAACTTGGCGGCAGGCTTGCTGACAGTCGCAATTCCTCTGTGGAGAGTGGCAGGAACCCGTTAGACGTCGGAGCCAACTTCTGAAACCGAGAGAGCGGCATTCGTTCATGCGGGACTGGTTGCTGCCGCAAGGCCGCCACGGATTCAGCGCCCGAAGGGGGTGCACGAAACGACTGGCGTGGCGCTGCGACAAGAACCTCATCGTTTCCAACGGCCAGCAAGCGGAGAACGTAATAACTCGGCTCGGGTGAGACTCCCCTTTTGTAATAGAAGACACCGCCGACATAGTATCTTTGACTGGAGGTGTTAGCCTTCCCAATTTGGCCCGAGTTCGCCGCAACCCAATTCGTTCTAGGGCGCATAGTCCCGGCGGAAAACGCCACAGTGACACCAGGCCTTTTCAACTCGTTCAAAGGAGCTCCTTTGAGGCTTTTAACGTGCGCCCAGTTGAGTGCTTCAATCATTTCGGCAGTAGGGAAGACATGAAGCAATTCACCGTCTGGGGGAGTTTGGTAGGTATAACCCTCGCTATGCACGCTTTCCACGCGTTGAACTGTGTAGTTCGTCCCCCATTTCCTCATCGACGCTGGCAGGAGAAAATTTTGATCATGATACGGGCGCGGCACGACATAGACTTCTCCGACCTTGGGTGCCGGGGTGGGCTTGTTGCAGCCGCTCACCAGAAAAACTGTCCAGAGTGCAATCGTCCCAGTCCGACAGGACGCAGCCTTCAAGCCTGATCTCATCAAAGTTTCACCCGCGCGAGGTAGATCGCGGTCTTTCCCTCGTGGGAGGAGTAGTAGCTGATCCAAAGCAGGTTGTCGTGCCAGACCAAGCCCGGATAGCTGCTGTCGCCGCTGCTGGGCAGGTCGAGCAGGGGGCGCAGTTCGGCCTTCGCCACGTCCAGTTCGCAGACCACGGTTTTGGTCTTCTTGTCTGGTCCGTGATTGTGCAGCCGGCCCACGGCAATCCAGCGGCCGTCAGGGATCTGGATGAAATTGGGTCCGCCGAAGAATTTGCCGAGATCCTTCCACTCCCACTCATCATAGGGCACCTTTTTGCTGATCCCGAGCACGGCGGTATTGGTCGGCTTGCCATCGCGCCGCTGGAGGCAATAGAGCGTGTTGTCGGCGGCGAAGCGCAGCGTTGCCTCGGTTGGTCCGTTCTCGGTGTAAAGATCCTCCACCAGCGTGTCGAAGTCGCTGCCGTTCTTGGTCAGCAGCAGCGAGGTGCCGTATTTCTTCGCGCCCCGGCTCTCCGGTGACACGTCATAGGCGACGCCCAAGCCGTTACTCCGGTGCCAAGTCACGCGCCAGAGCCATTGGTTGGTTGGGCCGACCCAGAAGACCTTGCCCCATTTCCGCCCATCGTCGGAAATGGCGACGAATGACTGGCTTTCGGTCGCGGGTTGGTTGCCTTCGCGCACGGTCGCGCCGCCCAGCAGCATCAGCCGCGGCGGATTGGGCATGACGGAAATTTTCGGATCCCGCAGATCAAAGCCCGGCATCTCAATCCGGGCGACGGACTCCCACCAATAACCGCTGTCACTGGTCAGGACGCGCACTGAGCCGTCCGGCGAGACGTGCCCCGCCCCCTCGCGGAACACGCAATACCAGCGGTCCTTGAAACGCACGAGGTCGGTGAACGCATTGTGCGGCGCGGCGTCCCAGATTTTGCGGTGCTCGACCAGCTTTGCACCCGGCCCGGGCGTGGCGCTATCGGCGGCAGAAACGGGGAGCGCGGCCAGCAGGCCGAGCAGGAGCAAAAATTTCGAGTTCACGCGCAAGTTGTAGCGCGTTGCGCGGGGGCTTTCAACTGTCGGCCGGGACTTTCAGCTTTGAACAGACATCTTTCCGCCTACACTGACGCCATGCTCAACGCCCTTACCCAGCAGCTTGAAGCTGGCGTCACCCTCGGTCCGCAACCGGTTAATTCCGCCGTTGCTGAACTGGTGGATGAGTCCGTGTCGGTGGAAGCCAAGGCGGCCTTCCTCACCGCGCTGGCGAAGAAGGGCGAGTCGGTCGAGGAAATCGCCGCGTTTGCCCGCGAGCTGCGGGACCGCTCCGTGCCTGTGCCGCTTGACCCCGCCACGCGCGCGGGGGAAATCCTCGATGTGTGTGGCACCGGCGGCGACCGGCTCAACACGTTCAACATCTCCACCACCGTTGCGCTCGTGTGCGCGGCGGCAGGGGTCACGGTGGCCAAGCACGGCAACCGCGCCATCACCTCGCAGTCCGGCAGCGCGGACGTGCTGGACGCCCTCGGCGTGCCCGTGGAGCTGGCCCCGGAGCAGGCGGCGGCCTCGCTCCGCGCGCACGGCTTCGCGTTTCTGTTCGCGCCGAAGTTTCACCCCGCTTTCAAGCACATCGGTCCCGCGCGCAAGCTCTGCGCCGAACGCGGCCAGCGGACGATTTTCAACTTCCTTGGTCCGCTGCTGAACCCGGCCCGGCCCACGGCGCAGCTCATCGGCGTGCCTCGTCCTGAGCTGTGCGAGCCGATGGCGAAGGTGCTCCAAAGTCTTGGCGTGCGGCGCGGCATGGTGGTTTGCGGCGAGGTGCCTACGGCGACCGGCCGGGCCTTTCTCGACGAGTTGTCCACGCTGGGTGAGACCACCATCGCGGAGTTTTACCACGACCGGGGCTTTGCGGTGTCGAAACTCTCGCCCAAGGATTTCCCGCTCCAGGCCGCCGACGTGACCGGTTTGGCGGGCGGTGACAAGACCGCCAATGCCGAGTTGATCCGCCGCCTGTTGCGCGGCGAGGAACGCGGCCCGCGTCGGGATGCCGTGCTGCTCAACGCCGCCGCCGCCCTCTTCGTTGCGGGCCGCGCGAAGAGTTTCTCCGACGGATGGGATTTGGCCGAGCAGGTCCTGGATGGCGGACAGGCCCGGGAAAAGCTGGCGGAACTGTGCCGCGGATCAAGCTTGGCCTCATGAGCGTTCAACCGCCCCGTCTGCCGCCGAAACCGCCATCGCGCGAGGAAGCCAAAGTTTGTCTTTGGAGCAATTTGGCGGTGCCGGGGCTTGGCTCGTGGCGCGCGGGCTGGAAAATTTCGGGGGCGTTGCAGATGGTGCTTTCGGCAGTTGGCCTTGCCCTGGGTTTCGCGTGGTTTGCGTGGTTTCTCCTTGAGTGGGCGCGAACGGGTCGGCTGCCGATGCTGGTGGTTTGGGAGAGCGAGGGGCGCCTGCCCAGCGGCTGGGGAAACTACCTGCTCCTTGGGCTTGGGAGCGTTGTCTTCTTTGGAACCGCATTCGCCTGGGCATTCGTGACAAGCCTCTGCGTTCGCTCCCAAGCGGTGGGCAATGGGCAGTGCTGAGCCAGTGACGCGACGTCTTGACTCGGTTCTTTACGAGGGGTCGCGGAGGTGAGATTCAGCCGGCTGGCGGAAGGGGGACTTCGAAGTATTCCAGCGCCCACTCCTGCATGTAACGGACCTGGGTCGGGCGGATGCGGTAGATGATGAGCTGTGGGTTATCCAGCGAGCCAAGGAACTGGCGCATGAGCGGGTTGGCGTTCCAGATTTCCTCGAGCAGGGGGCGCTCCGTCACCACTTCTGCCAGGCCGGAAAGCCGAACCTGATTATGGCCCTCATCCATGTAGCAAAGCTCGACGCGCGGGTTGGCTGCGATCTCCCCAGTCTTGTGGTAGGCCCGTAAATTGGCCACGTAGACCGTAAAACCGTCAGTGCGGACCGGGGACACCGGCCGCACGCGAGGGTGGTCACCGTCGAGGGTGGCAAGGACCGGAAAGCGATCCGCCCGGAGGACCGCCCGGGCACGGTCGAGAACCTCCGCGGGAGCAATGGGAGCAGGGACGGGTTTACCCATGCGCAGCTCAGGCCTTGTAGTGGACGAGCACGCCGTATTCCGTGGTGGGCACGGTAACCTCCTTGCCATCGGCGTCCTTTTGTTTTGCCTGATGGGTGTATTGGAAGGTGCTCAAGCCAAGGACATCGTCGTCTTCGAGTTTGCCCACGAAGGTGGATACGGCGTCATCAAAGGTATCCTTGCCGTCCTTGACGTGCTCGTGGTGACGGAACGTCTTGATCCGGTGCTTCTCGACGGTTTTGGCAGCGATATCGAGGGACTTGGAGGCGTTCTTGATGATCTTGGCATCAGGGAAATTGCCCTGTGGAATCAGCGGAGCGCGCTCTTCCTCGGCTGGACTGCCACCGGCATTCGGCGGGGGGGGGATGATCAAAACTTCCTTGCATCCCGGACACTCGATCTCCTGCCCGACGCCCGACTCGTCGATGCTAAGTTCCAGATTGCAGAAGGGGCAGTTGAAGGAAAATTCAGCCATAACGCGCGTGGTTGCTGTGTTGGCGATGACGGTAAGCGCGGTCGGGCAGCCAATCTAGCCAAAAGTGGCTGCGGCCGCGCAGAGGTAGAACAAGCGACGCTTGCAATGATCCCGGCGCTGTCTACCCTCGCGTCGATCATGGCCACGCAGATTAACCGGTTCATGCTGCGCCTCACCCGGCAGGTTCTCTTGCTGGGTTTGGCGGCCGTGGTCTTCGGTGCGGGCTTCCTCGCGGCCATGCCGGAAGTGCACCGCTGCCTGCACGCGCACGCCGATCAGGCGGACCACCATTGTTGGCTGACAGAATGCCATGTTCAGACTGTGCTGCTGGCCGGTCTGCCTCCTGAGCCTGCTCCTCCCATTTTCGCGGTCCCGCAGTTGGCGCGCAGCACCACCGTGCTGGGGGCGTCTGCGGACGCTGAATGTTTTCCCCCTCGTGGTCCGCCGCCCGCCCCTTCAGCCCTCGCCTGAAGACGGACGGCCTCGCTTCCACTTAGACCGGATCATGTGATTCGGCGCGGAGCCGCCCGTCAGGGTCGCCGCCGGAATCACAGCTTCGGCGGTGCCTGTTGGATGTGTCCCTAACTTTGATTGTCCCATGAAACGTTCCTTGCTCTCTTATTTGTCTCCTGCTCTCCGCTCTGTGCGCGGTCCGTTGTTGCTGGGCCTGTTGGCCCCGGCCGGTGGCGCGCTGGCTCAAACCGCGCCGCCTGCCAAGCCGGCGTCCACCAACCAAACGCATCAGGTTCACACCGAGCTGCCGCCGGTCGTGGTCACGGCCAGCCCCATTCCCAGCAGTTTGTTTGACCTCGCGCAGCCCGTCTCGGTGCTGACCGAGGAGAAGCTCCGCCAGCAAATGGCCTCCACGCTGGGCGAAACGCTGGCGCGTCAGCCCGGCATCAACTCCACCTACTTCGGTCCGAACGCCAGCCGCCCCGTAATCCGTGGGTTGGGTGGTGACCGCATCCGGGTGTTGCAAAACGGATTGGGCACCATGGATGCGTCCAACACCAGCGATGACCACGCGGTAGCCACGGACCCGATAGCGCTCAAGCGCGTCGAAGTCGTCCGCGGCCCGGCGGCACTGCTCTACGGCCCGAACGCAGTCGGCGGCGTGGTGAATCAGATCGACGGCCGCATCCCCGAACAGCGGCTGGAGCGGGCCTTCTCAGGCCGGGCTGACATGCGCGTGGATTCGCCGTCCAGTGGAACAGTTGGGGCGTTAATGGTCGAGGGTGGTGCCAAGAACGGCTGGAACTACCACCTCGATGGCTTCCGGCGCGAGTCGGAGAACTTGGCCATCCCCGGTTTCGCACAGACCGCCGCCCAGCGGGCCACCACCGGCAGCACGGCCGCAGGCAGGCTGCCCGGTAGCCAGGCCAAGGCAGATGGCGGTGCCATCGGCACTTCCTACGTCTGGGACAAGGGTTACCTGGGGGCGTCCTTCCAGGGGCTGAACAATGACTACGGCGTGGTAATTGATCCGGCCGTCAACATTCGTCTGCACCAGCGGCGCTTTGACGTTGCCGGCGCTTTCTTTCAGCCGTTCGACGGGCTTCAGTCGATCAAATACAAGGTCGGTCGGGCGGACTACCGGCATACCGAATACGACGCCGGCGCAGCCGGGACGATCTTCAACTCGCTCGCTTATAACGCGCGGATTGAGGCGCTCCATAACCAGATCGGGCCCTTGGAGGGAGCCATAGGCTATGAAGTGCGCGATGAAAAATTGAGCGCCACCGGCGACGAGGCATTTTTGCCGCCCAACCGGACTTCCATCAACTCGCTCTTCATGTTTGAGGAGCTGAAGTGGGATACCTTCCGCCTCCAGTTTGGTGGTCGGGTGGACTTCGTGAACGCGACCGCTGAGGCGGTTCCGACGCACCCGAACAACTTCTTCCCTTCGGCGAACTCCAGGAGCTTCACCACCGGGAGCGGCTCTTTGGGCTTGGTATACCGTCCGGTCCAAGAGTGGTCCGGCGCACTCAATGTCTCCTACACGCAGCGCGCGCCGACGGTCACGGAGCTTTACGCCAATGGGCCGCACGCTGCCACGGGCGTGTTCGAGATTGGCAACCGTAACTTCAACTCTGAGGGAAACCTTAGCTTGGATCTGTCCGTTCGGCGCGAGACCGGTCACATCACCGGCCATGCCGGATTCTTCTATCACCGCTTCAGCAACTTCATGACGCCCCTCGCCAGCACGCTCGGCGGCGCGTCCCTCGTGAACGGGGACGGAATCAATGCCGACGACGGTTCGAATGGCGGGGTGGCCAGTGACGGCGTGGCGGATCGCGACGCCGACGCGGACGGCAACGCGGATGACAGCTTCAACGTGGTGGCTTTCCGGGGCGTTCGCGCGGAGTTTTACGGCTTCGAGGGACTGGTGACCTGGCACCTGCTTGAAGAGGAAACGCAAAGCCTGCACCTGGACCTAAAGTCTGACTACGTCCGTGCGCGTGACTTGAGCAACAACAGCTCGCTTCCCCGTATTGCGCCGCTCCGCTTTGGGGGGGAACTCGGCTATGACCGCGGCCCGTTCAGCAGCGCAGTCGAGGTGC
>JACCDO010525152.1_pt1 | contig 10515 bp, 7 predicted proteins | sample 7446101 | NCBI WGS metagenome assembly JACCDO01 (sample SAMN15323440, study PRJNA562643) | freshwater metagenome | isolation source: river surface water | place: USA:Blue River Watershed | collected 2017-08-16
GATTTGGGTGGGCGCATGAATTTTCCCAATACCCATCACTTGTGCCTGAGCGATCAAAAGCGTGCGCTGGTGCGTGATGCCGATGTGATCTTGATGTTGGAGGTGTACGACCCCTGGGGTCAGGTCAATGGCCTCAGCGATCCTTTCAAAACAGTTCGCCCAGAAGCCAAAGCCGATGTGAAGATCATCACCATTGGCATGAACGATGTGTCCATCCGTTCCAACTACCAAGACTTCCAACGCTTCTTGTCAGTGGAGATGGCCATACCCGGTGAAGCACAAGCCTCGATGCCTGTGCTCACCGACTACATCTTGAAAAATACCACGTCTGCACAAAAGACAAGTTTCGAAGCCCGTCGCGAGTTGATGAAGAAGCGCTGGGAAAAGCAACTTCAAGATGCCAAAGAAGGCGCAGCCTTAGGCTGGGACGCCTCGCCAATCAGCACAGCGCGCTTGGCCATGGAAACTTTTGAAGTGATCAAAAACGAACCCTGGTGCTTGGCGGTCAGCGATCGCATTGCGTGGGCACGCAAACTCTGGCCCACCACGCAATATCACCAAATGTTAGGGGGCTCGGGCGGACAAGGTGTGGGTTATGGCTTGCCTGCATCTGTGGGTGCAGCCTTGGCCAACAAATCATTGGGCCGAATGACGGTGACGTTTCAGCCCGATGGCGATTTGCTTTACGCGCCCGGCGCCTTGTGGACCGCTGCGCACCACAAAATTCCGTTGTTGATGGTGATGCACAACAACGGAGGCTATTACCAAGAGGTAATGCATTTGCAGCGCATGGCCTCATTGCACAACAGACGCACCGACCAAGCTTGGATTGGCAACAGTTTGCGCAACCCCGACATTGACTTTGCCAAGATTGCCCAAGGCATGGGCGTGTGGGCTGAAGGCCCGATCAAAGACCCTTCGCAACTCAAAGGTGCGTTGCAACGCGCACTGGCCGAGGTGAAACAAGGACGTCCAGCTTTGTTGGACGTGGTTTGCCAAGCGCGTTGAGTCAAGTGGCAGCAGTGCGCTTGCACAGCGCACTGAAGCTTCTGCGCATCAGCGCATTGCGTTGTTGATCAAGGGAATCTGCGCCACAGCAGGGCTGGTGCGCATGTTCTCTACATACGCATACAAATCTTTCAACTGCACATCGTTGATGCTCTGCACTGCGTAGCGGGGCATGAGGTTGCGTGGTGTTCGCAGTTGCAATTCAAACGCAACGAAGGGCGTTGGGTTGGGGAAAATTTTAGGGCCTGCGTTGCGCTCCCCGCCTTGGCCTTCAGTGCCATGGCAGCTGTAGCATTGGTGCTGCATGAAAAGGCCTTTGCCCCTTTGAATGGCATCTGCATCGGCGGAATGGGCGCACAAGCTGAACAGCGAGAGCACACCGGCAATCATTGACTTCATTTCAGATTCCTCTAGTCCCCAAAAAAAAGCAGGTGCTCTTTTCAGAACACCTGCCGGGTCATTGCACCAAAGTGCTTTGATTAGAAGCGAGCTTGGATACCAACTGCTGCAGCGTTGATGGTGCCACCAACTGCTGTTTTGCCAGCGCCACTGCCCAAAGAAATCACAGCGCCAGAGTTGGCAGAACCTTTAGCAGCCAATGCGAAGATGGCGAAGTTCTTGTCCAAGTTGTACTTGGCGCCAAAGCCTACCAAGTTGCCACCCAAGCCTGCTGTGGAGCAAGCGATGGTGCCGTTCAATGTGCAATTGCCTGCAGCATTGTTGGCGTATTGTGCGGCCACTGTGATTTGGCTGTTCAAATCGTACTCGCCAGTCACTTGGTAAGTGGTGGTTTTGTAGCTTTGGAAGCCGTTGACTTGCGCAGAAGTTTCTGTGTACTTCAAAGTGGAGGTGTCAGCGCCGATGCGCATGCCGGAGACGCGGTATCCAAAAGACAAGCGTGTAGCAGTGTCTTTGGAGCGCAAGCCTGCAGCTGCGTTGTAAATTGAGCCAGCGGTTGCTGTGGAAGCTGTGCCGGAAACTGCAAAGTAATCATTGTGAGTCTCTTGAGCCAAACCAACGTAGTATTTTTTGTCAGTCCAGTTGATACCTACGGACGACAAGCTTGCGTTCTTTGTCGCTGTTTTAGAAGGGTCTTGGCGCAAAGAGTAACCCACTTCGAAGCCATTGATGCGTGGGCTTGCCCACAACAGCTGACCATTGATGCGTGTGTTGAAAGATGTAGAAACACCTTTGTTACCCCATGTTGGATTGGAGGCAACGTTGGCGCTGGACACGAAGTTGCTAGAAGAGACGCCCAACATGCGAACCTTGTCGCCGTTTTGCTTGTAATAAGTGTCTTGTTGACCAGCTGTCAAAGAGCCGAAAGATTTGTGTTCAACAAATACGAAAGCATCGCGTGGCTCGGACAAGAAAGAAGAACCATTGGAGCTGTCAATGTTGACCACGCCTTGCACGTCATAACCCAATGTCAAGTCGCCAACAGTTTTTTGACCTTTGAAGCCAATGTAAGAGTTGACGGGTGTGAACTTGGTGGCGCTAACTGCACCTGCTGTGAATGTGTTGGTTTGTGCGCCAGTCTTGCCTTTTGTCATCGTGCTGACTTCGGCGCCAGTTGCAGATGAGTCACCAAATGTCACAGTTTGGTACTGTGGGTAAAGGTTGCCATAAACCTCGAGCAGGTCGCCAGCCAATTTAACAGCGTGGGCATTGCCCACCAAGCCCATGGCTGCGAAGCAACCCAATGTCAGTGCACGGTATTTGAAAGTCATGTGTATCTCCAAGTGATAAAAAGTGAAATCGTTGAGCCCAGTGGTCTGGGTGGTTCAGCCGCCTGTTCCGGCATGAAGAACACTGTTCTCTTTTGAAAGACAGTGGTGTTATTAAGCGAAAAATCGGTGAAAACCCACATTCGTGAATACCCTAGCCACCTTTTGGATTTGCGTCAGAACAACACTTTTTAGTCGAGCGACTTGTGAGAAAAAGCCACAGCCTTGAGGGGCCTTCACAAGGTGAACCCTGTTGACGCTCCTGAGGGGGTGGTTTAGCATAGTAGAACGCTGTTCACTATAGAAGAACGCACTGAACAGCCCCTCCAATTGCTTTTTAGATGGACCCCTTGAATGCCACACGATAAAGACACCAGCCACTGGCATGAGCCAGCAGGCAACAAAAAGGCCGGTTACGGCGTGTTCAAAAAACAGCCAACGCCTTACGACGCCTACATGGAAGCAGAGGGTCTGCCCGTGTTTCGTGATGTGGGCATCAACAAGGTGCAAAACTTGCCCTTGGTGCCCTGGAAGCGCACTGGCGGCAAAGGTCACTTCATTCAACTCTACGGTACCGAAACCAAGTGGGGTTGTTATGTGGTGGAGGTGCCTGGCGCGGGTGCATTGCACCCCGAAAAGCACATGTACGAAGAAATCTACTTGGTTGTAGAGGGACGCGGCACCACGGAAGTTTGGCAAGAAGGCGACACCAAGAAGCACGTGTTTGAGTGGCAAGCAGGTTCGATGTTCTCGATCCCTATCAATGCATGGCACCGCATTGTGAATGCCACCTCCAGTGGCGCACTGTTGTTGGCGGGTACCACAGCACCGAATGTGCTGAACATGTTGCAAAGCACAGAGGCGGTGTTCAACAACCCCTTCGTGTTCCGTGACCGCTTCAATGGCGCAGACGATTTTTACCAAGCCCGCGACGAAGTAGAAGCCGATCCCGTGCGCGGCTTGGCCATGCGCAAAACCAACTTCATTCCCGACGTGATGAAGTGTGAATTGCCATTGGACAACCGCCGCTCACCTGGCTATCGCCGCATTGAGCCTTTCATGACCAACAACTGTTTCTACTTTTGGATTGGTCAACACGAGAATGGTCGTTACTCCCGCGCACACGCCCACACTTCTGCTGCGGTGCTCATTTGCTTGAATGGCAAAGGCTACACCTACACCTGGCCCGAAGATGAAGGTGAAACACCTTGGAAAGATGGCAAAGAACATTTGGTGCGACGCATCGATTACGAACCCGTCGGATTGGTCTCTGCAGCCCCCGGCGGTGCACGCTGGTATCACCAGCACTTCAGTGCCGGTGAAGAAGCCTTGCGATTGACGGCTTGGTTTGGCCCGCACAACCCAGGCCGTGATCCTGGTGCGCCTGGCTCCAAGCACACTGACTACACTGCACAAGATGTCACTGAAGGCGGCACCACCATTCCTTATTGGTTGGAAGATCCGCACATTCGCAAAGAGTATCAAGCCCTCTTGAAGAAAAACAGCGTGCCCGATCGCATGGACCCAGATTGGTACAACATTCCGGCTGAGTTCATGGAGAAGTTTGGACCGAAGAAATAATGAACGAAACCACGACCTCCGCAACGGCGCAAGAAGCGCCCGTAGGGGGCCGCGTTTTTTTCAGCAACGTGCGTCGCAGCCTAGAGGGTGAAGACGAAATCATTTTGGTCAGCGTGGGCGTTGACATTGGTTCGTCCACCTCGCACTTGGTGTTTTCACGCTTGGTGTTGGAGCGCTTGGACAACCGCTACATCGTCAGTGAGCGCACCGTGTTGCACGAGTCGGATGTCTTGCTCACGCCTTATGCAGCCGATCAAAGCATTGATGCGGCGGCATTGGGTGCCTTCATCGAAGCGCAATACGCGCAGGCAGGCATTGCGCCCGACAAAATTGACACCGGTGCTTTGATCCTCACGGGTGTGGCCGTGCGCCGCACCAACTCGCGCGCCATTGCCGATTTGTTTGCTGCCCAAGCGGGCAAGTTTGTGTCGGTGAGTGCGGGCGATGCGCTTGAGACCACCTTGGCCGCATTTGGTTCTGGCGCCGCCGCACGTTCTGTGCGTGAAACGGCGCGCGTTATGAACATCGACATTGGCGGTGGCACCACCAAAATTGCAGTGTGCGAAAACGGCGAGTTGGTCGATTTAACAGCGGTTGACATTGGCGCTCGCATCGTGGCCTTGGACACCGAAGGCCGCTTGGTGCGTTTGGAAGAAGCGGGTCGCAAATTTGCCGAAGAAGTGGGCGTGACACTGACCTTGGGCCAGCCTGTCGCACCCGAAGATTTGGCGCGCATGGTCGATCGCATGGCCGAGCGAATTTTTGATGTGGCGGGCAACGCAGCGCCCGATGCCATCAGCCAATCTTTGCTGCGTTTAGAGCCCTTGCGCGCCAGCCAGTTGCCCGACGTGCTGACCTTTTCGGGCGGTGTGTCGGAGTATGTGTATGGCCGCGAAGCACAGGCCTATGGCGATTTGGGCCCACTGTTGGCTGCAGCTGTGAGGCGCAAAGCGCAAGCTTGGGGGCCTCGTTTAGAAGTGCCCGATCAGGGCATACGTGCCACTGTGATTGGTGCTTCGCAATACACCGTGCAGGTGAGTGGCAGCACCATTTACGTTGAGCCCGCCAATATTTTGCCGGTGCGCAACGTGCCGGTGATTGCACCGCAATTGGATTTGGCCGCAGATGATTTGAACGTCGCTGAGATTGCCGACAACATTCGCCGCGCAATGCGTCGATTGGATTTGCACGAAGGCCATCAAGCTGTGGCGGTGTGCTATCGCTGGCAAGGTTCAGCCACGTTTCACCGCTTGGACGCGTTTTGTCGTGCGGTGGCCGAGGGCATGTCGGCTGTCCTGGCGCAGGGACATCCTTTGCTGTTGGTGGGCGAAGCCGATTGTGGCGGCCTGATTGGGATTCATTGCCATGAAGAATTGCATTTGAAAAGCCCCGTCTTGTCGATCGATGGCATCACACTGAAGGAATTGGATTTCATTGACATTGGCACCATGCTGGAAACCTCAGGCGCCGTGCCCGTGGTGATCAAGAGTTTGGTGTTTCCGGGCTCGGCTGGACTAGGCCGAACGGCGTTAAAAGTATGAGCCATTTGTATCCGCCCCTTACACCGCATCGCTCAGGCCACATGGCTGTGGGGCATGGGCATTCGGTTTACTGGGAAGAGGGTGGCAATCCAATGGGCCGTCCCGTTGTGTTTTTGCATGGCGGGCCGGGTGGTGCTTGTTCGCCCACGGCCAGACGATTGTTTGACCCGCATCGCTATCGCATCATTTTGATGGACCAGCGTGGTTGTGGCCGCTCCACCCCGCATGCCGAAACAGCGCATAACTTCTTGGCCAATTTGGTGTCCGACCTTGAGCAATTGCGCCTGCTCATGAACGTGGACAAGTGGCTGTTGTGTGGAGGTTCTTGGGGCTGTACCTTGGCCTTGGCGTATGCCAAGCAATACACACAGCATGTGTCTGGCATGGTGCTGCGCGGCGTGTTTGCGGCGCAAGACCATGAGCTGGACTGGCTTTACAAACCCGGTGGCGCTAGTCGCGTTTTTCGAGCTGAGTGGCAAGACTATGTCTCGGCCATTCAAAATCATGCACACCTCGATGCAGATGATTTGACCGTGCGCAGTGGCCAACACAGCGTGCTTTTGAATGCTTATGACAAGGTCTTGCAAGAGGGGACATCGGCACAAGTTTTGGCCATGGCGCGTGCGTGGTGCACTTGGGAGGATGCGCTCAGCAGCGTGTACCCCAGCGACCCGGTGCATGCTGCGCATGCAGGCCCTGAAGAAGATTTGAAGTGTTTGGCCATGGCCCGAATTTCAGCGCACATGTTTGCACACGATCCCGAGCTGGGCAGTCGGGGCCACATCGTGCCGGCCACGGCCAATGATTTCTTAAAAAACATACCCGGCATCATCGTGCAGGGTCAGTTTGACATGGTCACGCCGGCAGAGACGGCTTGGCAGTTAAAGCAAGTGTGGCCTTTGGCGCAGTTGCGTGTGGTGCATACGGCAGGTCATTCCAGTCAAGATCCAGAATTGCAAAGTGCGCTGGTGACGGCACTGGACGACATGCTGACAGAAGTTTGAACAATCAACAGGAGACAACATGGCTTTGACCCCTTTCATGGTGGACGGCAAGTCCGTCCAAATTGACAGCGATCCACAGATGCCTTTGCTTTATGCATTGCGCGATGATTTGAAATTGAACAATCCGAAATTCGGCTGTGGTTTGGCGCAATGCGGCGCTTGCACCGTGCATCTGGATGGGCAAGCGGTGCGCTCTTGCGTGTTGCCTGTGTCGGCCGTGAAGGGCAAAAAAGTGACCACCTTGGCGGGTTTGGGAACACCCGAAAATCCACACCCCATTCAGGTGGCATTTTTAGAAGAGCAAGTGCCGCAATGTGGTCACTGCATCAATGGCTGGGCCATGACCTCGGCCGCATTTTTAAAACGCAACCCCAAAGCCACCGACGCCGAAATCAAAACGGCCTTGGAAGGTTTGAAGTGCCGTTGCGGTACGCATGTGTCCATTTTGCGCGCCATCAAGCGCGCACAAACTTTGATGGCTTGAGGAGCACACCATGCACAATCCTTCAAATTCAGACGTGAACACCTCCGAGGTGACGACAACAAACCACAGTGACAAGCTCAGCGGCACATCGCGCCGAGATTTTCTCAGTGCTGCGGGCGCCTTGGTGGTGTCAGTGGCCAGTGGCGGTGTGTCAACGCAGGCCTTCGCACAATCCGCAAGTGCAACGATGGCGGGTTCTGCTTCTGCCACTGCGGTGGGCACGACCTTGGCCACCATCAGTGCCATCAAGCCTGCACTCAAAGCCGATGAACTCGATTCATGGGTGGCCATTCAGCCTGATGGCTCGGTGGTCGCTTATTACGGCAAAGTCGACTTGGGCCAAAGCTTGGAAGTGGCCATTGGGCAAATCGTGGCCGAAGAATTGGACGTGTCGTATCGCAAAGTCAAAATTGTGATGGGCAACACCGCCAGTTCTTTGAACCAAGGTGGCGCCTCCAGTGCACTGGGCATCCAAGCCGGCGCCAAACCACTGCGCAATGCGGCCGCAGAAGCGCGTCGCATCTTGCTGAACTTGGCCAGCGAAAAACTAGGTGTGCCAGTCGCCAACTTGGTGGTGGACGATGGTGAAATCTCGGTCAAAGGCAACAGTGCGCAGAAGGTCACGTATGCTGAATTGATCGGCGGCAAATACTTCAATTCCAAAGTGGAATGGAACAAACGGATTGGCAATCCACTGGATGTGAAAGGCCTGGCCAAGCCTAAATCACCTTCAGAGTACAAAGTGGTGGGTTTGTCTATTCCACGCAACGATGTAGCTTGGAAAGTGTTTGGCACCAGCGGCAACATTGCCGACGTCAAAGTACCTGGCATGTTGCATGCGCGTGTCATTCGCACGCCCGTTGCTGGCGGCTTGGCAGAGAAAGTCGACGAAGCATCGATCAAGCACATTGCCGGCGCCCGCGTGGTCCGCGAGAAAAACTTTTTGGCTGTGGTGGCCGAGCGTGAGTGGGATGCGGTGCGCGCAGCCAAAGAGCTGAAGGTGACTTGGAGTGCCTCACCCAAACCCTTTCCGGAGTTTGAAAAACTGCACGCACACATTCGTCAGGCACCGACACGCAAGCGCACAGAAGAACAGAAAACAGGCGATGTCACAGCAGCCCTCAAGTCTGGCGTGAAAGTGGTGGAGGCTGAGTACTTGTGGCCTTTCCAATCGCATGCCAGCATGGGTCCTGCCAGTGCTGTGGCCGATGTGAAGGCTGACAAAATCACCATTTGGACAGGTTCACAAAAACCACACTATGCCCGTGACGGCGTTGCCGCTTTGCTCAAAGTGCCGGTCGACAAAGTGGAAGCCATTTGGGTGCAAGGTCCAGGTTCTTACGGGCGCAATGACGCCGGTGATGCCGTCATGGACGCGGCTTTCATTTCCTCCAAAGTGGGTCAGCCTGTGCGTGTGCAAGGCATGCGCCACGACGGTACGGCATGGGATCCCAAAGCGCCTGCATCGGTGCACCGTGCGCGCGCTGCGATCGATGCCGATGGCAAAGTGGTGGCTTATGACTTCACCACGCGCGCATTCTCCAGGGCCACCATTGACAGCAACGAGTCTGATCCCCGCGACAGCTTGGTGGGCATGGAATTGGGTCTGCCGCCCAAGGGCGGTATCACCTTCGGCATCCCCGAAGAAAGTTACGCCTTTGACAACAAGTTGTTGGCCTGGGAAGTCATTCCTGATTTGATCGACAGCGCATCGCCCATGCGCACATCGCACATGCGCGACCCAGTGGGTTTGCAAATTCAATTTGCCAGCGAGCAGTTCATTGACGAATTGGCCTATGCCACGGGCGAAGACCCCATTGCCTTCCGTGTGAAATACGCCAAGGCGCCGCGCGACATTGCCGTGCTCAAAGCCGCAGCCGAAAAATCGGGCTGGGAGCCACGTGGCAAGGCCAAGCGCGATCGCTCGGGCGCTGTGCTGACAGGCCGTGGCATCGCCTATGCGCAACGCGCGGGCACCATCGTTGCGGTGGTGGCTGAGATTGAAGTCGACCGCAAAACAGGCCGCATTTGGGGCCGCAAATTCACGGTGGCGCACGACTGTGGTTTGATCGTCAACCCACAAGGTTTGCGTTACACCATTGAAGGCGGTTTGGTTCAAGCACTGTCGAGAACACTCTATGAAGAGGTTCAGTTCTCTCCCGACAAAGTCAAGAGTGTCGATTGGAACAGCTACCCCATTTTGGAAATCAAAGACACGCCTGAGACCATCGACATTGTGCTGATCAATCGCCCCGAGGCGGCGCCGACAGGGGCTGGCGAAGCCACATGCCGTGTGGTGCCTGCTGCCATTGCCAATGCCTTCTTTGATGCGACAGGCGTTCGCATGCGTGAAGCACCGCTGAACCCAGCGCGCATCAAAAAATTGTTGAGCAAAACCTAAAGGAGCCGCTCATGCAAAAGCTTGTGAAACGCTTTGAAATGTCTTTGAAAACCAAATGGGCGCCTTTGATGGCGGCCGTGGTTTGGGGGCTTTGTGCTGTCACGCCATTGCGTGCACAGCCGGCCGCTGCTGCATTGGCCAATCCCCATGAAGCCATCTACATGTACAAATCAGCCGATCGAGAAGCTTGGCTGTTGGAGCGCGCCAAAAAAGAGGGTGGACTGACGCTTTACACCTCTTTGTCGCCCACAGAGTCAGGCCCGTTGTCGGCGATGTTTGAGAAAAAATACGGCATCAAGTTGACGATTTGGCGCGGACTGAGTGACGGCGTGGTGCAACGCGTGGTGAATGAAAGCCGTGCCAAGCGCCATGTGGTGGATGTGGTGGAAACCAACGGCCCAGAAATGGAAATTTTGGCCCGCGAAAAAATGTTGAGTGAGTTCTACAGTCCTCACCTCGTCGATTTGCCGCAAGGCATGATTCCCAAACACCGGCTTTGGATGCCCGATCGTGTGAATTTCTTTGTGGTGGCTTTCAATACCCAAAAACTGAAACTGGAAGACCTGCCTAAACACTATGAAGGCTTTACAGAAGCCAAGTGGAAGGGCCGAATTGCCATTGAAGCCACCGATGCTGAGTGGATGGGTGGCTTGGTGAATTCGTTGGGTGAGCAACGCGGCATGGCATTTTTCAAAAAACTGTCTGATCAAAAACCAGATGTGCGCAAGGGTCACATTTTGTTGGCTCAAATGGTGGCAGCAGGCGAAAC